>ERZ1673962.746-NODE-746-length-19680-cov-117.308484_pt1 | contig 19680 bp, 19 predicted proteins | sample MGYA00580188_ERZ1673962 | MGnify/ENA primary metagenome ERZ1673962 (study PRJEB41334, sample SAMN05608104) | rock metagenome | biome: terrestrial subsurface; feature: shale formation; material: shale | place: USA: Pennsylvania ... | reverse complement strand
CGATCGGTGCGCTGGCGGTGCTTGGCGAGATGTTGCGTCCGCGGGTGATGCCGGCGCTGGCCGGTCGCTGAGACCGCGTCAAGGCCGCGCGTGGCGCTCTGCTGGAGCGCCACGCAGGCCGCTGGTCGGAAAGACGATCCCCCGCTTGATCGTCGTCATCTGACCGTAAAGTTCCGCTGGACGAGGCCGACAATTCAGGGTGACAGCCAGGGAGGCGCACGGGACAAGGATGCTCGCCTGCCCGAACCGTTCCGGACTCGCTGCCATGACCAACAGCCTCAAATTCAGCCACAAGATCCTGCTGGCCGCCTCCCTGGTGGTGATCGCGACCTTCGCGCTTTTCACCCTCTACAACGACTACCTGCAGCGCAACGCCATTCGCGCCAATCTCGAGAGCTACCTCGACGAGATGGGTGAGGTGACCGCGCACAACATCCAGAACTGGCTATCCGGCCGGCTGGTCCTGCTGGAAAGCCTGGCGCAGACCGTCGCCCGTGACAGCGCCAGCGAGCAGGTGGAGGCGCTGGTCAAGCAGCCCGCGCTGAGCTCGACTTTCGCTTTCAGCTACCTGGGCCGCGCCGATGGCGAGTTCATCGTGCATCCGCGCTTCGAACTGCCCGCCGGCTACGACCCGCGCCAGCGTCCCTGGTACAAGGATGCTGTGGCCGCCGGCCGCACCACGCTGACCGAGCCCTACCAGGACGCCGCCACCAACGATCTGATCATCACCGCGGCGACTCCGGCGCAGGCCGGCGGCCAGTCGCTCGGCGTGGTCGGTGGCGACCTCAGCCTCAAGGTGCTGGTGGATATCATCAACGCGCTGGACTTCAACGGCATGGGCTATGCCTTTCTGGCCAGCGGCGACGGCAAGATCCTGGTGCATCCGGACAGCTCCAAGGTGATGAAGTCGCTCGGCGAACTCTTCCCCGGTCATGCGCCGTCGCTCGATGCCAACTATGCCGAAGTCGATCTCGACGGCCAGACCCGCATCCTCAGCTTCAGCCGGGTCCAGGGCCTGCCATCGGTGACCTGGTACGTCGGCATCTCGCTGGACAAGGACGCGGCCTACGCCAGCCTCGCCAGTTTCCGCACCACCGCGCTGGTCGCCACGGTTGCCGCCGTGGCGTTCATCCTGCTACTGCTGGGCATGCTGATTCGTGTACTGATGCGTCCGCTCACCGACATGGGCCGCGCCATGGCCAACATCGCCGAGGGCGAGGGCGACCTGACCCGGCGCCTCGCCGTGCAGTCCAGGGATGAGTTCGGTCAGCTGGCGACCGCCTTCAACCGCTTCGTCGAGCGTATCCATGAATCGATCCGCGAGGTGTCCTCGGCCACGCTGCAGGTCAACGAAGTGGCGCAACGCGTGCTCGGCGCTTCGAACGCATCGATGGCCAACTCCGACGAGCAGGCCAGTCGCACCAACAGCGTGGCGGCGGCGATCAACGAACTTGGCGCCGCCGCCCAGGAGATCGCCCGCAACGCGGCAGATGCCTCGCAGCACGCCAGTGGCGCGCGGCATCAGGCCGAAGACGGTCGCCAGGTGGTGGAGCAGAACATCGCCGCGATGCGCGAGCTGTCGGCGAAGATCAGCGCGTCCTGCGGGCAGATCGAGGCGCTCAATGCCAAGACCGTGGACATCGGCCAGATTCTCGAGGTGATCAAGGGCATTTCCGAGCAGACCAACCTGCTCGCGCTGAACGCCGCCATCGAGGCGGCGCGGGCCGGCGAGGCGGGACGCGGCTTTGCCGTGGTCGCCGACGAGGTGCGCAACCTTGCGCATCGCACCCAGAGCTCGGCGCAGGAAATCCAGCAGATGATCGAGCAGCTGCAGGTCGGTGCCGGCGCTTCGGTGCAGACCATGACCGAAAGCCAGCGGCAGAGTGAGTCCAGCGTCTCCATCGCCGACCGCGCCGGCGAGCGCCTCGGCGAAGTGACCCAGCGCATCGGCGAGATCGACGGCATGAACCAGTCGGTGGCCACCGCCACCGAAGAGCAGACCGCGGTGATCGAGTCGCTGAACATGGACATCACCGAGATCAACACGCTGAACCAGCAAGGCGTGGAGAACCTGCAGTCGACCCTGCGCGCCTGCGGCGATCTGGATCAGCAGGCGCGCCGCCTGAAGCAGCTGGTGGACAGCTTCCGGATCTGACCTGAACGGGGTTTAGAAGGGCGCTGCGGCGCCCTTTTTCATGGATGTGATTTGGTCGCGGAGCAATGTGCCCGCGGCGGCAGTCTCAACTGTTCACGTCGCGCTTCAACAAGGAGGCTCCATGAAAATTCTCATCGTGCTCACGTCCCACGACCAGCTGGGTGACACCGGCAAAAAGACCGGCTTCTGGCTGGAGGAATTCGCCGCGCCGTATTACGTCTTCATGGATGCCGGCGCGCAGGTGGTGCTTGCTTCGCCCGAGGGTGGCGAGCCGCCGCTCGACCCGAAGAGCGACGAACCCGACGCCCAGACCGAGGCCACCGAGCGCTTCAACGGGGATGGCGAGGCGCAGACGCTGCTGGCCAACACCTATCGTCTGGATCAGGTCTCGGTCGAGGATTTCGACGCGGTGTTCTATCCGGGCGGCCACGGCCCGCTGTGGGATCTGGTGGACAACCCGACCTCCATCGCCCTGATCGAGTCCTTCGTCAAGGCCGACAAGCCGGTGGCCGCGGTCTGCCATGCACCGGCGGCGTTGACCGAGGTGCGCGGCAAGGATGGCGAACACCTGGTCAAGGGCAGGCGCGTCACCGGCTTCACCAATGGCGAGGAAGCCGGTGTGGAGCTGACCGACGTGGTGCCGTTCCTGCTCGAAGACCGCCTGCGCGAGCGTGGCGGCCAGTACAGCAAGGGCGCGGACTGGGCGCCTTACGTGCAGGTCGACGGGCTGCTGGTGACCGGGCAGAACCCGGCCTCATCGGAAGCGGCGGCAGAGCAACTGCTCAAGCTGCTGCGCGGCTGAACTCACTGCGGCCAGGCGAGCTGTTCCGCCTGGCCACAGGCCTCGAACAGCGGCCGGCTGAACAGGTAGCCCTGCATCAGATGGATGCCCAGATCGAACAGGGCGCTGCATTCGTCGGCGGTTTCCACGCCTTCACCGATCACCTTGATACCCAATTCCTCACACATCCCCACCGTCGCCCGGACGATGGCCTGACGCGTGCGGCTCTGGTCGATGCCGCGGATCAGGTCCATGTCCAGCTTGATGATGTCCGGCTGGAAATCGGCCAGCAGATTGAGCCCGGCAAAGCCCGCACCGAAGTCATCGATGGCGGTGAGAAAGCCGATGCGCTGGTATTCGCGGAACACCTCGGTCAGCCACTTGCCGTCGTTGATGCGCTCGCCTTCGACGGTCTCGAAGATGATTTGCTCGATGGGAAAATCGTGGGCACGGGCGGCTTCCAGCGTCGAGCGGATGCACAGCTCGGGGCGGTAGATCGCGTTGGGCATGAAATTGATCGACAGCTTGCTTTGCATGCCGAGCCTGGACGCGGTCTTGATCGCCTTGACCCGGCCGGCCTGATCGAAACGGAAGCGATTCTGCTCGGTGACTTGCGACAGCACGGTGGGGGCTGGTTCGCCGCCGACGCCCCGGACCAGCGCCTCATGGGCGAAGATCTGCCGGTCGTGCAGATCGATGATCGGCTGGAAGGCGTAGCTGAAGCCGAAGCCCAGACGCTCGCCACTGGCGCAGCTGGGGCAGGCGCCGTGCTCGGCGGCGCCGTGGCATGGATAGGCATCTGGGGCAGGGATGCTGCTGGTGTTGCTCGAACTCATGGGCGCACTCGATTGGGGCCGGTGGATAGCAGGTTAACGGCTGCGCTGGCGGTGGCTGAAGTCCGCCGGTCAGACAGAGCCCGGATGGCGCCGCGTGTGGGGTTCTTCAACGCATTGCCGCGTGGTCGGTCGGCGGCCTGGGCGTTGATCCCAGCTCGTCGATCAGGCTGCGCGCGGCGAAGTCCGCCGCATCGGTGAAGGGGTTCAGTACGCGGGCGACGCCGGCTGCATCCAGCCCTTGCCATGCTGGTCGTCGCGCACCACGCCGGCGATCTTGCCCTGAAACCCTGCATGTTTGAGCGCATGCAGAAAGGCGCGATTGGCCTCCCACTGCGGAAAGCTGGTGACCACCCATTCGGCATGCTGCAGCGGCAGCGATTCGAGAAAGCTCGGGTCCTCGCCATCGCCGAAACGTACCGGCAGCTTGCTGCGGCGCAGCGTGCGCACTGCCTCGGGGTCGAAGTCCACACCGAGCACCGGCAATCGTGCGGCGGCTAGCTGCTGCAGCAGGCGCGAGCCATAACGGCCCAGGCCGAAGATGATGATGCGCGGATGGCCCTGCGGCCTGCCCTGGGCCTCGACTTCCAGCTCGCGGTAGGGCCGTTTGCGCTCGAACACGCCGAGCCAGGGCGCCAGCCGCTCGTAGAGCGGTTGCGAGAACAGGATCATGTAGGTCGAGAGCATGATCGTCACCAAGCCGACCAGCGTGGTGAGGCCCAGCGCCTCCGGCCCGATATGGCCGAGGGTGATGCCCATGGCGACGAAGACGATGGAGAACTCGCTGATCTGCGCCACGGTCAGCCCGGCGAGAAAGCCGGTGCGCTTGCGATAACCCATGTAGCCCATGATTGCCATGACGATCAGCGGATTGCCGATCAGCACGAACAGCGCCAGCACGATGGCCGGCAGGATCTCGTTGCCGAGCGTGGAGAAATCCAGCCGGCCACCGAGGTCGATGAAGAAGAACAGAAGCATGAAGTCGCGGATGCCGGTCAGGCGCGCGTTCATCGCTTCACGATAGGCCGTCGAGGCCAGCGAAAAGCCGGCGACGAAGGCTCAGGCCTCCTTGCTGAAACCGATGTAGTCGCCCAGCGCGGCGAGCCCGGTGCCCCAGGCAATGGCGAAGATCAGCAGCAGTTCCTGCGAGCGCGCCATGCGGCTGACCAGCGGCGGCAGCACGTAGCGCATCAGCACGTACATCAGGATGGCAGCACCTGCCAGACGCAGCAGCAGCGAGCCCGAGACCTCGGCCCAGCCGGCATCGCCGGCGCCGCGCAGGGCGCTCATGGTCATCATCGCCAGCACCACGGCGAGGTCCTGGACGATCAGGAAGCCGACGGCGATGCGTCCGTGCAGCGAGTCCAGCTCGTGTTTGTCCGAGAGCAGCTTGACGATGATGATGGTGCTGGAAAAGGTCAGCGCCACGGCGATGTAGATCGCCTCCATGGTGCTCTTGCCCATCAGCAGCGTGAGCGCGAAGCCGAAGACGATGGTGAAGGTCAGCTGCCCGAGCCCCGTGGCCAGCGCCACCGGCCCGATATTGCGGATATGCGCGAGGTCGAGCTTGAGTCCGACCACGAACAGCAGCACGGCGACGCCGATCTCGGCCAGCAGATGGATCTGTTCGGCGGCGTTGACCGGGCCAAACACCGCCGGGCCAAGCAGAATGCCGACCACGATGTAGGAAATCAGCAGCGGCTGGCGCAGGCTCACGGCAATCGCCCCGACCACCGCGGAAACGATCAGCAGCAGGGCGAATTCGGCGAAGGGGCCGTGGGCGAGCAGCGCTTCCATCAGGGTCTCCGTGTGGTTGATGTGACGGCGCCGCGGCGCTGTGCCTATCCTGCGGCAGGCGTTGGCCAGCTACCAGCGCGGCAGCGTATGAAACTGTGACAGCAAGGCATCGCCTGGCCCGCCTGCAATCGGCTGGTGAGCCGATGTGCCCGGCCTGCTGCTAGAATCCGCCCTTTTTCATCCCGCCGAAACGGCGCTGCGAGCCTGCCATGACCTTCGCCTCCCTGGGCCTGATCGATCCGCTGCTGCGGACCCTGGAAACCCTCGATTACCGCAAGCCGACGCCGGTGCAGATCGAAGCCATTCCCGCCGTGCTCAAGGGCCGCGACCTGATGGCGGCGGCGCAGACCGGTACCGGCAAGACCGCCGGGTTCGCCCTGCCATTGCTGCAGCGCCTGACCATGGAAGGCGCCAAGGTGGCGAGCAATTCGGTACGCGCGCTGGTACTGGTGCCGACCCGCGAGCTGGCCGAGCAGGTGCACGAGAGCTTTCGTGTCTACGGGCAGAACCTGCCGCTGCGCACCTACGCGGTGTACGGCGGGGTCAGCATCAACCCGCAGATGATGGCCCTGCGCAAGGGCATCGATGTGCTGGTGGCGACGCCCGGTCGCCTGCTCGATCTCTACCGGCAGAACGCCGTGGGCTTCAACCAGCTGCAGGCGCTGGTGCTCGACGAGGCCGATCGCATGCTCGACCTCGGTTTCGCCGACGAGCTGGACCAGCTGTTCGCCGCCCTGCCGAAGAAGCGCCAGACCCTGCTGTTCTCTGCGACCTTCTCCGAGGCGATCCGGCAGATGGCCCGCGAGCTGCTGCGCGACCCGCTATCGGTCGAGGTCAGCCCACGCAACGCCGCGGCGAAGACGGTCAAGCAGTGGCTGGTGCCGGTGGACAAGAAGCGCAAGAGCGAGCTGTTCCTGCATCTGCTGGCGGACAAGCGCTGGGGCCAGGTGCTGGTGTTCGTCAAAACGCGCAAGGGCGTCGATCAGCTGGTGGACGAGCTGCAGGCTGCGGGCATTTGCAGCGATGCGATCCACGGCGACAAGCCTCAGGCCTCGCGCCTGCGCGCGCTGGAACGCTTCAAGGCGGGCGAGGTGCAGGTGCTGGTGGCGACCGACGTTGCCGCGCGTGGGCTGGATATCCACGACCTGCCGCAGGTGGTCAACTTCGACCTGCCGATCGTCGCCGAGGACTACGTGCACCGCATCGGCCGCACCGGTCGGGCAGGTGCCACGGGCGAGGCGGTATCGCTGGTCAGCGCCGATGAGGTCGATCAGCTCGCCGCTATCGAAACCCTGATCAACCAGGTGCTGCCGCGCCACGACGAGCTGGGCTTCGTGCCGGACCATCGCGTGCCGACCACCACGCTGGGCGGGCAGATCATCAAGAAGCCGAAGAAACCGAAAAAGCCCAAGGACGGCGGCGGCAAGGGCAAGATTCATCTCGGCAACTGGTTCGACGAGAGCGAAAAGCCCAACGCCAGGCCGATTCGCAAGGTGCCGAGCCTTGGCGGCGGCAAGCCGGCGAAGAAGCGCTGATCGCAGCGCAGGGTGGAAAACGGCGAAGCCGTTTCCACCGGTAATGCAGGTCACAGACTCAGCAGTGCCGACACCACCAAGAGCAGCGCCATGGCGTAGTTGAACCGGCGCATATGCGCTGCCGAGTGCAGCAGCTTCGCCGCGCCGACACCAAGCAGTGCCCAGGCTGCCAGGCAGGGCAAGGCGATCAGAAAGAACAGCAGGGCGTGAATGGCGAAACGCCCCGCGTCGGCAGCGGCGCCGCTGAACACGCCAACCACCGCCAGCGCCATCATCCACACCTTCGGATTGACCAGTTGCAGGCCGGCGGCGCCCAGCGCGCCGAGCCGGCGCGGCGCAGCGGCGGCCTCGACCGGCTCGGCCGGGCTGCGGGCGATCTGCCAGGCCAGGTAGAGCAGCCAGGCCAGACCGAGCCAGCTCATGAGCTGCTGCAACTGCGGATGATGCAGCAACCATTCGCCGGCACCCAGGCCCACCAGTAGCACGATGAGGGCCGCGGCCGAGCAGGCGCCGAAAATGATCGGCATGGCTGCGCCCAGGCCGAAGCGCGAGCTGTTGCTCAGTACCAGAATGTTGGTTGGCCCCGGGGTGATCGAGGCGACGAAGGCGAACAGCACGAAAGGCAGCAGCTGGCTCATGACGGCTGCTCCATGATGAGCGTGGCGAATGGTCCGGGGGTGGCGGCGAGGCGAGGCATGCTGGTCGGCTCCGTGGGTGGCGGATGCCCGAATGCTCGCGCCTGTCGGCTCAGCGGTCTGGAAGATTCGAGCAGCGTCTGCGGTAGTGCGCCGGTGTCAGCCCGTAGGCGCGGCGGAACCAGCGGCCCATGTGGCTCTGGTCGGCGAAACCGAGGCTCATCGCCACCAGCGCCGGTGGCTGGCCGGCTGCGAGCAGGCGACGGGCCTTCGCCAGGCGCAGCTGGACCAGATAGGCATGTGGCGCCAGGCCGAAGGCCGCCTTGAACGCCCGCGACAGCCTGAAGCGATCGACACCGGTGGCCCGCGCCAGATCGTCCAGCCCCAGATCCTGGTCCATGTGTGCATGCAGATAGTCCCGTGCCCGCAGCGCCACGGCCGGCAGGCGCGGGTCGGCAGTCTGCCGCGGTCGCCATGCCAGGTGCCGCGCCAGCTTGCCCAGCAGCGCGTCCAGCGCGGCCTGGCGAACGATGCGCAGATCCTGGCTTTGCAAGGCCTGGAAGGCGTCGGCAATCACCGTCACCAGCGCCGGCTCGCTTTCCAGCGTCTTGGCGAACGCCGGCTGGCACTGGTTGGGCGCATCCTCGAACAGCGCGCGCAGTTCGCGCTCGATCCAGTGCGGGTCGAGGTAGAGCATCGAATAGGTGAAGCCACCGGGTGTCGGCGCGTGGCCGTCGTGCAGCTCGCCGGGTTCGAGCAGAAACACCTGCCCTGGCGTGCTGCTGTGCAGTGTCCGGCGGCAGTGAAACTGCTGAACACCCTGTTCGGTGAAGCCGATCAGGTAGCTGTCATGGAAGTGCGGGTCGTAGGCATGACCTTCGAAATGCGCACGGATCGTCTCGATACCGGTCTCGGCATCCTTCTTCAGATCGATCCAGTCAGCTATACCCATGACGGCTCCGTGAAACGCAAGGCGGCGATGCTGCGCGACACAGTGTCGCCCCGCGAGCGTGGCCGGTCTGGAACATTCGTGCAACGCTGCGGGCTGGCGGCTGCACCGCGGGCGTCGGCGTCATCACGCGGCCACTGATTCGAGTCTAGGCTTGATCCGGTCTGCCTGTTGCAGACCCGAACGTCCCTTCTCAAGGAGCCAACCGATGACCCAGACCATGAAAGCCGCAGTGGTACACGCCTTCGGCGAGCCGCTGCGCCTCGAGGAAGTCAAGGTGCCGATGCCCGGCCCCGGCCAGATCCTGGTGAAGATCGCCGCCTCCGGCGTCTGCCACACCGACCTGCATGCGGCCGAGGGCGATTGGCCGGTCAAGCCGGCCCTGCCGTTCATCCCGGGTCACGAAGGCGTCGGTCATGTGGCCGCGGTGGGCGCCGGTGTGAAACGAGTGAAGGAAGGCGACCGGGTCGGTGTGCCCTGGCTGTACACCGCCTGCGGTTGTTGCGAGCACTGCCTGACCGGCTGGGAAACCCTCTGCGAAGGCCAGCAGAACACCGGTTACTCGGTCAACGGTGCCTATGCCGAGTACGTGCTGGCGGACCCTAACTACGTGGGCATCCTGCCGAAGAACGTCGAATTCGACGAAATCGCGCCGATCCTCTGTGCCGGGGTCACCGTCTACAAGGGCCTCAAGGTCACTGAGGCGCGACCCGGTCAGTGGGTGGCGATCTCCGGTATCGGCGGCCTGGGCCACGTCGCGGTGCAGTACGCCAAGGCGATGGGCCTGCACGTGGTGGCGGTGGACGTGGATGACGCCAAGCTGGAACTGGCCAAGCGCCTGGGCGCCGATCTGACCGTCAATGCGCGCAAGGAAAACCCCGTGGAAGTGGTGCAGCGCGACATCGGTGGCGCTCACGGCGTGCTGGTGACGGCGGTGTCCAACAGCGCCTTTGGCCAGGCCATCGGCATGGCCCGGCGGCGCGGTACCGTGGCGCTGGTCGGCCTGCCGCCGGGAGATTTCCCGACGCCGATCTTCGATGTGGTGCTCAAGGCGATCAGCATCACCGGCTCCATCGTCGGCACCCGCGCCGATCTGCAGGAGGCGCTGGACTTCGCCGGCGAGGGGCTGGTCAAGGCGACCATCCATACCGACAACCTCGACAACATCAACCAGATCCTCGACGACATGCGTGCCGGGCGCATCGAGGGCCGCATCGTGATGAAGATGTAGAGCGCTGCGGCGGCCGGGACAGCTGGCCGCCGCTCACCCGTCGATCAAGCCTGCGCGGCTGTGGGCCGATCAGCCCGCAGCCAGCGCAGCATTCCCTCGGCCGCGGCTCGGCCACTGGCAAAACAGGCGGTCAGCAGGTAGCCGCCGGTTGGTGCCTCCCAGTCGAGCATTTCCCCGGCGCAGAACACCCCGGGCATCTGTTGCAGCATCAGGTTGGCATCCAGCGCTTCGAAGGGCACGCCGCCGGCGCTGCTGATCGCTTCGTCCAGCGGGCGCGGGCGCAGCAGGCGGATCGGCAGCGCCTTGATGGCCGCGGCCAGCGCCTGTGGATCCTGGAAAGTTGCCGCATCGCTCAGTTCGCGTAACAGCCCGGCCTTGACCCCATCGAGCTTCAGCTGGCGGTGCAGATGCTTGGCCATGGACTGCGAGCCCCGCGGTCTGGCCAGGGCGCTGGCGACCTGCGCCAGGGTGCGATCCGGCAGCAGGTCGAGCAGCACGGTGGCGGCGCCGTCACGGTTGATGGCCTCGCGGATCGGTGCCGACAGCGCATAGACCAGGCTGCCCTCGATACCGGTCGCGGTAAGTACGAACTCGCCCTTGCGCGGCGCGCTACCCGGTAGGGCGAGGCTGACCGTCTTCAGCGGCGCGCCGGCGAACTTGTCCCGCAGATGGGCGCTCCGGCCTTCCACCTCGAAGCCGCAGTTGGCCGGCTGCAGCGGTGCGATGGCAATACCGCGGGCTGCGAGCAGCGGCACCCAGGCGCCATCGGAGCCCAGTCGTGCCCAGCTGCCGCCGCCGAGGGCGAGCAGGGTGGCGTGTGCGTCGATCAGGCTTTCGCCTTGTGGCCCGGCGATGCGCAGCGCACCGTGCTCGTCCCAACCCAGCCAGCGCTGGCGGGTATGAATGTGTACGCCGTTTTCACGCAGGCGCTTGAGCCAGGCGCGCAGCAATGGCGCGGCTTTCATGTCGGTGGGAAATACCCGGCCGGAACTGCCGACGAAGGTGTCGATGCCCAGCCCGTGAATCCATTCGCGCAGCGCGGCGGGTGTAAAGGCGTCCAGCAGCGGGCGCAGCTCGCCGGCGCGTTCGCCGTAGCGGCTGACGAAGGCGGGGTAGTCCTCGGCGTGGGTGATGTTCATGCCGCCGACCCCGGCCAGGAGGAACTTGCGGCCGACCGAGGGCATGGCGTCGTACAGGTCGACACTGACGCCCGCCTGGCCGAGCACTTCGGCGGCCATGAGGCCGGCCGGGCCACCACCAATGATGGCGACGCGAAAGGAAGAAGCGGGCTGGGGCATGGCGGCAACCGGGCAGGCGAGCAGGGCGGGCATTGTAGCCGCTGAGGGGTGCTCAGCCGAGTCCGTGGCGCTGCCAGGCTGAGTGGGCGCTGACATGCAGGGTCGCATGGCGACGCGCGAGCAGTGCGCGGTCCTTGTCGTAGCCACCGCCGATCAGGCCGACCACGGGAATGTCGCGGCCCAGGCAGTGATCGAGCACGGCGCTGTCGCGCGCGGCGAGCCCGGCGTCGGTCAGCGAGAGCAGGCCCAGGGCGTCGTCGCGGTGGACGTCGACGCCGGCGTCATAGAGCACCAGGTCCGGCTGATAGATCGGCAGCAGGTAGTTCAGGGTGTCATGAACCACCTGGAGGTAGGCCTCATCGCCCATGCCGGGTGGCAGCGGGATGTCCCAGTCGCTATGGGCCTTGCGCGTGGGGAAGTTCTTTTCGCAGTGCAGCGAGACGGTCACCGCGTCCGTCACGTTCTCCAGGATGCGCGCGGTGCCGTCGCCCTGATGCACGTCGCAATCGAAGATCAGCACGCGGCCGACGCGTCCGCTTTCCAGCAGGTAGAGCGCGATCACCGCCAGGTCGTTGAAGATGCAGAAGCCAGACGCATGGTCGTGATGGGCATGGTGGGTGCCGCCGGCCAGGTGGCAGGCCAGGCCATGCTGCAACGCCCGTTCGGCGGCCAGCAGCGAACCGCCTACCGCCCGCACGGTGCGCTGCGCCAGCTCCGGGCTCCAGGGCAGGCCGAGGCGGCGCAGCTCGTCGCGACCCATCGCGCCGCTGCAGTAGCGCTCGACGTAGTTGCGCTCGTGCGCCAGCGCCAGAATGTCATGGCTGCACAGCTCGGGGCGCAATAGCGCTGCGTCTGTGGTCAAACCCAGGGCGACCAGATGGTCGCGCAGCAGACGAAACTTCTCCATGGGAAACCGATGGCCCGGCGGCAATGGCGGGCTGTAATCGTCGTGAAATACCAGGGGAAGCGACATGAACCACGCGTGTTCGATGGATGTGCGCCGCAGTATGCAGGCTGGCCGTCGGAGCGCTCAAGGAGCAGGGATGGTTGAACGACTCGCACTCGAAAGCACGCGCCTACGGCTGCGCAACTGGCATGACGAAGACCTCGATCCGTTGGTGCGGCTCTGTGCCGACCCGGAGGTGATGCGCTACAACCCGGCGCGGTGGTCCCGGGATGACTGCGCCGCGCTGATGGTGCGCAGCAGACTGCATCTGCTGCGCAATGGTTTCGGCCTGTGGGCGCTGGAGCGCAAGGACAACGGCGCCTTCATCGGCTATTGCGGGCTGGTCTGGTCCGCCTTGCCGCTGCCGAACGCGGTCGCCGAGCTGCGCTGGGCGGTGGCCTGCGAGCACTGGGGGCAGGGCCTGGTTCGCGAGGCCGCGCAGACGGCGCTGAAATGCGCATTCGGCGCGCTGGGGCTGGACGAGGTCGTGGCCTGTGTCTCGCAGATCAACGAACCGGGCAGGCAACTGCTGGAAGGGCTCGGCATGCGCCCGGAGCCGGCCACCACGTTCGGTCATCCGGACGTTTCGCCCGAGCACCCGCTGCACACCCAGGTGCTCTACCGGCTGCGGCGGGACGATTGGCGACAATGAGCACTGTTGCTGGAGCGTTGCCGGCGAAATCCGTAACATGGCGCGCCCGTACGAGCCCCCTATCAAGGAAGCCGAAATGACCCAGATACTCGACGCCCTGGTCAACCTGCTGACCCTGGAACGCATCGAGGAGAACCTGTTCCGTGGCGCGAGCCAGGACCTCGGCTTTCCCCAGCTGTTCGGCGGTCAGGTGCTCGGCCAGGTCATCTCCGCCGCGAGCCAGACGGTGACGCCGGAGCGCCATGTGCATTCGCTGCACGGCTATTTCCTGCGCCCCGGCGACTCGCACCAGCCCGTGGTCTATGACGTCGATCGCGTACGCGACGGCGGCAGCTTCACCACGCGGCGGGTCAGTGCGATCCAGAAGGGCCAGACCATCTTCACCGGCATCGCCTCGTTCCAGGCCGAGGAAACGGGCTACGAGCATCAGTTGCCGATGCCGGACGTGGTCGGGCCGGACGATCTGCCCAACGAGTGGGAGCTGCTGCACAAGCTGTCGCCGATGGTGCCCGAGCGGGTGATGGAAAAGCTGCGCCGTCCCAAGCCCATCGAGATCCGCCCGGTCACGCTGGTCGATCCTGCCAACCCGCAGCCCATCGAACCGGTCCGCCACCTGTGGTTCCGTGCCGACGGCGCGCTGCCCGACAGCCCGGCGTTGCACAAGTATCTGCTGGCCTACGCCTCGGACTTCAGCTTTATCGGCACCGCGCTGCAGCCGCACGGCGTCAGCTCATGGAGCAAGTTCATCCAGCTGGCCAGCCTCGACCATGCCATCTGGTTCCATCGTGAGGTGAAGCTGGACGACTGGCTGCTGTACTCCATCGACAGCCCCTGGGCCGGCAATGCGCGCGGTTTCGCCCGCGGCAGCATCTTCAACCGCCAGGGCCAGCTGGTCGCGTCCGTGGTGCAGGAAGGGTTGATCCGCGTGCGCGAGGACTGGATGTGAAGATCGCCGAGGTCCGTCACTGGGTGTTCGACATGGACGGCACCCTGACGATCGCCGTGCACGATTTCGCCGCGATCCGCCGCGCGCTGGCAATCCCCGAGGAGGACGACATCCTCCATCACCTGGCGGCGCTACCTGCCGAGGAGGCCGCCGCCAAGCACGCCTGGCTGCTGGCGCACGAGCGCGAGCTGGCCTGCGCGGCGCGCCCGGCAGAAGGCGCTCGCGAGCTGCTGCATGCTCTGCGCGAGCGCGGCTGCCGGCTTGGAGTGCTCACTCGCAATGCTCAGGAACTGGCCAGGGTGACTCTGGACGCGGTCGGCATGGGGGACTGTTTCCTGCCCGAGGACATCCTCGGTCGCGACGAAGCGCCGCCCAAGCCGCATCCGGGCGGGCTGCTGCAGCTGGCGGAGCGTTGGGGCGTGGCGCCGGCGTCGATGCTGATGGTCGGCGACTACCGCTTCGACCTGGAGTGCGCCCGGGCCGCCGGCGCGCGTGGCGTACTGGTCAACGTGCCGCACAACGAATGGCCGGAACTGGCCGATCTCTATGCCCCGGATTGCCGGGTGCTGCACGGGCTGCTGTCTTCGGGCGAGGTCTGAGCGCGGCGCGACGGGGAACGGGCACACACCGAGGCACAGCCATTTGCGGGCGAGGCCGCTGCCGCATTCGGGCAGTGCACGAGTCAGGTCATGCACAAGTCCGTCGCCAACCCTGTTCTCCCGCCGCCTGCAGCCGGTCGCGTGCAGCCGGTCCGAACCCGTATGACCACGTAGAAGCGACCTTGCTGGCGAGGCTCCCGTCGCCGTCTATTACAGCCGCGTCGCCTTGAAGGTGTCGCAGCGCGCCGGATCGCCATGCTCGAAGCCATCACGGAACCAGCGCACCCGTTGCGCCGAGGTGCCGTGGGTGAAGGCATCGGGCACCACGCGGCCCTGGCTGCGCTTCTGCAGGTTGTCGTCGCCGATGGCATTGGCGGCGTTCAGCGCTTCTTCCAGGTCGCCTTCTTCCAGCCAGTCGTGGCGTTGCTGCGCGTGATAGGCCCAGACCCCGGCGAAGCAATCGGCCTGCAGCTCCTGGCGGACCAGCAGGCCGTTGTCGCCTTCCATCTTCGCGCCGCGCTGACGGGCGCTCTGCATCTGCTGGGAAACGCCGAGTAGGGTCTGCACGTGATGGCCGACCTCATGGGCGATCACATAGGCCTGGGCGAAGTCGCCGGCGGCGGAGAAGCGCCGGGCCATCTCGTCGAAGAACTGCAGATCGAGATAGACCTGTTGATCGCCCGGGCAGTAGAACGGGCCCACCGCCGAACTGGCGAAGCCGCAGGCCGAGTTCACGCCGCCGCGAAACAGCACCAGGGTCGGATCGCGGTACTCGGCGCCGGCTTGCTGAAACAGCGCACGCCAGGTGTCTTCGGTGTCGCCGAGAATCGCCCGGACGAATTCGGTCTGCGGGTCATCGCCGGCCGGCCGCTGGCTCTGCTGGGAGACGGCCGGGCCGCCCTGGTTGGCCAGCTGGCCGAGGATCTGCAGCGGGTCCTGGCCGGAGAGCAGGCCGATGATCACCACGATGGCGATGCCGCCCAGGCCCAGTCCGCCGCCAAGGCGCATGCCGCTGCGGCCTCTGGCGTCCACTACGTTGTCGCTGCGTCGGGCTCGTTTCCAGCGCATGGGGGTGTCCTTCTGAACGGTTGACGGGTTGAGGGCGCAACACCGAAGCGGCGCCTGCCTCCCGTTAAGACCCGCACGGAGCGAAAAAGCTGCAGCGCGGACCGCACTGCATTCGCAGCGGCGCGATGGCTCAGTCGCCGGGGTATTCGGAGAGCACGCGTTCCTCGCCCGCATTGCTGACGCCGATCACCTTGAAGGCGTCCTTGCGCTCGCCCATCTCCATGCCCGGCGAGCCGATCGGCATGCCGGGTACGGCCGCGCCAATCAGGTCCGGTTGCGCACGCAGCTTGAGGATGTCGGCGGCAGGAACGTGGCCTTCGACGAACTTGCCGTCGATCACCGCGGTGTGACAGGAACCGAGGCGGTGCGGGATACCGTGTTCCATCTTTACCGAGGTCATGTCGTTGACCACGTGATCGCTCACGGAAAAGCCGTTGTCCTGCAGGTGATCGATCCACGCTTCGCAACAGCCGCAGTTGGGGTCGCGATAGACGTCGATGGCGATGGGCTCGGCGGCCTGGGCGAACCCGGCGAGCAGGACGGGAAGCAGCAACAGAAGACGGCGCATGGGAACCTCCTACGAGCGAGAGGCCCAGAATACGCCGGGTTGCGCCCATACCCAAGGTGCGGCGGGCGGGCCATTGTCACTATCGACGTCGCGCGGGAGCGTCGGCCGGAGTACCGGGCGCAGAACAAACCGGCCGCCTGACAGTCCCATGCCAATCGGAATAGCGAGTCGCACATCAGGAGAGTTTTCGATGCGTTTTGCCCGTTTCGTTCTGCTCGCGCAGGCACTGGTGATGGCCAGTCTGAGCCTGGCTTACTGGTTTCGCCCCTACGAGATGGCCAATCTGAACGGCATGCTGCTGATGGAGGGCGCCTCGGTCAGCCACATGCGGGTCTACTACGGTGGCCTGCAACTGGGGTTGGCACTGTTTCTGATCTGGGCCGCGCGCGCCCCCGAGCGTGCGCGACCGGCCTTGATGATGCTGATGATCACCATGACCGCGCTGGTGCTCGGGCGCCTGGTGTCGCTGTGGCTGGATGGCGGTGAGCTGGTCGGTTTCGATCTGGCATCGCTGTTCTATCGTGTGCTGGCCGCCGCCCTTGCCGCCGCTGCGTGGCATCTTGTCCGCGAGCGCCCGGAGCCTGAGCCGGAGCGCCTCGAGCCGGCCACGCGGAGACTGGTCAGTGAGCCGCCGAAACCCTTCAAGCTTGGCGATGGTCCGCCGCCGGTCGAGCCGGCACCGGTCGACGTCGCTCCGCAGCCATTCCGCCGCGGAGATCCTGACGTCCAGGGCTGATCAGGCGGCTGCTTCGAGGTAGGCCGAGAGGCTGCCCTGGTCGAGGATCTCGATGCGCCGCCGCTGCACGGCGATCAGCCCTGCGTCGGTCAGGCGATGCAGGATGCGCGACAGGGTTTCCGGTTGAATGCCCAGCTGCGAGGCGATCAGGCGCTTGGGCAGGTCGAGGTCGATCACACCGCTGCGCGCTGCCTGCAGTTCCTGGAACAGGTAACGCACCACGCGCTGGCAGACGTTGGACGAGGTCAGGCTGTCGATCTGATGCAGCCGCTGGTTGAGTCGGTCGCTGAGGCTGCTGAGCAGCTGCATGCACAGCTGAGGCTGGGTCTCGAGCAGACGCAGGTAGTGGGCGTTCTGCACGTTGAGCACCAGGCTTTCCTTGAGGGTGGTGGCGCTCAGCGGATGTTCCGGCTGTTTGTTGAAGAGCAGCGCCTCGGCAAAGGCCTCGCCCGGCCGGACTACCTCGATGACCTTCTCCTGACCATCGCAGGTGACCCGGTGCAGCTTGACCTGGCCGTTGATCAGCACGTGAAAGTGCTCGGCCGCGTCGCCTTGGTGGAACAGCGTGCAGCCGGCTGGCAGGCGCTTGACCGTGGTATGCGCCGCGAGGTTCTGCAGAGCCGTCTCGGCCAGCCCATTGAACAGATGATGACGGCGCATCGTATTGAGCACTGCAGAGCCGGTCAGCATGGCCATCCCCCTTCCTTTCGATGAACGGCATGCTAGGTCGCGCCGTGCGGGCAGGCCATACCTCTTTCTGGGCAGGGTAGGTAGTCGATCCGCGGCTGCTGCCGGCCAGTCGCTCATAGTCCAGCGTCAGTTGTTCGATCTTGCGCAGCAGTGAATCGCTGGTGGTGACGATCACCGTCGGGACGAAGCGGGCGTCGTCGGCGAGGCTGAAACCGGCCCGGGCGAAGCGCCATTGCGTGCCGATCTGATCGAGCTGGTGGTTGATCTGCTCGTTGTTCTGCGGCGCCTTGTTCAGCTCGTCCAGGCCGCGCTCGAACTCCGCGACTGCCGCGTCGAAATCGCCGCGCAGGCGCTGTTCCGGCAGCTTCCAGGTCATCGCCAGATAGAGCATGGCGATGCGCTGGCTGAGCATGCGCTGGCGCCCGCTGCGGTTGACCAGGCGAGCCGCCTGACTGCCGCTGTGGCGCTCGATCTCCTGCACCAGCGCTTCGCTCTGGCCGAGAAAGCGCTCGGCCAGGCGCAGCAGCTCGGCAGACTGTTCGCGATCCGGTTGGGTCAGGGCCAGTTGGCGATACTGATGCCAGGTCTGCGTGGCGTCTTCCAGCGCCTTGCGGATAACATCGTTGGCGGCGTACTCGTCGAGCAGCTGGGCGTTCTCCTCGACGCTGGCAATGCTGCTGTCGAGCTGGCTGGCGGCAAGATCGACGCGGGTATCGGTGCCGATCATCAGGTAACTCTTGGCGATGCGCTGGCCGAGCATGCGCTGCATGCCGGCGCGGTTGACCGCCTCGGCGTCGCTGATGGCGGCCTGGCAGGGCAGGCTGGCGGCCAGCAGGCCGAGTAGCAGGGAAGTGGGCAGCAGAATCTTGAACATGGAGCGCTCCTTACGTCCGGATGGGCGCGATGCTGACCACACGGTCAGGTCGGTTGGGGACGAGAAGATAGAGCGCTTGGCGGTGATGGCATTGATGATCGTCAAGGGGGCGGCAGCGGCTTCGCGAGTTGAGCGATCACGCACGAAACTGCTGCCGGGCGACGGTACCGGTCAGCCCTTCGCTTCGTTTTCCAGCACCCAGACGGCCGCCTCGACACGGGAACGCAGGCCCAGCTTGTGTAGCAGGTTCTTCACGTGGACCTTCACGGTGCCTTCGGTGATGCCGAGCTTGCGCGCGATCATCTTGTTGCTCTGGCCCTTGGCGATCAGCCGCAGGACTTCCTTCTCGCGCTTGGTCAGGCTGGAAAACTGCACCTGGCCGGTGGGCTTGGGACGCACCCGGATGGCCTCGGCGAGCACCTGGGTCAGCTCGGGGCTGAGGGCCATGCGGCCGGTGGCGGCGATGCGGATCTGCTCGATCAGCTGTTCGGCGTCCATGTCCTTGAGCAGGTAGCCATCGGCGCCGTTGCGCAGGGCTTCGAGGACATGACTCTGCTCGTCGGAGACGGTGAACATGATGATCCGCGCATCGATGTCCGCGTCGCGCATGCGCCGGGTGGTCTCCAGGCCGTCAATGCCCGGCATGTTCAGGTCCATGAGGATCAGATCAGGCTCGATCTCCTGAGCCAGGCGAATGGCGTCTTCACCGTTGCCTGCCTCGCCGACCATCTCCAGGTCGTCTTCCAGTTCCAGCAGGTCACGCAGGCCCCGACGCATCATGGGATGGTCGTCGACCAGCAGGATTCGTGTGGTTGTCCCTTCGTTCATGCGTGACAGGCTCCTGTATTAGGGGAATGTGGCGATAGGCAGGCGGAAAGCGCAGGTGGACAAGGGTGCCGCCGCCGGGACGCAGGCCGATGCTGATGCTGCCGTTCAGGCTGCTGGCGCGCTCCTGCAGGATGATCAGGCCGTAATGGCCGGCGCGCTGCTCTTCGGGGCGGATGCCGATGCCGTCGTCCTCGATCCTGACGTGGATGGTGCCATTGCTGTCCTGGGTCAGGCTCAGCCAGCAGCGGTCGGCCTCGGCGTGCTTGACCACGTTGCTCAGCGCCTCGCGGATGATCTGCAGGCAATGCACTTCCTCGTTGGGCGTCAGCGGACAGTGGTCGAGGCGGTAGTCGCTCAGAATCTGCAGGCCGGAGTTGGCACCGAATTCCTCGATGGTCGCCTGCACCGCCGGTCGCAGCCCGGGTTCGTTGACCTTGATGCGGAAGGTCGTCAGCAGCTCGCGCAACTGGCGGTAGGCCGCGTTCAGGCCCTGGTCGATCTGCTGCACGCTGTCGTCCAGCTGCGCCTGGCTGCTTTCCTTCTGCATCAGGCGCTTGAG
>ERZ1673962.745-NODE-745-length-19738-cov-28.529797_pt1 | contig 19738 bp, 19 predicted proteins | sample MGYA00580188_ERZ1673962 | MGnify/ENA primary metagenome ERZ1673962 (study PRJEB41334, sample SAMN05608104) | rock metagenome | biome: terrestrial subsurface; feature: shale formation; material: shale | place: USA: Pennsylvania ... | reverse complement strand
AATAAGCGATCAAAGTTAATGCAATTGGGTGATCAAAGCTGGAGAGAATATGCACGTCGATGGGATGTTTTCCTTTAATGAGGTTATAAGCATGCCCACCGATGCACATAAATTAGAACTACAAGCGGTGGCCAAAACCCTCGATTGCAATCAAGATATCAATATTCAATTTACCTCTGGCACAACAGGAAACCCTAAAGGGGCTACGTTGACGCATAAAAATATATTAAATAATGCGCTTTTAGTCGCACAAGCTATGCACTTTACTGAGCGCGATAAGCTCTGTATTCCTGTTCCGCTATATCACTGCTTTGGCATGGTATTAGGCAGTTTATTGTGTGTCAGTAAAGGGGCCGCTGCAATTTATCCAAGTGATTCTTTTGATCCAAAAACTACATTAGAGGTGGTACAACAAGAAAAATGCACCGGCCTTCATGGTGTACCCACTATGTTTATAAGCGAGTTAGAGCTTAATAACTTTAACGAGTATGACTTAAGTACACTGCGAACGGGTGTTATGGCAGGCTCAACTTGTCCTGAACAGGTGATGCGTAAAGTACAAACACTCATGAATATGAATCAGGTGGTAATTGCCTATGGACAAACAGAATGCAGCCCAATTAATAACATTACCGAAACCGACTCTTCTATTGAGCGTCAAGTCACTACGGTTGGCCGAGCACTTGCACACACCGAAGTAAAAATTATTGATGAAGTGGGTGACATTCAAAAAATCGGACAGCCTGGTGAAGTATGTAGCCGTGGGGCCGGCATTATGCGTTGCTATTGGAATGATGAAGAGAAAACCAAAGCCACTATCGACAATGACGGCTGGCTGCACTCGGGCGATTTAGGGGTAATGGATAGTGAGGGCTTTGTCAGCATTGTTGGCAGAATTAAAGACATGATCATTCGTGGCGGAGAGAACATTTATCCACGCGAAATCGAAGAAGTGCTTTACACCTACCCCGGTATACAAGATGCCGCTATTTTTGGTATTAGTGATGAAAAATTCGGTGAAGAAGTATGTGCTTGGATCCAACCCAAAGAAGGTGAAGTACTAGATGAGCATGCAATTCGATTATTTTTAAAGGACAAACTCGCCTACTTTAAACAACCTAAATACATTCGCTTTGTTGAAAATTACCCGATGACGGTAACCGGCAAATTGCAAAAATTTAAAATGCGTGAACAAATGCAAGAAGAGCTCGCCGAATCTGCATTTTCGTAATAGTTAACGGCTACTTTATTACAATGCAACGATTAAACGTTGCATTGTATTTTATTATAAATTATCGAGCTAAGACTCAATTAAATCTGATAGTTAAAGATGTGCCAATTACGGGCAAAAAATGAATTTGAAAGATTGTTGGGTGGCGCCTTCGGCTTAACCAACCTACATTTTGACGTAGGTCTGATAAATGGCGGGGCCACTCTATACCGACTATAGGCTAAGTGCCATAAGCGGACATTGAGATTCTTAATGTGTGAAGTCAAGATTTGAACTAATGTGATCTACATCTTCAGATGAAACTTCACATATAATACCTACCAAATCACACGAAAACTCTGTGAATAGTCTTTTTAGATGATTACCAATAATAATGTATGTTTTATCGTTGGCTTTTGATTTGGCAGTTGGTGCTGCTGGTGACAATGCAGTATTCCACCAAGCCATTCTCAAGTTGTACAATAACATTAGTTTGAAACCCTGATACTTATTAACATCAACATACTCGGTGAAAATGCAATACATTTAACGCTTGCCCAACCGGCGCAAAATAGCAGGCTAAACTTAGCGACGAAGGAGCGCAAGCCTGCTGTTTTGGGTCCTTTGGGTTAGGCACTTGTTAAAAGGCCACTTCTTCATTATCGCCCTTTGCTTTCAAAAGGAAATGAGCCATATTATCTACAGGATTGATTCCGCCATCATACACAGTTCCCAAACTTTTCGGTGTTACATCTTGAGTTGGCCAGATTTTATTTTTAGTAGTTAACTTATCCAAACCGAGTTTATTTAATTCTAAAAAGAAATAATCATCTTTTTCATCTCTACTTACACCGCTTGCCCAATAAGCAAGGCAACTGGCAATAATATCTGCAACTTGAAGTTGAGGATACTTCTCAGAGCTGGAAAATTTTAAGCTTTTCCCTTTAAGTGGCAGGTTAAACTTTCTACGGTCATAACCTAATTCAATGGTATCTTGAGTCCAATCCATAAACTGCGCAAATAGGCTTTTCTGCTTTTCTAAAGTTTGTGAGTCATCATGAATAACGTGGAAACCTTTAGGGTGTACTTCCCCCCAATTTAAGCACTGGCAAAATAGCGCAGGAATAGAAGGGTCAAGCGCCTCTTTTTCTATTCCATCTAGAGCATCCGCAATAATATACTTAGTGCTTAGAATCATATCGATATCAGCTCTAAAGCTATCGCTTGAACATGTATCGTGCAAAGCTTCAACATCAGAGTAGAACTGTTCAATAAAGTCAATTGTTTGGAATTTGATCATTTTAACAAATGACTTATACATTTTATGAACAGTTTCTTCACCACATAAAGTTGGTAAGCAATAAAACCACATATTTGAGAGGGCTATATTAGCTCCATTAAGATATAAATCTTGCCCTTTCAAATGCATCATGTGTTCAATTAAAAGGTCTACAATTTTTGTTGTTACCATAAACTTTTTATGAAACGACTCGACTTTAACTCTACTTTTATTGATTAATGAGTGCTTCATTAACCTAACCATGCCGTCTTGACCTGATTTTTTTCTTTTTAGCTGTTTAAAGTGTGCTTCTTTTGGTGAGCGTGAACCTGTTAACTCGATCAGTCTAAGAGCTTCTTGTTCAGTATACTTACAAGCTGAAAGCGTAAATATAGGTTGATTTTCATCAATGATATTAGAACCTGTATTTCCAGATTCATCTAAAAATATAGTGGCTACTTTTAAGCTTTCTGATGCTGTATTTGCTAGTTCTGCTGAACGTTTTTTCTTTTTATCAGCAATCTTCTTTTTTCTTTTGACTTGACTATTTCGACTCATGCCGACTCCTTGGCCTTTTAACACCTTGCTAAGCGGATAAAAATAGCTGGTTAAAATTGCGAAGCGATAACCAGCTGCTTTTATTGCGTTTAAGAAACATGTTATACATTTAGATTATTGAACCAATCAACTCAAGAAGGTTATGCCCTTTCTCTGCCATGCCTTGTACACCACTAATTCGTTTATTGGCAGAGGTAACACCATCAAGAGTTGTTTTAGTTTTTTGCCATATAACTGACAATTTACCCAATTCTTCACTGCCTTTAGCATCTTCAAAAACCTCTTTATTCGCAATAATTTCTCCATAAGCAAATTGCACGACAGTCTCAAGAGACTTAGCCCCAACAATCTTATATGTAGATAATGCTTCTTCGATTTTTGCTAGGTGTTTCTCTAAAACAATTATTGTATAAGGCGGTAGAGTAGATTTACTTAAAAGCTCTCTCAACTCATTTGCCATTGTACTTAACTCTTCCAAATTTGTAGGTTCGATTAAATCCTCTTCATTGGGAAGAATTTCAGAACAAAAACCTAATATAGTCGATACTTCAGGTGTGATTTGCTGTTTAGGCTGAGCCCATTGTGCGGAAATAAGCTGAACAGCAAAAATTGAATTACACTTATTTAGCGTAGGTTCGTATAAATTTGCAGTGTAGCCTGCTTTTAACATTTCACTTCTTACAAACTCGACTTCATCATGTAAATCAGCCAAACACCTTGAAATTGCAAAGTTCTTTTTTTGCGGGTTAGTTTCAGTTAAGCCAAAGACCGCAGACCATACTTCATGTGCAGGAGTTTTATCAGGATTATTTCTAACTGTATCGAGTATCTCTTTTACTCTATACGCTGAGTTTATATTTTTGGCCATTTAGTCTCCGAATAAAGTTTGAATGAATGTACAAGCTTTGCTAAGCGGCAATAAAATTAGCGAGGAACGAGCAAAATCCAACTGTTTTTGTCCGTATGAGCAAATTGTTAGCTTGCTAGCCACTGAAGAAATGTTACAGCATGACTCAGACCCATAGCTAATAAACTGATAATAAATTTTAGTGAGTCTTTCAAACCAAAAATAGCCTCAATCACTGTAATGGTAGTTAACAAAAGAATTAAATTATTGGTTCGCGTTTGAAGCAGTTGCTGTTGACTTTGACAGTAGTAATCGTGCCACTACTCGTTTTCTTTTTTATAAGGCTCATCTATATCATGGTCTCTATGGTGTTGATAAGTTTTGATTACCTCACCATCCTTATCAGGAACCAAAAAGCAACGGGTACCAATTGACCCTTCATGCCAGAATGTATATCTGTCAAAATACAATTCAAATTCTTCACCAGGATTTAACGCTTTAATTTTGGGTTTAGAATGAGCTTGTTGAACGAAGCCATCAAACCCACCACTTGAACTGATTTCAAATTTAGATATTGTTCCTCCTGAAAATGGTTCGGAACCAATATTTTTTATTTTCAGACCATATTCAAATGGTTCATTTTGAACCAAAAATGGATATTTTCTAACGTACCATCTTTTTTTAATAGGCCTATGGATGAATTGAAGACGCAGATCCGTCTGCTTCTTAGGTAGCATTTCCATTTGCTCTTCTTTATTTCTTTCCACTAAAACTCCTATTTATCTAGGCAAGTTAACAGCTTATTGAACACCGCTTTGGTGGTTTATAACACACCAAAACGGCGTGTATTACATACCCTGATAATTTCACCAATAATTACCATTGTAAACAAGTAATTAAAATAGCTGGGAATTAAGCTTGTTATTTTGTACCAAAACGGCGTTTAATAATGTTATTGGACAAAGTTAAGCTCCTACTCAAAAAAGCGGGAATAAATTTAACTTTTTCAGTGTTCGGTTATCGCTCATTCCTGCCTGTCAGGTGATATCAAAAATTATTAGTTGGCACACTATTAGGCAGATATGAGCTACTCAGACTTGATAATACAGCTTATAAATTAAGCCTATGATTACACTACACCTTGCTCAATCATTGCATCGGCTACACGTCTAAATCCAGCGATATTAGCGCCTAGTAGTAGGTTGCCGGGTTGATCAAACTCTTTTGCGGTATCGCTTGCTGTTGTGAAAATATCTTTCATTATTTGTTTGAGCTTTTCATCAACTTCTTCAAACGTCCAGCTTTGCATACTGGCATTTTGCGCCATTTCTAGTTGGCTCGTTGCCACGCCACCTGCATTTGCTGCTTTGCCAGGTCCATAAGCAATTTTTGCTTCTATGAAACAATCAATCGCTTCTTTGGTTGAAGGCATATTTGCTCCTTCACTGACTAAAGTACAGCCATTTTCAAGTAGTGCTTTTGCATCCGCTTGGGTTAATTCATTTTGTGTAGCACAAGGAAAAGCCGCATCCGCACTGTAACGCCATACAGCATGACCATCCTGAGGGTACTCATCGCGAGGCGTATACTTTGCCTGAGGGTGAGTATCTAGGTAGTCACTCAAACACCCTCGTGATTGCTCTTTTAATTGCTTAATGAGTTTTAAGTCAATGCCACTCTCATCGTACAAAGTGCCTTTTGAGTCACTACAGGTGATAGGCGTAGCCCCTAATTGATATAATTTTTCCATGGCATAAATTGCCACATTGCCAGAGCCTGAAATTAAACAGCGTTTTCCTGATAAGCTGTCATCACGATCTTCAAGCATATAGTTAGCAAAATACACTGCGCCATAACCCGTTGCTTCTTTGCGAGCAAGCGATCCGCCCCAAAGTAAACTTTTACCGGTTAGTACGCCTTCATAGCGCCCTGTTAAGCGTTTGTATTGGCCAAACATATAACCAATTTCTCGTGCCCCTACACCAATATCCCCTGCAGGTACATCGGTAGTCGGGCCAATATGACGATATAACTCGGTCATAAACGATTGGCAAAAACGCATTATCTCGCCATCAGAGCGTCCTTTAGGATCAAAATTAGCGCCTCCTTTGCCGCCGCCTATAGGCAAACCAGTCAGTGCATTTTTAAAAATTTGTTCAAAGCCTAAAAATTTTATGATGCTGGCATTTACACTTGGATGAAAACGTAAGCCGCCTTTGTAAGGGCCAAGCGCCGAATTAAATTCGATACGGTAGCCTTTATTAACTTGAGTATTGCCCTCGTCATCAACCCAAGGCACGCGAAACATTAACTGACGCTCTGGCTCTACCATTCTTTGAATAATTGCTTGTTGTTGGTAATGACTGGTTTGCGCAAATACAGGCTCTAGCGAGTCTAGCACTTCTTCTACTGCCTGATAAAACTCACATTGCGCAGGACTCGTCTGCTTTAATTGCGCAATTGTTCTGTGTATATAATTCATATTTATTCTTCCATGTGGGTATTTTTAAATTCGAAACAGGAAAAATGATCAACGTTATTGTTAGTAGAGAAATTGATTATGCGATCATTATTTTTACACTTTAACATCATAGATAAACTGGATGCACGTGTTTGATGTTGAATTAAATTATTGTTTCTTTTGTATAAAAACCCGTTAAAAAAGAATTTATATGCTAAAAACACCAATTTAAATGAATAACACGTTAAAAGTATTAAAAAAATAGTAAAACAAAATACGACTCTACGTTTTTACGAGAGCGTCAACATAAAATGCTTTATAAGACTGAAGTTGTAGAAGGATAAGACTAATAATAGCGTAGATTTTAGTGAGTTCGTTTAAGAGGGGTAAATGGAGGTTGCTAATCAACCTTTATAAAATGCATTAAGCTTTTTCGCCATCTGGGCGAAAAGTACGCTGCACACCAGTTAAAAATAAACGTAAAACTTGATCGTTACACACACGGTAATGTTTGTTTTCAACTTTACGTGAAAATGCACTGAGCTCATGCTTACTTAAATCAAAATCAACTAAGGCTAGTGTGGCCATCACGTCTTCTGCTTTCATATTTAAAGCAATACGTAATTTCATAAAAATAATATTGTTGTTCAATTTACTTTCAGGCTCTGGCTGCTCACCTTCACGCTTGCCGCGCTTGGTATTTATAAAACCATTTAAAAATACCGCAAATTCAGTGTCACTTATTGGGGTATACCCAGGCTCGCCCTCTTTAGTTAACCATGCAATCACCTGCTCAGTGCTGACGCTGTGCTCTGCAGCGGAGAACACGTCAACCATTGCTGAATCGGTTAAATCGAAGGTGTAGCGAATACGGCGTAAAATATCGTTATGTGTCAAAGTAAATCCCGGGTAAATAAGCGCTCAGCAAACAAAAGCTGTTTAGTAGCGACGCAGTTTATCAGAGTTACACTAAGCACCCTATTAAATACTGTGTTTAATTACCCAATACCTTTGCCGGATCTACTCGTGTTGCTTGCCATGCTGGATATAGCGTAGCAAATATCGCAAGCACAAAGGTGGCTATAACGGTCAACACAATATCTTGCCAAACTAATTTACTGGGCAAAAATTCGATAAAGTACACACCTTCTAGCGGGTTTTCACCCAGTAACAAGCTCAGCCAAGTAAATAACTCACTGATATTAATTGCTAAAATCACGCCAACAATTGAGCCTAAAAGTACACCCACAAATGCTTGGGTTAAGCCTTGCATGACAAAAGTAGCCAATATGGTACTGTCTTTGGCACCCATGGTTTTTAAAATAGCAATATTGCCTTCTTTTTCACGCACTTCCATTACCAGTGAAGACACAATATTGAAACTCGCCACCGCGATAATTAAAAACACCACAATATAAACAATCGTGCGCACCATTTGAATATCTTGATACAAGCTACCTTGCGTTCTAAGCCAACTCGAAATATACACATAATCGGTAATAGTCTGGCCAACACGAAGCGCTATTTGATGCGCCGAAAACACATCATCAACACGCAAGCGTAACCCTGTTACTTGGCTTTGATCATAGCCTAAGGTTTGTTGTGCTTTGTTAAGATGAATAAAAGCAGCGCTGCTGTCGATTGGTCCGCCCATTTCTATAATGCCCGCAAGCGTGAGTGTAACGCGTTTTGGGGCGAGTAATGACTGGCCTTTTTCACTAATTTGCGGGATTAACAAGGTCACATTATCACCTAATGCGATATTAAGTTGCTTAACAATTTGCTTGCCTAAAATAACATCATCACCTGTTAACTGGCTGACTAATTTACCTTGTGTAAATTGGTTTATGGCTGACACATCACTTTCCAACGAAGGCTCAACACCTCGAATCTCAACCGCTTTTAATTGGCTTTTAAATTGCGCCATACCATTAACAGCAATGAATGGGGCTGCGCCTGTTACGTGTAGTTGCTGTTTTAACTTTTCGACTTTAGTGGGCCAATCGGCAATCGGCCTACTTGGGGCAACATATTCAACTTGCGGCACCACACTCAATAAGCGATGCACTAATTGCTGCTCAAACCCATTAATCACCGATAACGCCACAATTAACACGGCAACACCAAGTAAAATACCGATAGTGGATGCTTTGGCTATAAAACTTACAAAGGCATTTTTTTCATCTTTATGGCCTGAATAGGCTCTAAAGCGTTTACTAATAAAGGCACTAAGCAACATAACTAGACTCTTTTATTGATAGTTTACCATCATCTAAGTACGCTATTTTACCCAGCTTATCAGCCAGCTCTAAATCATGAGTAACCACCACAAAGCTGGTGTTTAAACTTTTATTTAACTCATTAATTAAATCGTAAATTTTAATCGCATTTTGCTTATCTAAATTACCCGTTGGCTCATCAGCAAGCACCAGCGCAGGCTCTGCCACTAGAGCGCGTGCAATGGCAACACGCTGACGTTCACCACCAGAAAGAGCCGAAGGCTTATGGCTACTTCTATGTGCAAGGCCTACCTTATCTAGCATGTTAAGCGCTTTCTTATTGGCTTCTTTTGCGCTCAACCCTTTTATGAGTAATGGCATGGCAACGTTTTCAACCGCACTAAATTCCATTAATAAATGGTGGAACTGATAAATAAACCCTAAGTTTTTATTTCTGAAAGCTGCTTGCTGCGAGCGAGATAGCTTAGCAACGTCTTGGTTTTTTATTTTTGCACTACCCGCACTGGCCGTGTCTAAGGTGCCTAAAATATGTAACAAGGTACTTTTACCTGAACCTGAGCTGCCAACAATTGCCAGCATTTCACCTTGCGTTAGGGCTAAATCAACCCCTTTTAATACCTCAACCTGATTTTGCCCGTCTTGGTACACTTTGCTTATTTTTTCACAACTAATTACTAAATCATTCATAACGTAATACCTCTGCTGGGTTTACTTTAGCGGCTTGGCGTGCTGGATATAAAGTCGCTAAAAAGCTCATTGCTAAGCTTAAAACGGCAATAACACTTAAACTAACCACATCAAATTTGACGGGGAGTGAAATTCCCGATAGTAAATTTAAACCAACCAAAGCCAGCAGTTCATTTATATATAAGCTTAATAAAAGACCTAAAAAAGAACCCACGGCCGTGCCAATTACTCCGTTATAGAGCCCTTGTACCATAAATACGGTTTGCACTTGGCTTGGTGTGAGTCCTAATGTTTGCAAGATTGCTACTTCGCTTTGTTTTTCACTGACCATCATGGTCAGTGCCGATACAATATTAAATACCGCCACCAGCACAATTAAGCCAAGGAGCATAGACATAATACGTTTTTCCATCGCAACGGCGGCAAATAAAGTGCCTTGACTGCTCCGCCAGTCGGTGAGTTTAAAGTCATTGAGTATGTGTTGGCTGTCTTGCATAAACTGGTCAAGTGCAAACGGCTCATGCAGTGACACGCTTAAATTAGGTACCGTATTGTTGCTAAGTTTTAAAACCCGTTGGAGTGATACGCCACTGGTAAATGCTAGTCCCATGTCTATTTCAGAGCCAGTTTCATAAATAGCAGCAATTTTAAATAAACGTTGACTTGGCATGCGCCCAAGTGGGGTGTACGTAGATGCGTTAGGCATAATTACTCGTAACTTATCGCCTAAGCCAACGCCAAGTTTGCGGCTTAAATAACGACTTATTGCAATGTTATAATTATTGTTTAGTACGCTTTGCCAATTGCCTTGGACTATTTTGTCGGTGATTTTATACAGCGAGCCGTTATTGTCGTAAAGCCCTTGTAATAACACCCCGTGAAGATCTTTATTGGTTTGCAATATGGCTTCACCGTGGCGGTACAAACTAACATGATCAACATACGGTGATTGCTCAAGCGCAGGTTTTAGCGAATTCATTTGCGCTTTGGAGTGATCTTTAGCTTGTATTTCAACGTGTGGAATAAGCCCCAACATATTAGATTTTAAACTACTCTCAAAGCCGTTCATTACACTACTGACCGTAAAAAGCGCCATTAAACCAATCGCTATACCTGCAATAGAAAAAAACGAAATGAACGAAATAAACGCATTGCCTTTAGAGGAGCGGCTATATCTGAGTCCGATAAATAGGCTAACAGGTTGAAACATATTAATTAAAACATTAATGCCAAAAGTGTGGCGTTATAGTAGCACGAACTCAGCGCAATTGAATATCACCATAAATGTAAGAAATAATTTATAAATCTGACACTTGGCTATATTTTAAACAAGCCAGTAAACCCTGCTAAACTTTCAGCCCTGTTATTAAGTAATCCAGTAATACCCGTACATTAGTAGCCACAAATTGCCGTGACGGATATAGACCCCACACGCCCTCTTGTTGTGGTTGGTATGCAGTTAATATAGGCACTAACTGACCGGATTTAATTTCATTTTCAATATAGTAATCAGGCAACTGAACAATACCCAAACCTTTTTTAGCGCCGTCAACCAGTGCCCAGCCGCTATTACAATGCAATCGCCCTGCGACCTTAATATGTTTATCACGATTATTTTCATTTACTCGCCAATAACTACTATTGCCAATTAAACATTGATGATTATTAAGCTCCCCCAAAGTGTGAGGCTCACCAAAACGCGCTAAATATGCAGGTGAAGCACACATAATAAATCGTCGCGAACTCAAGCGCCGCGCTTTTAAGCTTGAATCTTTTAAATGGCCTAGTCGAATGGCTAAATCAAAGCCCCCCTCTAATAAGTTTTCTTGCTCGTTAGAGAGCGTTGCGATTACTTCTACCTCAGGGTGATCATGCATAAATGAATGCACAATGGGCATAATAAAACTTTCACCATACATAACCGGTGCTGTTAATTTAATTTTACCTTTAGGTGAGGTTTGTACCGATGCTAAGCCTTGAGTGGCCTCGTCCATAGCGTGCTGTAAATGTTTAACTTGGTGTAAAAACTGCTCGCCCTCTTTGGTTAACACAACCTTTCGAGTGGTACGTGTTAATAATTGCGTATTTAACCGTTGTTCTAGCTTTGTAACATGGCGGCTAATATGAGCAACCGATAAACCTAACGTCTGTGCAGCTTGGGTAAAACTCCCCTCTTCGCCAACAGCAATAAACTCATCAATACCTTCCCAACGCATAATTATTACCATACTGTAAAAGTGTTTTATTAAATTGAAGATTATCATTATCTGAGAAACAAATACAATAACCTCATCACCCAAACAGTATGGGTCTACAATTCATATTCAAACCACTACAAAGGATATACACATGTCTGAATTTATAAAATCAAAAGCAGCGATTGCCTGGGGCCCTAATCAGCCTTTAAGCGTTGAAGAAGTTGATGTGATGATGCCTAAAAAAGGCGAAGTAATGGTAAAAATCACTGCCACTGGTGTGTGCCATACAGACGCTTTTACTTTATCAGGTGAAGATCCTGAAGGTATTTTCCCCGCTATTTTAGGTCATGAAGGCGCTGGGGTGGTTTACGCTGTGGGCGAAGGTGTTTCAAGTGTAGAAGTTGGCGATCACGTTATTCCTTTATACACCGCAGAATGTGGTGAATGTAAAATGTGTACTTCAGGTAAAACAAACTTGTGTTCAGCAGTACGCGAAACACAAGGTAAAGGCTTAATGCCAGATGGCACCACTCGCTTTTTCAAAGATGGCGAGCCTATTTACCACTATATGGGTACATCTACATTTTCTGAACACACAGTACTTCCTGAAATCTCATTGGCTAAAGTAAACAAAGAAGCGTCGTTAGAAGAAATTTGTTTATTAGGCTGTGGTGTTACTACCGGTATGGGCGCTGTAACAAATACGGCTAAAGTAAAAGCGGGCGATACGGTGGCTATTTTTGGTTTAGGCGGTATTGGTTTATCTGCCATTATTGGCGCTAAAATGGCTGGTGCAAGCCGTATTATTGGTATTGATATTAATACCTCTAAATTTGACTTGGCGACCAAACTAGGTGCTACCGACTTAATTAATCCAAAAGACTATGACAAGCCAATTCAAGAAGTCATTGTTGAAATGACCGATGGTGGTGTTGATTACTCATTTGAATGTATTGGGAATGTTGATGTGATGCGCTCTGCGCTTGAGTGTTGTCATAAGGGTTGGGGAGAGTCTGTGATTATTGGTGTAGCCGGTGCTGGCCAAGAAATTTCAACTCGTCCGTTCCAACTTGTTACTGGCCGTGTATGGCGTGGTAGCGCATTTGGTGGTGTTAAAGGTCGCTCACAACTTCCTGAAATTGTAGAGCGTTACATGGCGGGTGAATTTGCGCTAAACGACTTTATCACTCATACCATGAGCCTAGAAGAAATTAACGATGCCTTTGATTTAATGCATGAAGGTAAAAGTATTCGTACTGTAATTCATTACTAATACGCTCATTTCACTTAATTACCATCACAAGCCGTTGCTATTAAGTAACGGCTTTTAAGGATTGTTATGTTAGAAAATATTTCAACAGCGAAAGTGGCTGGCGGATGGCATAAGCAATACAGCCATAGCGCTTCAAGCACTCGTTGCACTATGCGTTTTGCAGTTTTTTTACCGCCAGGCGCCAGTGAAACCAATAAGGTGCCGGTACTGTACTGGTTATCAGGTTTAACCTGTACCGATGAAAACTTTATGCAAAAAGCAGGCGCATTTAAAAAAGCAGCGGAGCTGGGTATCGCCATTGTAGCGCCAGATACGAGCCCACGTGGTGAAAACGTGCCAAACGAAGACAGCTATGATTTTGCACAAGGTGCTGGGTTTTACCTTAATGCCACAAAAGCGCCCTACAACACCCATTTTAATATGTATGATTACGTTGTTAATGAGTTACCGGCACTAATTGAGCAACACTTTCCTGTTACAGATAAAAAAGCAATTTCTGGTCATTCAATGGGCGGGCACGGCGCATTGATGATTGCACTTAAAAACCCACAATCGTACACCAGCGCTTCGGCATTTAGTCCTATTGTTAATCCTATGGCGTGTCCGTGGGGTGTAAAAGCATTTACAGGCTACTTAGGCGACGACAAAACAACGTGGGCACACTACGATACTTGCGAATTAATGCAACAAGCCGAGCAAGCTAACTATTTACCTATGCTGATAAGCCAAGGTGATGCTGATAACTTTTTAGAAGAGCAGCTTAAGCCGCAAAATTTGGTCGATATCGCTAATGCAAAAGCGTATCCGCTGCAGCTCGAAATGCACGCTGGCTACGATCATAGTTACTTTTTTATTAGTAGCTTTATAGACCAACACTTATTATTTCATCATCAGTTTTTATCGGCTTAGATTCATTACTGTGTAGAGTAGAGTTATCTACTTCTACACATTCTTTTAAGACCTTAGTAACCTGCCTACATTTTTTAATCACACCGTCATCTCCTTTTATAAATTCAATTATGGCTTTATCAGTTTCGTAACCAAGTTTGCTAAAACTAAAACCATCTTTATCCTTTACATAACTATTAGTGCTATTGATGTTTAAATTGGATCTCGCCGTTTCATCCAAAAATATACCCATTACTGTGCAACCACTTAATACATTTAAAAAGATAATAATTAATAAAATGCGCATGTAAACTCTCGTTGCAAATAAGCCAAATTATATACGACTTAAAAAAGGAGTGTTGTCAAAATATGTAAGCCCCACAATTTTACATAATAGAGTTTGCTTGTGTGGTACGCAGCTGAAATTCATTGCTGGGTAAAAACGCACTTTATTGTGTAAATATTGCTAACGCCACTCATCCCCCTCGATAAAGCAAAGGTAACACAATGATTTTATTTAAATTAATACCTTGGTTCAATTTTTGCTACTTATTTAAAATTTATCCGTGGAAATAGCAATGGAAATTGATTTACAGTGGAGAGACATTATTGATAACTTGATTCATCTTGGCATGGCGTATTTACTTGCCCTGCCAATGGCATATGATAGAGAGCATAGCCATAATGGTGCAGGTCTAAGAACGTTTCCTTTAGTTGCCGTCGCATCATGTGGTTATGCACTGATTGCTATGTCAGTTTTGGAGGGGGCAGAGGCGCAATCTAAAATGTTACAAGGTATTATTACAGGTATTGGTTTTATTGGTGGTGGCGCTATTTTAAAAAATAACCAGTCTACATCTGGAACAGCAACAGCTGCGAGTATTTGGAATATGGGTTTAATTGGTATCGCTATTGCGTACAGCCGCTATGAAATAGCTATTTTGTTGGCAGTAATAAACTTCATAACGCTTAGGTATGTTAAAAGATTTAAATAATGAAAATTATAATTAATTGCTTAGCGCTGATGCGATCACCCTGTTAAATTCAATCTTCAAACTCGCCTTTTGATATAATATAACATATAATCAAATTCATTTTTTTCATTCTTGTTAATTGTATTTTATGTCATTATCTTTATCGCAAAGTCGCTTGCATCATATTGATCTATTACGCGGCATTATCATCATATTTATGGTGATAGATCACGGCATGTATTATTGTCTAAATTATTCAGTAACTGATCCTATGACCATACCCGGAACAGATGCGCTTACTTTTTTCACACGCTTTATATCGCATTTTTGTGCGCCATTATTTGTATTTTTAGCAGGCCTCTCTGCCGCTATTACAGAGCATAAATACGCGTGTACTCGTCAGTTTGCTAACGCTTTAATAGTTCGAGGCTTAGTGCTTATTTTATTTGAGTTTACAATTGTGTCATGGTCATGGAGTTTTAACCCTCTTTTCCCGATGTTATATGCTCAAGTAATTTGGGCGATTGGCTGGGGCTTTGTGGTGCTTGGCTTGCTTCGCTTAATAGGTATATACCCTGTTTTTATAGCTGGGTTAATACTGGTATTTGGTCATAACTTATTAGATGGTATTACCTTTGAAAGTAACACCATCGCGCATACACTGTGGTCTATCGTTCATCAAAAAAATGTATTAGCACTGCCGTTTGGTTTTTCTATTAGAACGACCTACCCCGTTGCGCCTATTGTTGGACTCATGTGTTTGGCTTATTATGCAGGTGTATATTATAAATCTCAGCATTATAGTAAAAAAGTGATGAATTACGCGTTTATTTTGGGTATGAGCTGCCTAGCACTTTATTCAATACTACGCGGCTTTAATTTATACGGTGATATGTCACAGTTTTCTACACATACATATCCACTGCTGACTATTATGTCGTTTTTAAATCCGACTAAATATCCGTTGTCGTTACAATTTATGTTACTTACTGTAGGGCTTGGTTTAATTGCGCTAAAACTATTGAGCCACTTAAAGGCTAGTTTTTCGCAAAATTTTCTGCAAGTCCTAGGTAAAACCAGCATGTTTTCTTACCTCACTCACTTGTATTTGCTGCATGCTATCAGTTGGCTTTTAATACCTGCTCTTGGATTTAACTTTAGTGATATGACCTATGGTGAAACCCTTGTTGGCTTACCATCAGGGTATGGTATGAGTTATATTGCAACCATGGCGATGATAGCTGTAGTGGTTGTGCTTACCGCCTTACTCGCTAAGCGCTACTTAAACTGGAAATATCGTAATAAAAACAGCCTGATTGCTAAATATATTTAGTTATTACGCTGTTGTTTTTAGTCATTAAAAAAGGCGCTTAAAAAGCGCCTTGCTAACAAGTATGTGTGCTTAGAACATATCTTGATAGGAATTTGTTGTATTGAATATAATTGCTTTTTCAAAGCCTGGCAGCTGAATGCTGTGCTCATCAATAACAATGTCATTTTCATCAATCAGCCCATCACCAAAACGATAAACTAGCGCGTATTGACCTAAATCTGCTTGTTGTTGATAGTGCTGTTGTGCTTCTTTTACCGTTGCATGTTTGCTGGTATAGAGCCCCATCATTTCATCGCCATGACGCTTAGTAAGCATCTGCATCGTTACTTTTGCTGAAAGCACTGTGGCTGTTGCATTATTACCACCAAACCCTTTAGAATTTATAAATGCAATATCCATATCACCACAATCATAGTGACTGTTACGAATATCTAAATGATCTGCATAAACATCATCAGCCACTTTATCTATAGTGGTAATACCCGGCATAATATTATGACTAAATACACCTAAGGCAATGGCAAGCTGATCGCCACTGGCAGGTGCTATAGTATGGCCAACATACGCTTTAGGGGCGGTTACTTTCCAATTATCTATTGCAAATGTTTGCGCTACTTTATGATAAATTAACGACTCAGTTACGCGGTTTTGTGGTGTGCTTGAACCATGGGCTAAAATAAAGCTACGGTGCTGTAATGCCTCTTTACCTAGTAAGCTACTGGCAAGTGCAGCCGATTTTGCCATGGTAATGTAGTTACCAGGCCCAGGTGAAGTAATTGATTTTTTTACTCCATCGGCGTTAACAAATACATCAGGCACACAGCCCATAATGTCTGCACCTAGTTCAAGTGCCAGCGCATCATCCATTAATATAGCCACTTGTGCGCCTTCACCTAAAGTAAAGCCACAGTTTTCGCCAAATGGGCGGCTGCTTCTACGATAATCAGGTTCATCGTCATTACTTAAATCATCTAAGCGGCGCAAACCTTCAATATTAGCCAGCGCACTCATATTGCCAAAGCCTTCAACCACTTCAGGGGTAATCGCACATTCTACACTTGCCACAATTGCAACACGTGTGCGCCCTGCTTGTATATCATTTACTGCTGCGCGCAAGTTATATAAAAAAGTAGCACACGCACCCGATGTAGAAAAAGTAGTCCCTACATTGCCCGTAACATAGGCATTGATAAAATCGGTCGACATTGTATTTAAACCCAGTGCTAGCTGCTTAGTGCTGACGCGATCACCCTGCTGGCGCGCTTTGACTAACCCACCTAAGCCTTTATCGTCCATTTGGCCAATAACCGATGCTGAATAAGTACCAATTTTATCAGGCTCAACACTATTCATAATGTATTGCCAATCAAGTCCGGTTGATTTTATTGCATCGGTGGCAGCAAAAATAGTGGCTTGTAAACCACGAGGTTGGTAGCGGCTATTGTACATAATTGACGGATCAAACCCTGTGGGTAGTTGCCCAGCAGATTTAATTGGGTTATCACGAGTAGAATCATGTTTAATATCAAATTGAGCAGCAATAGTTACTTTCACTTTTTTATTTTCAAGTTCTTCTACGTGCCAACTTTCAGGAACTGGCGAAGGTAAATCACGACGGCGTGTTTCAAACACAATCGCGTTTTCATCCGATGCGGTTAACGTCATTTTTTGCTGCCATGGCGTGGCATCTACATCAAAATGTTGTTTTTCAATTTTACGAATTAATGTACCTGCAATAATTTGCTCACCAAAACGTGCTTCTATGTCGCTTTGCTCAACATGATTACCTTGGCTGTCTTCAAGTTGGCCGTTTACTGTAGTCACTAAGTTCATTAATGTGGCAAGGCCTAAAAACGTTTCTTGGCGAGCTTGCGCCGCTAAGCTATCTAACACGATACGACGATAACCTTGATGAAAAGAAGTACGGCCAGCGGCATTAATGCCTCCCATGCCGACAATGACGGGTAATGCGGTCATAATTTACCTTTAAAAAAAACGTGTTATAAGAATATGAAGTTAGTTTAAATGGATTACGCACACATCTTTGTGCTTTAATAGCCAAATATTAAGCACAAAAGGCCAAAAACAACTGGTCGGAGCATTTAAATGAGCAATAATCCAACAAATCCACCATTAAATATAGCCATTGCTGTTTACTCGCACCTACTGGTAACTAGTTTAACCCTGCCAATTGAAATGCTCCGAGCAGGTGAAGCGTTCGCCAAAGGGCACACTAGTAAGCAACACTTTAGAGCGCTGAATATTCATTTAATTGCTAAAAATATGGCTCCTATTGCAACCAGAACAGGTTTAGCCATCGTGCCTGATTGCAGCAGTGATAACGCCCCCTATTGCGATTTAATCATTGTTCCGGGTATTTGGCGTAATCCACGCCCGGTTGTTAAAACGAATCAACCAATAGTTAATTGGCTCAATGAGAGTTTTACGATGGGAAGCCATATTATTGGTGTTGGTACCGGTAATTGTTTGCTCGCAGAAGCCGGTTTACTTGATGGTCACCCTGCAACCACTCACTGGCATTATGCCAAGCAATTTTCTCAAGATTATCCAAACGTTAGCTTAAAACCTGATTTTTTTATTACCCAATCAGAGCGCATGTATACGGTAGCCAGTTTAAATGCCTTAGCTGACGTTATTGTTCATATTATTAGCCAATACTATGGTAAAGAAGCGGCGCAGCATGTTGAGCGGAACTTTTCACATGAAATACGTAAACCCTACGAAGATCAACGCTATTTAGAAGGCGCCGTTAACCGACATGCTGATGAACTTATTGCACAAATACAATTTTGGTTAAAAACTAATTTATCTAGTGAGTTAGATTTACAAGAAGTCGCGGCACAATTTAGCTTAAGCTACCGCACGTTTACACGCAGGTTCCGACTCGCTACAAATCAAAGCCCTATAGAGTATTGGCAGCAGCTACGTGTTGAAGGTGCAAAAGAATTACTGGCCTCATCGAATTTATCAATTCAGGAAGTCGCGTTAGAAGTTGGCTATAACGATCAAGGACACTTGACCCGTGTGTTTAAAAAGGTATTGAGCCAAACCCCGAGCGAATACAGAAAAGTAGTCAGACGAAAGTTATTTGGTTAATGTTTCTTTGCCCTTGTTTGATATTTTAGTCAGGCCGTTGACAACGCAGTTTCGACCGTTGTTTTTAGCTAAATATAAATAATTATCGGCTAATCTTAAAATTTCACTCAGGTGAGTATGCTCATGTGCATCAATACCGACCAAGCCAATACTGATAGTGATGTTTAACGTGCTCTGCATATAAGTAAATTGATGATTTTGTATGTCTGTTCTTAGCTTATCCATTGTGATTATAGCGACCTCTATGTCGTCATTTACCACCAATGTAAATTCTTCACCGCCAAAACGATAAACATGTTCATCGCCTAAATGTTTTTTAAATAACTGCGTTAATTGCACCAACACTGCATCACCGGCATCGTGCCCATATTTATCGTTTACTTTTTTAAAAAAATCCAGATCAGCTAAGGCAAAACAGTAGGGTTTAGAAAGGTCAATATGAGTATGAAAATGGCTTTTAAAAGCACGCCGGTTATAAGCCTGCGTTAAGCTGTCGCGTAATGCTAAATTAATAATTTCCTCTTGATTAGAGGCTCTCATCGATTCAAAAACATGTGAAACACCCCACACAATAATATACGTCAGCGAAAGATTAATGATGAGCTTAAAATTTATTTCAACTAGGGCGTGTTGATCTTTGTGGTATGAAAAACAAACAGCATGAAGATAAGGT
>ERZ1673962.740-NODE-740-length-19882-cov-3.678368_pt1 | contig 19882 bp, 22 predicted proteins | sample MGYA00580188_ERZ1673962 | MGnify/ENA primary metagenome ERZ1673962 (study PRJEB41334, sample SAMN05608104) | rock metagenome | biome: terrestrial subsurface; feature: shale formation; material: shale | place: USA: Pennsylvania ... | reverse complement strand
GGTACAATCATCAGGCGCAAACCAAGCTTGTTCAGGCAGGAACTCATCTCCGGGTGAAAAGCGATGGGTGCCAACATCGAGTGGAAATACAACACCGGACGGCCCCGGCGCGCGCCAAATTCCCACACCGGCACCTCAAGCCCTTCGCCGATTGTGACCATATTGACGATCACGTCTTTGCCGAATTGGCGTTTGACCAAAGCGGTCTCAAAATTGCGCTGCTGGGTGGGGAGAATCTCGTCCAGAATACGCGCGGTGAGATCGACCGACAGGGCGCGGAGCAGGGCGGTTTGAGTTTTGACCCCGAGCTTGTCCTGAATGACCTGCACCTGTTTGCGTTTGGTGTCATAAGACGCGCCCAAAAGCGTTGCCGCGTTTTTCAAATCCAGCCCGGTCATCAAATGCGCCAGCAACAGATATTCGGATTTGGTCAGCCGTAGATCGGGCGCGTCATCCGCCAGCGCCGCAATCCGCTCCGCGTCAATGCGCACCGCGACAAAGGCCAGATGATCCGGGGCGTCGCTCCACCGATCAATGCGATCATAAAGGAAATAGAGGTGGTCATCGGCCACCACAAACGCACATCCCGTTGACGCCTCTTGTGGCATCCGCATCCGGGCGGGAAAGGCGTCTTTGGGAGCGGCGCCAAACGTGTCGATTTGGCACATTCCTTGTTGGTCGTAGAGATTGGCCGGGAAGCTGCACCGGGCAAAATTGCGGAAAAAGAACCGTTCGCTGCCGGGCTTGTCCTGCGTCTGAAGCAAGATCGCATCCTCAGAGGGCAAGGCCACCTTGCGCTCTGTGTGCAGCGCCGCCTCCAAGGTTTCAATGAATTGCGATACGTGGCTCATCGTCTACGATATCTCTCCAAGGTTCAGTGTTGGTGCCGTCCTGTGTCTTCGAGAGTGAGGGTGTTGTGCACAAACACACAGCCTCTAAAACCAGCCAACCCTATGAGGTTGCGTAGCATTTCTGACCTCAAATTTCAAACCTACCGGGCCTCACAAACGGTAAAAGTCGTTTTTTTTGCACATGGCGCGTCTTTTTTGATCATGCCCCCCCAAAGGGGGGCGATTGCGCCAATCCCTGCCGCGTATCTTTGGCTAAAGATCTGACACCTCCGTCAGACCATGCACCTACAGGGACCGGCGGCGCAGATGTCACAGGACAGGCACAGCTCTTACATCACGCGGATGATCCCCGGTGCAGAGACAACGGCGCTTGCCTGTCTGGATGTCACTCCCAGCGCGCGGATCGTGAGCCGCGATCACGCCGCTGCGCGATTTCTCAAGGCAAACCCGCGCTTTGTGAGGGGGCAGAGGCAGGAATATTTCACTGCCCAACCCGCCAAGCGATTTTCAAATGCCATGAGAGCGGCCTGTAAAGAGATGCCGCCGAGGGCGTCGATTTTGCGGGTAGAGGGACAGGCACCGGTGCAAATCAACATTCTGCCGTTCCAACCCGAGCTCATCCGCATCGTTTTGTTTTTGCCTCAGGCGGTGGGCGAGGCCACGCCTGCGGCCTTGCCAAAACTCACATCGCGGGAAACGTCGGTGTTGCGACTGGCCGCCTCTGGCCAGCGGCGGGATCGGATTGCGTACGAGCTGAATATTTCTTTGCCGACCGTTGATATGCACTGTCGCAACCTGCGGCAAAAACTGTCGGCCTTGACCACATCAGAAGCGGTGGCAATTGCCGCAAAGATGAATTTGCTCGATGTGTGACGTGGCGGGGTGTTGTGGTGGGGGTGTTGAAGTCAATTGGACGGCGTTGACATAACGACAGAATAAAGCGTTTGGCATCAAATCTCCACGTCTAACACGAAATGTTTTAACGTAGGCCTGCACCAGAACGGCCCGCGCCAGCGTCACGCGCCCTGACCGTGCTGCGGGCCAGAGTATCAGCCCATGATGGCGTTCGGGATGAGCGTGTCGGTGAGGAACTAGAGGTTTTCCCTAAGGGGCTCTCGGGTGATTGTGCCGCCAAGGCAGGTACAAAGTTTCTCTTCGGGCGGAGGGGGCCGGTAAAGGCGTCTGAGGCATGAGGCCAAGCTTACGACCTGCCATATGCGCGACGATGTCCGCGCGGCTCATGCCATCCGGCAAGGTGAGCCAGATGTTAAAGGCATAGGGCTGCTTGTATCGCTCAACCCGTCGAGCGCGTCGGCAACGATTTCCTGTCGGACGCCGATCCTTTTGTGGATGAAGCGGCGCATGTGGTCGGCGGTGCCATCCTCGATCGGCTGTATGGCCGACACAGCTTGCAACATCAAAAACAGGCATCACAATCAATCACACAAACGAGCCAAGGCCTCAAATTCTCCAACCGTCCTGAAGCCCCATATTTTGACGACGGACAATATATACATAATATACAAATATATGTGTGGGTTTGGGAGCTATTGCTCGAACGCCAAGGGACACCTGCTGGACCGGTCGAGGATAGACACGAGCGGCATGAGATTTACTTGGATACAGTCATGGAACAGCGGCCGAACCGCCCTAAACCCGGGCCCATTTCAAGTTCACACGGAGAAACGTCTATGTGGCCCGCTGCGGGGTTCGTGGACACCGAGATAAGGTGTTTACGACACTGGAGACTCTACATGACGAGAAGGGTGTTCAAAGGGGGTGCTGCATCATTCCGATCAGGGCAGCCAGTATACCAGCGAACCGTTCCAAAGACTGATGGCCGATCACGGCGTCACCTGTTCGATGAGCCGGTCCGGAAATCTCTGGGAGTTCAAGCTGGTCCGCGCCAGTGGATTGAATAATCCGCGGGATCATTCAAAAGCGCAGAACGCGGCCATGGAGAGCGTTCGAAGTTCACTCGAACCGATGGCGTTCACGGCTCACTCTCATCGCTGAAGACAGAAAGGGGCGGGCGAAAAACCTACCGGACCAGAAAACAGGCATGCGCCGATGTGTTCGATTACATTGAAAGGTTCTAAAATCCAACGCATCGTCACTCGACCACCGGCTATCAAGCCCTATGACCTTCGAGGATCGAGCTATGAAAGCTTAAGATGCCGTCCACGAAACTAGCAGCAGGCCAATACGTGGCAAGAAATTAAAGACATAGCTGCAATTTTGAGCGGGGAAGACCGTTGCTTCCTCCCCGGCACCCTGATCACCATGGCGGACGGCAGCAAAAAGCCCATCGAAGATATCCTCCCCGGCGACATGGTGCTGTCCTCCGACGAGCAGGGCGAATTGGTCCCGGGCAAGGTGACCCGCACCAAGCTCATCGACGCCACCATGATCCTCGACTTCCACGGCTCCAAGGTCACGCCGGGCCACGTCTATTGGTGTACCGATGGCGCGTTCGCCGGGCAATTCGGCACGCTGATCGACATTTTGCGCAGCGACGGTGCAGACCTGTGTATCGCTGACCTGATCCGTGCAGGCGGTGGGACGGTGAACGAGGCAGGATTGATCGTCACGGAAGACACGCCCGAAGGTATCCCCCTGCATTGGCCGTTTTCGCAGATCCTGCCGAAGCCGGAAGACGACATCCTCGCCTGCTCGCGCCTCACCCTGCCGGAGATATTCACTGCCGCTGAATGGGAAGACCAGCGGCCAGTGATGTATTGACGGGGTGTGCGTTAGGATCAACGCAAAGGCAGAAAACGCTGCGATAGATGGAAGATTTCAGGCTGGTCGATATCCGAAACCGGCATTCGAACGATCTTGGGAAAAGCATAGTCTGCAGGCGTTCGATATGGACCTGCCGAGCGACTCTTCGAAACAAGGCACGTCCGCGAGCCACGTTGAGTATCACGACATCCACGCCGCCGAGGCCAAAATCGGTACGTAGCGGGTTGCCCTGCCGATTTCGCTGTCCTTTGACCTTTGCGCGGACAATCCAGCGGTGCGCGCAGGATGGATCAACCACCAGATAGGGCCCGTGGCCATCGCAGTGTCGTCCTGGTCCAAGCGTTCGGACCAGATTCTTCGTCAGCTTTCCAGAAGTACAGGCCATTTAGAATACAACATTTCGTACCATCAATTGAACAGAACTGAGCGAAATCGAAACGAAGCCAATAAGATCAACGAACGCAGATGAGCGCATAAGTTCAGTGACTTATACGCTACTAAGCGGTTCTATATGGATCAATAGAAATGGTAAAGTGGCGGAGAGACAGGGATTCGAACCCTGGGTCCCCGTAAAGGGACAACGGTTTTCGAGACCGCCCCGTTCGACCACTCCGGCACCTCTCCGCGGGGGTCTGGTGGCGGGTGATTTAGCGGGGCTGTGCGGGCGGCGCAAGCCCTTTCGTGACATTCTTTTTGGCAAAGCTGCGCCAAATTCCGCCTTTGTGGTCAAAAACGCTTTGGTGACTTGGCAAAAACCTTTGTCTCTGCTTACCATTCGGTAACTGAATTGGCCGTATAGCCATGGGGCAAGGCGGGTATGTCCGCGTCTGCTAGGCGTGGCCATAGACCGTTTTGGAAAGGGTTTTGATGATCGAACATGCACACAGCTTTCGTAGGGCTTGGCTGACACGAGCGATGTCTTTTGTCGCGGTCACGGTGATGGCGGTCACAATGGCTCTGTCTGTACCTTACGCGGCCAAGGCGGGGACTGGCGCGGTGCAGGGCGAGGATCTTGATGCGCTGTTGCAGGCCCTGTTGTTTCGCGATGTCTCGGAAGTCTTGTCCGACGAAGGCCGCGCGATGGCCGATGATTTCGTTGAGGCGGGCTATGGTGTGCCAAAACCCGCGTGGCAAAACATGCTTGATCGGCTCTATGATCCGGAGGCGATGGCACATGCATTTCGGTCTGAAATGGGTAAGGCGCTTGAGGATGCGGATGTTGCACCAATGGTGGCGTTTTTCACCGCCGATTTGGGGCAACGCATCGCCCGGCTTGAACTCGACACGCGCAAAGCGATGACGGGGGAGGCGGCGCAGGCGGCCGCGGGCGAGGCTTGGGCGGCGCTCGACCCCGACTCCCGGCGTGCCAAGTTGATCGAAGACTATGTGCAGGCCAATGACCTGGTCGAAATGAATGTGGTGGGCGCGATGAACAGCGACATCGCCTATTACCGCGGGCTTTGGACCGTTGCGGGTTCCGACGCGATGAGCGAAGGCGACCTGATGCGCGAGATTTGGTCCACGGAACCCGAAGTGCGCGCCGATGTGTCCGAATGGGTCTACGGGTTTTCGACGCTGGCCTATGATACATTGAGCGACGAAGAATTCGCGCGCTATGTGGAGTTTTCGCGCAGTGAGGCCGGGCGGCAGTTGAATTTTGCCCTGTTCGCCGCCTTTGATGCGGTCTATGCGGACCTGTCGCGTGGGCTTGGGGCAGGGACCTCGATGCTGATGCAAATGTATGATGGGGAACAACTCTAAGGTTCGGCGTGGGATGTCCCCGTTTTGGCGGCGAGTCCCATAATCCGGCCTTGACTTTTCACCCACGATTCCCGATACACGCGCCACCCGGCGGACCCAAAGGTGCGACCGGGTGATGTCTTTTGGGCCTCACGTCTTTTTTAAACGGTGTGAAACAGGTCCAAATTGGCAAAATGACAATCTCGACCCCAACAAGGGGCGCGCTGTTTGACGGCATGAACATCGGGGATTTGCTCCGGGGCCACAAAACGCGGGTATATCGAAAGGATAACTGCATGTTTGCGGTTCTGAAGACTGGTGGCAAGCAATACAAAGTGCAAAGCGGTGACGTTTTGCGCGTTGAGAAACTTGCGGCCGCAGCTGGTGAAAAAATCCAGTTCAACGAGATTTTGATGGTTGGCTCCACCATCGGCGCGCCCCTCGTGGCCGGCGCCGGCGTGCAAGCCGAAGTCATCGACCAAATCAAGGGTGAGAAACTCATCCACTACGTCAAGCGTCGTCGTAAGCACTCGTCGCAGCGTAAAAAAGGCCACCGTCAGCAACTGACTCTGCTGCGCATCACCGACATTTTGGAAGCGGGCGCGGATGCAACCGGCGTCAAAGCTGCGATCGGCGCGGGTTCCGCTCCGAAAACCGCTGTCGAAGCTGCTGCTCCGAAGAAAGCCGCGAAAGCTGCTGCACCTGCCGCTGGCGCTGACGATCTGACCACCATCACCGGTGTTGGCCCCGCTGCTGCCAAGAAATTGGTCGAAGCAGGCATCACCACTTTCGCTCAGTTGGCTTCCGTTGACGTCGAAACTTTCGACGCCGTCAAAGTCAAACCCGAGTGGGTTGAACAAGCCAAAGAACTGGCGAAGTAAGCGTAGTTAAGGAGAGAACACCATGGCACATAAAAAAGCAGGCGGTTCGTCCCGTAACGGTCGCGACTCAGCTGGCCGCCGTCTCGGCGTCAAACTTTACGGTGGCCAAGAGGCCATTTCGGGCAACATCATCGTGCGTCAGCGCGGCACCAAATTCTGGCCGGGCGAAGGCGTGGGTCTTGGCAAAGATCACACCATTTTTGCGACCACCGATGGCAAAGTGACCTTTCACAAGGGCCTGAAAAAACGCACTTTTGTATCGGTTCTTCCAGTGGCGGAGGCCGCTGAATAAGCCGTCCGATACGGGTTTGAAAAAATCAAGGGGATCGGCGCAGCCGGTCCCCTTTTGCATGATGCCGCGCGATTTGGCGGGATCAGCGGCACGGAACGTGATGCCGGGACAGTTTGGCTAAGGCTACGTTAACATTGCTGTCGTATGTGCTGTGTATCTTGTCGCTTCCCCGAGATGGGGTTTTCGAAGGGACCTTTTCGGGGAGGAAAAGGTGCTTATATCGGATTAATAAGAATCCAACTCTTTCAGGAGGAAGAGAGATGAATATGGAGATCGTGAAAAACGCGGTTGAGACGAACACACAGGCAGTGATTGAAACGGAACGGTTTGTCCTGCGCCCACCGCGCCGCTCGGATGCGGGGCTGTTGTCGATGTATGCGGGCGATGTGCGCGTGGCGCGCAATTCGCGTTCTTTGCCGCATCCCCTGCCACCCGGCGCGACCGAGGCTTTCGTGGCCCGCGCACTCAAACCCGGCACTGAGGAAAAAGTTTGGGTGCTCGATGGCTCCAACCATGAGCTGTCCGAGGTTTTGGGGGTGATTTCCCTGAAACCGCTCGATCGCGATCAATGCGAAGTGGCCTTTTGGGTCGCGCCCTCGTTTTGGGGCACCGGATTGGCCCGCATGGCGTTGGGCGCCATGGTGGCGGCCAATCCGTTGGGCTCTAAAACCATGTTTGCCGAGATTTTTCAGGACAACCCAGCCTCGGCTCGGGTCGTGACCGCCGCGGGCTTTGAATATATCGGCGATGCGGAAACCTTCTCGGTTGCGCGCAACACCTTGGTCCCGACCTGGACCTATCTGCGCAAACTCGACTGACCCCAAATCGGGGTCGCCCACACCAGGACAGACCCCGATGACCACAGACTCCCAAAGCTTCTCTCTTGAAACAGACCGTTTGATCCTGCGGCCGCTGAGCCAAGCGGACGCGGCGCCTTTGACGCGGTTATTGAATGATTTTGAGGTGTCGAAATGGCTCAGCCGGATCAGATACCCCTATGGTGTCATCGAGATGCAGTGGTTCATTGCCCGGCTCAATAGCCCCTATCGCTTTGGGATTGTTCATAAAGACAGCGGTCATATCACGGGGGTGATCGGTATCGCCGAACATCTCGGCTATTGGCTTGGCCAGCCTTATTGGGGGCATGGCTATATGTCGGAGGCGGCGCAGGCGGTGGTGGATCATTGGTTTGCCCATGATGGTCTGAGCCTTGCCTCCTACCACTTTGTTGAGAATGCCAAATCGCGGGCCATTTTGAAAGGGCTGGGGTTTGAGGATACCGAGCCTCTGCAACAGTATAGTATGGCGCGCGGTCAAACCGTTGCGGCGCAAGCGATGAGTTTGACGCGAGAGGTGTGGACGTCGCGCAAATCCTCTGACACCGCCCCCCATAACAACGCACATTGAGTTTGGCGGCGAGCCGCGATACATCTGCCCAAAGCCCTAGGATCATGGGGCACAGAAGGACAAAGACATGAAATTTCTCGATCTGGCCAAAGTTTACATTCGATCGGGCTCCGGCGGGAACGGCTGCGTGTCGTTTCGGCGTGAAAAGTTTATTGAATACGGCGGCCCGAACGGCGGCGACGGTGGGCGCGGCGGCTCTGTGATCATCGAGACGGTGGACGGGCTCAACACGCTGATTGATTTCCGCTATCAACAGCACTTTTTTGCTCAAAACGGCCAAGGTGGTATGGGCAACAATCGCACCGGCAAGGATGGCGAGGACATCGTGTTGCGCGTACCGGCGGGTACTGAAATTCTGGACGAAGACGAAGAGACGGTGATCGCCGATCTGACCGAGGTCGGGCAGCGGTTTGTTTTGGCCAAGGGCGGCAATGGCGGCTGGGGCAACCTGCGGTTCAAAAGCTCGACCAACCAAGCGCCGCGCTCGGCCAATCCGGGTCAGCCGGGGATTGATCGCACGATTTGGCTGCGACTGAAACTGATCGCCGATGCCGGGCTTTTGGGTCTGCCCAACGCCGGGAAATCGACGTTTTTGAGTGTGACCTCGAATGCGCGGCCTAAAATCGCGGACTATCCGTTTACCACGCTGCACCCGAACCTCGGGGTGGTGGGCATTGATGGCGCCGAATTTGTCGTCGCTGATATTCCTGGCTTGATCGAAGGCGCGTCTGAGGGCCGGGGCCTGGGCGATTTGTTCTTGGGCCACGTCGAACGCTGCGCTGTGTTGTTGCATCTGGTTGATGGCACTGCCGAGGATGTGGTCAAGGATTATCAGACCATCATCACCGAGATCGAAAACTATTCCGATGTGTTGGGCGACAAGCCGCGGATCACCGTCCTCAACAAGGTCGATAGCCTGATGGACGAGGAGATCGAGGAAAAACTGGCGGCGCTGCAAGAGGCGTCCGGTGGGCGGGTTTACACCATGTCCGGTGCGACCAAGGCTGGGGTTGAGACCGTGTTGCGCGCGCTCAAGGCCGAGATTTCGATGGACCGTCTGCGGACCAAACAGGCCGAGGCATCGGACGAAGAGGAAGACCAGAATTGGCAACCCTAAGCGGCGCAAAACGTGTTGTGATCAAAATCGGCTCGGCGCTTTTGGTCGAGCGCGGGGAATTGCGCGCGGACTGGCTCAAGGGCCTGGCCGAAGACGTGGCGATGCTCAAAGCCCGCGGCGCGGCGGTGATTTTGGTCTCGTCGGGCTCCATTGCGCTGGGGCGGGGGATTTTGCACCTGCCCGCGGGCGAATTGCCGCTTGAGCACTCACAAGCAGCGGCCTCTGTCGGGCAAATCCGTCTGGCGCGGGCCTATCAAGAGGTGTTGGAGCCGCTCGGCATCACCACATCGCAGATTCTATTGACGCTGGAAGACAGCGCCGATCGTCGCCGGTATCTCAATTCGCGCGCCACTTTGGACGCGCTGTTGGGCCTTGGCGCGGTGCCGATCGTCAATGAAAACGACACGGTGGCCACCGATGAAATCCGTTATGGCGACAACGACCGATTGGCGGCGCAAATTGCGGTCACGGTCGGCGCGGATCGCTTGGTGTTGCTCTCCGATATTGACGGGCTGTACACCGCAAACCCAAATATCGACGCCTCCGCTCGCCATATCGCCACTGTCGAACACATCACGCCAGAAATTGAATCCATGGCTGGTGATCCGGTGTCTGGTCTGTCCAAGGGCGGGATGAAAACCAAAATCATGGCTGCCAAAACCGCCATTGCCGGTGGCTGCACCATGGCAATCACCGAAGGGTTTAAAGACCGGCCGATTCAGGCACTTGAGGCGGGGGCGCGGGCCACATGGTTTATCGCGCATGAAGATCCGGAACGTGCCCGCAAACGCTGGATCGGCGCGATGAAGCCGAAAGGTGAAATCATCATTGATGCGGGGGCGGCACGAGCGCTCGCGCATGGAAATTCCCTGTTGCCCGTCGGCGTCTCGGAGGTTGTTGGCCATTTTGGCCGCGGCGAACCAGTGGTGGTCCTTGGACCCAATGGCGCGCGCATTGGGTTGGGCCTGTCCCGCTATACCTCAGAGGAATCCGAGGCGATCAAAGGCGCGCATTCCGAAGACATACAGGCGATCCTCGGCTATTCCGGTCGGGCCGCTTTGATCCACAGAGATGATTTGGTGCTATGACAGAGTTAGACGTAAAGACGATGATGCAGGATTTGGGCGCGCGCGCGAAAGCCGCGAGTGCCAAGCTGGCCGTGGCCACATCCGCGCAAAAACAGGCCGCATTGAACGCGGCCGCCGATGCCATTTGGGCGCGGCGGGCGGAGATCATTGCGGCGAATGAAAAAGACATGGCCTTTGGCCGCGAAAAGGGTCTGACCGACGCGATGATGGACCGGCTGATGCTGGACGAGACGCGTATTCAGGGCATGGTGGAGGGCTTGCGCGCGGTTGCGGGTCAAAAAGATCCGGTTGGCGATGTGATGGCCGAATGGGACCAGCCCACCGGCCTGCATATCAAGCGGGTGCGCACGCCTTTGGGCGTCATTGGCGTGATCTATGAGAGCCGCCCGAATGTGACCGCAGATGCCGGGGCTTTGTGCCTTAAGGCAGGCAATGCGGTGATCCTGCGCGGTGGTTCGGAGAGTTTTCACAGCTCTGGCGCGATCCATGCCTGCTTGGTCGATGGGCTCAAGGCCGCAGGCCTGCCCGAAGATGCGATCCAGCGTGTGCCGACGCGGGACCGGGCCGCGGTCAGCGAGATGTTGACCATGACCGATTATATCGACGTGATCGTGCCGCGCGGTGGCAAGGGCTTGGTCGGGTTGGTGCAGCGCGAGGCGCGGGTGCCGGTCTTTGCCCATCTTGAAGGCATCGTGCATATCTTTATCGACGCCTCCGCCGATCCGGTCAAAGCGATGAATGTGGTGATCAACGCCAAAACCCGGCGCACCGGGATTTGCGGCTCGGTGGAATGCCTGTTGATTGACCGTCAAGTGGCCGACAGCTTGGGCGCGGATGTGATTGCGGCACTGATCGGCAAAGGCGTTGAGGTGCGTGGAGACGCGGCGGTTCAGGCGATGAACAGCGCGGTGATCCCGGCGACCGAAGACGATTGGGGCCACGAATATCTCGACAGCATTGTCGCCGCCAAAGTGGTGGACGGGATCGACGGCGCGATTGATCACATTCACCAGTATTCGTCGAACCACACCGATTGCATCCTGTCCGAGACGCCTGAACATGTGGCGCGGTTCTTTGCCGAGATCGACAGTGCGATCCTGATGCACAACAGCTCGACCCAGTTTGCCGATGGCGGCGAATTTGGCATGGGCGCCGAGATTGGCATCGCCACGGGTAAAATGCATGCGCGCGGGCCGGTGGGGGCGGAGCAACTGACCTCGTTCAAATATCTGGTGAGTTCCGAGGGCGCTGTGCGCGCGTAACCGCGCGGATATTTGAGTATTTTGTCACGGTAAAGACGCGCGGAAGGGGGCCTTTCGCGCGTTTTGCGTTGAGGAGCCGGGAAGACAAAAGGAAGGCGCGGGTCAGAGGGGGCCCGCGCCTTCAAGGTGCCACCCCGAGGATCACATGGGGCGGCTGGGAGTGTGGTTAGGCGTTTAGGGTGATCACCCCATCGCCAGAGGAATGGGTGATGCGGCGACCAAGAGCGGCGGCCTGCATCGGGGCCAAAAGGAATTGCACATCGGAGGGTTTTAGCCCCTCGGCCTTGGACAGCGCGCCTAGGCGGGCCCAAAGGTCGGGTGCGGGTTCAAGCCGATCTGCGCGGGCGCGCACGCTCCATTGTCCACCGGAGCAGGACAGGCGGATTTCGCCGCCACGGGGCAGGGCGGTTTCCAGGCACATCATCATCAGGCAGGCGAGTTTGACCTCCTCGCGCGGCATGTCCTCAGACGCGTCCCAATGATAGGTGAGGCGTGTGGTTGAAATGCCTTTGAGAATGGTGACCATTTCGGCGCGCGAGGACATTTGGCCGGCGGAGGCCACGCCAAAGGCCACGCGAAAGAATTTCACCCGAGCATTTGCATTTTCCACACTTTCAGAGATAAGGCTGAGTTCAGGGCCTGCACCGACGCCCGACATGTTCAAAAGTTCCACGCCATTTGAGATCGCGCCCACCGGGCTGATCATATCGTGACAAATGCGGGAACCGATCATGGCGGCAATGTCGCGGGCGAGGTCTTGGGTCATGTTTTATCCTTTAGGGGCAGTCTGTGCGAGGAGCGCGTCAGCAATGGAAGATCTCAATGCGATGTTGGAACCGGGTCAAATGGTGCGCCACCCGGTGCAAACGGACTGGGGCATCGGTCAGGTGCAATCGAACATCGGTGGCAAGGTCACCGTCATGTTTCAACATGCGGGTAAGGTTGTGATCGACAGCCGACATGTGGCGCTTTTCCCTGTCTACGGGTGATAAGATGCGATTTGCCCGTCTTTATTTGACGGCTTGTTCCCGCTATGGTCGCTGAGACTTGAGGTTTAATCAACCTTAGAGAGAGTGATTTTTCGCCTGTTTCGCTCGTCTGTTGCATTGAAACCAACAAAACCCTAAAACCCGTCCACCGATGAGAGCAGGATCACCCCCCCGTATGAGCGCCCAAAAGCCGCGATTTCAATTGAGATTTGCCCGAAATGAGGCGGATCTACGCGCAGCGCAACGCCTGCGCTATCGCGTATTTGTCGAAGAGCTTGGTTCAAACGGGCCGATGGTGGACCATGTGGCCATGCTTGAGGCCGACCGGTTTGATCCCGATTATGACCACTTGATGTTGATCGACGTGACCCGTTCTGACGATCCGTTGGAGCAATGCGTGGCGGTGTATCGGCTTTTGTCCGGGGAAAAGGCGGCGCTTTTGGGTCGGTTTTACTCCGAAGACGAATATGATCTGTCCCCGTTGAAAGTCACGGGAAAGCGGCTTTTGGAACTGGGGCGCTCCTGCGTGGCCAAGGAGTATCGCGGCGGCACGGCGCTGTTTCACATGTGGGCCGGCTTGGCGAAATATGTGATCGAAGAAGGGTTTGATGTGCTGTTTGGCACGGCCTCTTTCTTTGATGCCGATGTGGCGCGCCATGCCGAATCTCTGTCTCTGTTGCATCACCGCCATCTGGCCCCGTCTGAGTTGCGCGCGCGCACGGTGGACGCCCATTTTCAGACGATGGATTTGGTGCCCGAAGATCAGATCGACCGCAAACGCGCGATGTTGGCGATCCCGCCGCTGATCAAAGCCTATCTGCGCATGGGCGGCAAAGTCGGCGAGGGCGCCTATGTCGATCTGGCCTTTGACACGGTGGATGTGTTGTTGATCCTGGATGTCGCCGAAATTTCACCACGCCAACGCGAGATGTACACCAAGGGCCTCAGCGGGTGAGTGCGCCACTTTGGGATAGCCGCATTCCGCCGTCCAAGCCTGCGACCGTTCAGGGCGGAACGTGGCGGATGGTGCGCCGTGGCGCGCCGGTGATTGGCCTGATCACGATCTGTATGGTCCTGATGCTGGCCACACGCGGCGTGGAGCGCCTGATCAAGGGCAAACGCCGCCCGTGGTCCTCGCAATTCCCCCGTTTCGTGTCACGCACGGCGCTGCGCCTGATGGGCCTCTCTTTGACGGTGCGCGGCACGCCGATGCGCCACCATGGCGCTGTGGTTGCCAATCATTCCACTTGGCTTGATATTTTCGTGCTCAACGCGGTGCAGCGGATTTTCTTTGTCTCCAAGGCAGAAGTGGCCAATTGGCCCGGCATCGGCACCATGGCCAAGGCCACGGGCACGGTGTTTATCAACCGCGACCGCACAGAGGCGGCGCTGCAAAAACAGATCTTCGAAGAGCGGCTGCATATGGGGCATAAGCTTCTGTTTTTCCCCGAGGGCACGTCGAGCGACAGCCTGCGGGTCTTGCCGTTCAAGCCGACGCTGTTTGCGGCGTTTTTTACGCCTGAACTGCGTGATGAGGTTTGGATTCAGCCCGTCACCGCCCGCTATATTGCGCCCGAGGGCCAAGATGTGCGGTTTTATGGCTGGTGGGGCGATATGGAATTTGGCCCCTCACTGGTGCAGGTGCTCAAAGCCTCGCCACAAGGCCGGGTCGAGGTCATGTTCCACGCGCCGATTGCGGTCAAAGACGTGAAAGACCGCAAAGAGATGGCGCGCCTGTGCGAAGAGGCGGTGCGTTCGGGGCTACCGCCTGTTCCTGAGGCCTATTTAGGCGCTTAGGCCGTCGTCCATCGCCGCGATGAAGGCCCCCAAGCTCTTGATCGGGTCTTCGGTGTTCCAAATCTCTTCGCCAATGGCAAAGAAATCGGTGATTTTGGCAAACTCCTTGACGATCTCAACCGTCAATGCGCCTTCGGCCACCACCGGCACTTCGACCACTTCGGACCACCACTGGAACGTGTCTTTTTCGGCCTGTGTCCCGTCGCCCAGATCGGTGTCACCAACCGGACCAAAGGCGATGTAATCCGCGCCGCTTTCGCCCGCGTTCAAACCGTCATGGCGCGAGGCACCACAGAAGGCCCCGACAATGGCATCATCGCCCAACAGTTTGCGCACCTTGCGCACGGAACGCGATCCGTCGGTCAAATGCACGCCGTCCAACCCGTGACGTTCGGCCAAGGCGACATGCGCCTCAATCACGATCGCCACATCGCGGGCATGACAGACTTCGCGGCAAGCATCCGCAGCCCGGCCCAACACATCCTCGTCCTTGGACGCCAAAGCCAAACGCACACAGGCCACCGCATGGGCATCCAACACCGCGGCCAAACGCGCCGGGAAGGTGTCGAGATCAAAGGCGGGCGGGGTCAACAGGTAGATTTGCGGGCGCTCTTGGACGGGGTCGGACATATTGGTCTCCGAAAATGGGTTTCGCCTCCTATAGCGCAAGCTTTGCGCGGGCGGAAGTCTTGCGAGCGGGGGCAAATGCGCTTATCACGCGCCAAATCCAAGATTTAGAGGTCCTCCATGTCAGATGCACCCATGTCAGATGCGCCGCAAGCCGCACAAAGCGGGCCGACCCCCGCCTTTGTCCTTGTGCGTCCGCAGATGGGCGAAAACATTGGGGCGGCGGCGCGGGCGATGTGGAATTTCGGGCTCGACCGGATGCGCATCGTCGCTCCGCGCGATGGCTGGCCTAACCCCAATGCCGTCGCCATGGCCTCGGGCGCGGGGCGGCTTTTGGATGAGGCGGAGCTGTTTGGCACGGTGCGTGAGGCGCTGGCCGATTGCGACTATGTCTTTGCCACCACGGCGCGGATGCGCGGCATCACCAAACCGGTGATGACCCCCGAACGCGCCATGGAACACGCCCGCGCCATCACCGCCTCCGGCGGTAAGGTTGGCGTGATGTTTGGGCCGGAGCGCGCGGGTTTGGAAAATGAGGACGTGGTGGAGGCCAATGCCATCATCACCGTGCCGGTGAACCCGGATTTTCCCTCGATCAACCTCGCACAGGCGGTGTTGCTCAACGCCTATGAATGGGGCCGCCAAACCACCGAGGTCGCCCCCGAAGTGGTCGATTTGGCCAAAACGGTCTGGGCGGGCCATCTTGAGGTTGAAAAACTCGGGGATCACTATGAGGAGATTCTTGAGACCTCCGGGTTCTTTTTTCCCGAAGACAAAGCCCACAGCATGAAACTCAATCTGCGCAATCTGTGGTCGCGGATGCCGATGACGCGCGCCGATGTGCAGATGTTGCACGGGGTGATGCGGCAAATGAAACGGTGGAAAGAGCGCGGGTAAACAGCAAAGAACGCCCAACGAAGAGGCCCCCAAATTGGGGGCCTTTGGTGTTCTTAGGTGCTCTTCGGGCGGGTTTAGCGCATGGCACCCGGACCCATGCCCGTTTGTGGGCCAGTTTGCATGCCAAGGTGCAACCCACATGTGCCGTCACACATCAAATACCGGCTCGAGACCCAAGCCTTTTGACCTTGCGGGGTTTGGACCTCGGCCCAGCCGCCTTGTTGATTGAGCAATTTGAGTTGAGTGCCAGACTTCAACGCCAGCAGTTTGTGATACTGCGTACCCGGTCCTGCGCGTCCGTTCAGGGTCACGCCTCTGCGGACATAAACCTGATCTTGGATTTGAACCTTCAATTGCTGCTGTTGTTGGATCGGGCGCGGCGCACTTTGAGCCACTGCGGCAAAGGGTGCGGCGACCATGGCGGCGATCAAAAGGGATGTTGAAAGAATATGGCGACCGTGTTTCATCGGAACCTCCTATCATGCCCGTCGGTCTGTCTCACCTCTTGGGCATCTGATCATTCTACGGTGCTCCTCGGTTTTTCCGTCGCGATTTCAGTAAAAAATCCAGAAACCCCGATGATTTTCCTCGCCAAGACCGCTTGCCCTTCGTGGCCCACGCTCCTAGGTTTCGTGCACGCAAAGATAAGGGAAAACCATGGCGCAAAAACGCAGCATTTTCGAAGAGGTGGCCTCTGATGACACACCAAAAGCCGCCCCGAAAACCGGGCTGATCGAAAAACGGGGCCGGGGTGCACGCAAAGGCATCCGAGCGTGGCTCATGGTGATTTTCGCGCTGGTGATGATGATGATCGCGGTCGGCGGGCTGACCCGGCTGACCGATTCCGGCCTCTCGATCACCGAATGGAAACCCGTGACCGGGGCTGTGCCGCCGATGGGGGATGCCGCCTGGACCGCCGAGTTTGAAAAATACCAACAAATCCCCGAATACCAGTTGCAAAACGAGGGCATGAGCCTGTCCGAGTTCAAGAGCATCTATTGGTGGGAATGGGGCCATCGTCAGCTTGGCCGGGTGATCGGCATGGTCTGGTTTCTGGGCTACGCGGGCTTTGCCTTGGCGCGCAAAGTGCCGATCGGATGGCACAAACGCCTGATTTTCATCGGCGCTTTGGGCGGGCTTCAGGGCGCGATTGGCTGGTGGATGGTCTCATCAGGGCTTGAGGGCACGCGGCTTGATGTCGCCTCTTATCGCCTCGCCACCCATCTGGGGCTGGCCTTTATCATCCTGGGCTTTATCGCGTGGTTTGTTTTCTTGTTGGGGCGCACCGAACCCGACTTGATGCAGGCCCGGCGCGCCACCGATAAAAAGCTTTTTGGCATGTCCACCGGCATGCTGCATTTCGCCTTTCTTCAGATCATTCTGGGGGCTTTGGTGGCCGGGATTGATGCGGGCCGAGGCTATACCGATTGGCCGCTGATGGGCGGGCAGGTCTTGCCACCGGACCCGTTTTACATCACGCCGACCTGGCGCAATTTCTTTGAAAACCCGGCTTTGGTGCAATTTGTCCACCGTGTCATGGGCTATCTATTGGTGATCTACGGCATCGTCTTGTGGTCCAAGGGCCGAAAATCCGCCAATCGCACCACGGCAGGGGCGTTTAACCTGATAGCAGCGGTGCTGTTTTTGCAATTGGTCTTGGGCATCGTGACCGTTCTCAACGGCGCACCTTTGCACCTTGGTATCGCGCATCAGATCGGTGCGGTGGCGCTGTTTGTCGCCATTTTGCGCGCCCGGTTCCTGAGCTTTTATCCCAAACCTCAATCGGTCCGGGAGGGCCTTTAATCATGTCCGCATTTGATGATCTGATGGGTTTTACCCGTGAAACCCGCGCGCTTGGCGCCATTATGGGCCGGTTGAATTGGGATCAGGAAACCATGATGCCCAAAGGGGCCGCCGAGCAGCGTGGTGAGGAGTTCGAAGCGCTAGAGAACGTGCTTCATACCCGCAAATCCGATCCCCGTTTGGGCGATTGGCTGTCCTCGATTGATCCAAGCTCTTTGGACGCGGTGTCTCAGGCGCAGTTGCGTCACATCCGCCGGTCTTATGAACGCGCGGTCAAAATTCCGGCGCGTTTGGCGGCGGAATTGGCCAAGGTCACGTCCATGGCCCAAGGGGTCTGGGCCGAGGCCCGCGCCCGCGATGATTTCGCCCATTTCGCCCCGATGTTTGAACAGGTCGTGGCGCTGCGCCGCGAAGAGGCGGCGGCGTTGCAGCAGGGCACGGATCATGATCTTTGGGACGCGTTGCACCAAGATTACGAACCCGGCTCGTCGGGGGCGGAATTGGACGCCATGTTCGGCGCGCTGCGGCCCCGTTTGGTCACGCTGCGCGACAAAATCATGGGGGCGGATCAGCCCACGGGTCTCACCGGGACCTTTGATGAGGCCAAACAAATGGCACTGACCACGGCGCTGGCGGCGAATTTTGGCTATGATTTCGCGCGCGGGCGGATTGACAAGGCGGTGCATCCGTTCTCGTCGGGGTCGGGCCAGGATGTGCGCATCACCACCCGCACCAACCCCGAAGACCCGTTCAATTCGATCTACTCAACCATCCACGAGGTCGGCCACGCGTGCTATGAGCAAAACATCAATGGCGACTATCTTTTGACGCCTCTGGGCGAGGGCGTCTCTATGGGCGTCCACGAAAGCCAGTCGCGGATTTACGAGAACCAACTCGGCCGTTCGCGTGCCTTTACCGAATATCTTTATGGCCAGATGCGCGACAGCTTTGGCGACATCGGCATCGACAGCGCCGAAGGGTTCTATGCCGCCGTCAACCGCGTCCTGCCGGGCTATATCCGCACGGAATCCGACGAGGTGCAATATAACCTGCATGTGCTTCTGCGCTTTGATTTGGAGCGTCAGATCATTGGCGGCGATTTGGAGATTGCCGATCTGCCCGCAGCATGGGATGCGCGATTTGAGGCGGATTTTGGCGTCAAAGTCGATAAAATATCAAACGGCTGTCTTCAGGATGTGCATTGGCCGGTGGGCCTGTTTGGCTATTTTCCGACCTATTCGCTGGGCAATGTCTACGCCGGCTGTCTGCACCAAGCTCTGCGCGCCGACGTGCCGGATTTGGATAGCGCCTTGGTCAAAGGCGACACCGCGCCCGCGACCGCGTGGTTGGCCGAGCATCTGCAACAGTTCGGCGGTCTGCGCGAGCCGCGCGACACCATCGTGCATGCCTGTGGCTTTGAGCCGACCGAAGCGCCGCTTTTGGACTATCTTGAGGCAAAGTTTGCCGGGATTTACGGTTTCTGATGGCGAATGTGATGGACAAACCCGCGCTGGAGGCCTTTCTGGCGCGGGAGTTCACCGAAGTGGGCGATGTGTTGAGCGTCGAGACCGTCACGGACGACGCCGTGACCCTGCGCCTCACCCCCGACGCGCGCCATGTCCGGCCCGGCGGCACACTGTCCGGGCCGACGATGTTCCTCCTGGCCGACGTGGCGCTTTACTTTGCCCTCTTGGCCAAAATCGGCCCGGTCGCCTTGGCCGTGACCACCAATGCCCACATTGATTTCATGCGTAAACCCGCCGCCGATCTGCCGCTTTTGGGCGAAGCGCGGTTGTTGAAACTCGGCAAAACCTTGGCCGTGGGACAGGTTGCAATTCGCAACCCCGGCTCGGACGCGGTCTTGGCGCAGGCGTCACTGACCTATGCCATTCCGCCGAAGAGGGGGTGAGGTGGAGTGGCTTAAAGGAGGGCCGTAGGTCCGGTTGAGGCCATATCTGTACACGTGTTGCGCTAGGTCATGCCAAAGGAGAGGAACTTGTCGGATATCCTATCACGAGTTGGGGCATATTTGGACGTCGTAGCAACGTTGGCGTTGGCTGCTAGTGTCGCCTTGTTGATGGTTCTCTTCGCAGATTTGTTCGTGTCCCCGCCCCATACCGTTGGGTCACATCCTAGACATCTAGCCGTTTTGGCAAAGGCTGGGGTGTTTCTGGGGCTGCTTTCAATGCCGACCATATGTTGCGCAATCGCATGGCCAATCCATGTGCGCCAGCAGCGCCGGGGCGAGCGGGTATTCGGCTGGCTGCGTTTTGTCGTTTTGGCGTCAGCAGCGTGGATGTGGTTCGTTTTTACTGTACTGATCAGTTCCTGATCTATTTTGATAGTCACTTTATCCCAGGCATCCGCCAGTCCCCCGTACGCGAAA
>ERZ1673962.739-NODE-739-length-19889-cov-3.915499_pt1 | contig 19889 bp, 18 predicted proteins | sample MGYA00580188_ERZ1673962 | MGnify/ENA primary metagenome ERZ1673962 (study PRJEB41334, sample SAMN05608104) | rock metagenome | biome: terrestrial subsurface; feature: shale formation; material: shale | place: USA: Pennsylvania ... | reverse complement strand
GTCGGCGAGCGCGCCGAGGCGGCCGCGCCCGCGCTGGCCGAGCGACTGCGCGATGCCCTGCCCCGTCTGCGTCTACAGTCCAACTGCGGCGGCGGCAGCTTCAAGAGCCAGTTCAAGAAGGCCGACAAGAGCGGAGCGCGCTTCGCTCTGATCCTGGGCGACGAGGAACTGGAACGCGGCGTCATCGGCGTGAAGGATTTGCGCGGCGAGTCCGGGCAGCGCGAGCTGCGCCATGAGGACGTGGCCGCCTTCCTCACCGAGATGCTTTGACCCCCTATTGACGGAGACTGTCGTGAGCTACGAAACCGACGACGAAAAAGTCGAGGCGATCAAGACCTGGTGGAAAGACAATGGTCTGTCGGTGATCGCCGGCGCGGCCATCGGTCTGGGCGCCATCTGGGGCTGGCGCTTGTGGATCGGCCATCAGGAGAGCACCGCCAGCCAGGCGTCCATGGCCTTCGAGCAATTGATGCTCGATGCCGCCGACAAGCAGACCGAGGCGGTGAGCAAGCAGATCGACCGGCTTGAGGATGACTTCGGCTCCACGCCCTACCCGGCGCTCGGCGCCCTGGTCGCGGCCAAGGCGCTCCACGAGGCCGGCCAGACGGCCGAAGCCATGACCGCGCTCCAGAACGCGATCGACACCGCGCCCGATCCGGCCATCGCGCGTCTGGCCGCACTGCGTCTGGCGCGTCTCCAGTTCGCCGAGAACCAGTTGGACGCGGCCGCCAGGACGCTCGACAAATATGACGTCAGCCCCGCCTTCGCCGGTGAGTTCGCTGCCGTGCGTGGCGACATCGCCGCCGCGCGCGGTGATCTGGACGCGGCGCGCGCGGCCTATCAGCGTGCGATCGAGTCGGGCAGCAGCCTCTCGCAACTGATCCGACTCAAGCTCGACAACCTGCCCGCCGCCGGTTGAGCGGCCCGGATACCGCCATGATGAGACTTCGCTTCGGATCTTCGCTCTTGCGGCTCAGCCTGGTTCTGGCGCCGGCCCTGTTGCTGGCCGGCTGCGGCGGTATCCCCTGGTTCGGCAAGGAGAAAGACCCGACACCACCCTCGCCGCTGCCGCCCCTGGCGCAGGAGACGCGGTTCGACACACTCTGGTCGGCACGCCCGACGCGCGGCACCGAGGGGCGGCGGCTCTATCTGGTTCCGGCGCTCGCCGAGGGGCGGCTCTATGTCGCCGATGCGCGCGGCCGGGTGGTGGCGCTCGCCGCCGACTCGGGACGCGAACTCTGGCAGCGCGACACGGGTCTGGCCTTCAGCGGCGGACCGGACGTGGCCGGCGAGCGTCTGGTGCTCGGCACCAGCCAGGGCGAGCTGGTCGCGCTCTCGACTCAGGACGGGCATGAACTCTGGCGCGCCCAGCTCGGCAGCGAGGTGCTCTCGGTGCCGCGTTTGGGGGCCGATGGCCGGGTCTTCGTCCATACGCTCGACGACAGTCTCCATGGCCTGGACGCCGCAACCGGCCAGAGCCAGTGGCGCATCGACTATCCGCCGCCGGTCCTGACCCTGCGCGGCAGCAGCACCCCGGCCCTGACCGAAAACGGGATCATCGTCGGACTCTCGGGCGGCAAGCTGGTCAAGCTCGATCCCAAGGATGGTCTGCCGATCTGGGAAGTGACCGTCAGCCGTCCGAGCGGACGCTCTGAACTGGCGCGCATCGCCGACATCGATGCCGATCCGGTCGTGGTCGGCCCGACGGTCTATGTCGGCGCCTACAATGGCGATCTGGCCGCCGTGGATCGCGAGCTGGGCGAAGTGCTGTGGCGACGCGAACTCTCGGCTCACGCCGGACTGACGGCCGACGACGGCGGACTCTATGTGACCGACTCCAAGGATCAGGTCTGGGGCGCCGAGATGGCCGATGGCGCCGGGCGCTGGAGTCAGGACCAACTGCGCTATCGTCGGCTCACCGCGCCCGCGCTGCTCGGCGAACGGCTGCTGGTCGGCGACTTCGAGGGCTATCTGCATCTGCTCGACAAGCGTGATGGACGACTGGTGGGGCGGATGCGTCTGACCAAGGCCGGCATCACCGCCCGCCCGCTGGTCGCGGGCAACCGCATCTATGTCTATGCCGACGACGGTACGCTCGCCGCGCTGACGCTGGGCGCAACGACGACCCCACCCTCTGCGCCGGCCGCCAAGACGCCGCCGGCGCCCCGGACACCGGCGGCCGAGTCCTCATCCGGCACGCCGCCATCCGATCAAACCACAACTCAAGGGAAGCGCTGATCCGCATGTTGCCCGTCATCACTCTGATCGGCCGCCCCAACGTCGGCAAATCGACCCTCTTCAACCGTCTCACGCGCACCCGTGATGCGCTGGTCGCCGACTTCCCCGGTCTGACACGCGACCGGCAGTACGGCATCGGGCGCATCGGGCCGCGTCCCTATGTCATCGTCGACACCGGCGGCATCGGCAGCGCCGCCGAGGGCGTCGAGGCGCTGATGGAACGCCAGGTCCAGCGCGCCGTCGAGGAAGCCGACCATCTGCTGTTCCTGGTCGACACCCGCGACGGCTGCACGCCCGAGGACATCGACATCGCCCAGCGGCTGCGCCGGCTCGGCAAGCCGATCACCCTGGTCGTCAACAAGAGCGACACCACGGACCCGACCCTGGCGGTGGCCGACTTCCATCGGCTCGGACTGGGCGATCCCTGGGCGGCGTCGGCGACCCAGGGTCTGGGCGTGCGCGGACTCATCGACCATGTCTTCGAGCGGCTGCCCGAGGGTACGGACGAGGACGCGGCGCAGAACGAGGATGACCGGATCAAGGTCGCGGTCGTCGGACGCCCGAACGCGGGCAAGTCGACGCTCATTAACCGGCTGCTCGGCGAGGAGCGGCAGGTCACGTTCGACAGTCCGGGCACCACGCGCGACAGCATCTTCATCCCCTTCGAACGGCCCGGTCACGACCAGCGTTACACCCTGATCGATACGGCCGGACTGCGGCGCCGTGCGCGCGTCCATGACCCGATCGAAAAGTTCAGCGTCATCAAGACCCTGCAAGCGATCGAAGAGGCCAACGTCATCATCCTGGTGATCGATGCGCATGAGGGCATCGGCGAGCAGGACGCCACGCTCGCCGGTCACATCATCGAGAGCGGGCGGGCGCTGGTGGTGGCGATCAACAAATGGGACGGGCTGGACCCGGATGCACGCAACCGGGTGCGCGATCAGTTCGCGCGCAAGCTGGCGTTTCTGGATTTCGCCAAGCTGCACCGGGTCTCGGCGCTGTACGGCAGTGGTGTCGGCCATGTGCTCGACGATGTCGATCTGGCCTATGCCAATGCCACGCGCGACCTGTCGACGCCTGAACTGACCCGGCTGCTGGAAGCGGCGGTGATGGAGCATCAGCCGCCGCTGGTCCACGGCCGGCGCATCAAACTGCGCTATGCCCATCAGGGCGGACGCAACCCGCCGATCATCGTCATCCACGGCAACCAGACCGACGTGGTACCCGAGACCTACAAGCGCTATCTCATCAACCGCTTCCGCAAGGAGCTCGATCTGCTGGGCACGCCGTTGCGGCTGGAGTTCAAGAGCGGTTCCAATCCCTATCAGGGCAAGCGCAACACGCTCACGGCGCGTCAGATCGCCAAGAAGCAGCGGCTCAAGCGTTTCACCGAGCGCAAGAAGTGAGGAAACGCCGTCCGATCTGGAGATGACGCCGATAGCAGCCGAGCTGGAGCCAGCTCAGCAGTGCGGCGGCGCTCATCATCATGAGTGCACCGATCGGCGTCAGCCAGACCGTTTCAGGCCAGATGGCCGCCAGCGTCAGCGCCAGCAGTGCGCTCAGATGCAGCCCGAACTGCACGCGCGCCCAGCGCTCGGGGATGAACGCCTGCATGTGCGGCAGCCGCACGTCGAAACGCCGCGCCGCGACCTGCCGATGCTGGAGATGGAACCAGCTCAGAAACGGCATGATCTTGAACAGCATCCCGCTCGGCAGTCCGAGTCCGACGCCGACCAGGACCAGTACCCCGACCAGTTCCGCTCGCCCACCTGACAGCCAGACCACAGCCGCCAGCAATGCGCTCAGCATGGCGCTCCACCAGTACAGCAGCGTGACATCGATACGCGGACGCTCGCGCTGGCGCTGCCGGTCCAGCGTCACCAGCGCGAAGACGGCCAGAACTCCGACGGCGGACCCGAATCCCCAGACCGCCAGACCGCCCCAACCCATGAGCGTCGCGGCTGTGGCCAGCAGCAGGCCGCCCAGGATCACCCAGGCCGCCGGCCGCGCCAGCCAGGCCGGATAGGCCGGCGTGACATGGAACATGGGCACGACCTGATAGCCAACACCCAGAATCAGCATCCCGACCCAGCCAAGCAGTGCCCAGCCGAGATGCAGATCGACCCAGGCCGTCAGTCCGCTGATCGGCGCGCCGAGCAGGCCGGCCACCAGCATCGCACCGAGCAGCAATGTCATTAGCAATCCGAAGAGCGCCAGCCGCATTGCCTGGAGCGTGCGCAGCGCACCCCGGCCATGTACGAGCGCGATCCCGGCCGCCCCCATGAACGCGGCCAGCCCGATCGCGAGCGCACCGCCCCCCAGACTGAGCCAGACGGCCCCGCCCCACTGGAGTCCGACCGCGAGCGCCAGCGTCCCCAGGATCAGGCACCCCTGCACCAGCGGTGCAATCCAGTTCGCCCCCGGCACGCGCGCGCCGATCAGAACCGGCAGCATCTGGAACAAGGCGCCCAGCATCACCTGAGTCAGAAAGCCGAGTGCGATCAGATGGGTCAGCGCCAGGGCGCTCGGCGACCAGCGCGTCAGCAGGGCTGACTCGCCCTGCCACAGCAGTAGCGCACCCGCCAGGAAAACGAAGAACGGCGCGGCCAGGAAGAAGGAAAAAGGCACCCGGATCGGCGGAGCCTGATCCAGGCTGAGTCCAGCGGTATTGAGCACGGCGCGATCTCCGCTTCAGGACCAGATGAGGATCTCGAAATACTCGTCCGCACCCTCGGTGCGCCACTGATAGCCCAGACGGCGCAGCAGGTCGTAGAGCGGGAACGGCTCGCGCCGATGCACGACCCGCAGTCGCGCGTCCCGAGGCATGTCGGCAAGCGTATCGAGGATACGTTCGAGCGGCTCGGGCGGTTCGAGCCGGCGCACGTCGAGTTCGAGCGTCGCGTCGGTCTCAGGACTCACGCGCCACCAGCCCGGCGATCTCGGTCGCCTGATCGCGCAGCGCGCCATCGGCCATGGGATAGAGCACGATCTCTTCCTTGGAGTTGTGCTGCTGGGTGAGGAAATGGAAGGTCTCCAGCACGCCCTGGCAGGTATCGCGGTCGCGTTGGGCGACCGCCTCGCCCAGATCGCCGAGCAGGGCGCGCATCTGCGCATGCTCGGAACACATGACCTCGATCGGATTGGACGCGACCCGATAGATGCTCGCCAGACGTGGGAAGAGCGTCTGTTCCTCGACGTCGAAATGATGGTTCACGGCCGAGATCAGCGCCTCGGATGCCCGGCCGATGACCGCCCAGTCGCCGCTGGTCAGGCTCTTCTCGGCGGCGGCCAGCCGATGGTCGCAGGCATGATGATCGTGGGTGAAAGCGTCGGTGATGATGGATGACATGATTGGATCGACTCGCTGGATGACTGGGGTGAACGAAGGCTGGGCGCGATTCTGCAAGGCGGTGCACTCCCCCGCCTTGATCCAAGTCATCCGCGCCAGACTCCCATCCGCTTCGGCGCCACGATGAGGATCGTCCAGACAGCTCAATGGCTTCGCGCAACCGTCGATCCAAACGTGGTTCAGCCCTGACGCGCCTTCAGTCGTGCCAGACGCTCACTGGCCGACTGCGCGACCGCTCCCTTGCCGCTGGCGGCCGCCAGGGCGGCGGCGATATTGGGATCGTCCTGCTCAGGGCGCGTGGGCGCGAGCAGCTTGGCCTTCAGGCTCGCGGCCTCGGCCTGGGCCAGATCACGCGCCGCCGCGTCGTTCATCGCCTTCAAAGCCACGTTCAGGCTGCTGGTGGTGCCGCTGAGTCCGGCGGCGCGGCGCGCGGCTTCGGCCTGACGCTCGGCCTGCTCGCGCTGCTGCTCGGCTCGCCGCATGTCACGCTCGGCACGCTCCAGCTGACGGCGGGCCTCCTTGAGCTTGGTTCCTGCATCGGCATAGGTCTGTTCCAGCATCGCCAGGAACGCCTGGGCATCCGTCGCCTCGCTGGCTTCGCGTTCCACGTCCGGGGTCATCTGCTCCAGCATGTCGAGCAGGGTGTGCAGACTCTGTTCGAGTGCCGTGCGACGGGTCGGATCGACCTCGGTCGCGAGCTGGCCTTGCAGCATCTCGGCGGCCGCCATGCGCTGATCAAGCAGCGTCTGGATGGCGTCGGCCTCCTGTTTCTCGCGCTCGTAGACGGCGCGCGCCTGGGCGACTTCCAGGCCCAGTTCGTCGAGATGCTGCTCCATGACACGCAGCTCGGCCTCGGTCGCGCCCTTGGGGTCCCAGCGCACCAGCGCCTCGATGCCGCTCTGGACGGCCTGGTCGGTCTTGACCCCAACGAAGTGACGGATGAAATTGAACATGGACAGCAGCTCCTGACGATGACAGAAAAGGTGTTCGAGTACGGAAATACGTTGGTGTCTCAAGCGAGCGGGCGACAGCTGACAGCGGAGTCGCGTGACGGCCGACTGACTGGACGATCGAGCGGGTCGATCAACCGGCCATGGCGCCGGCGTTCAGCAGCGCGACGGCCATCTGCACTCCGACCAACAGCGCGGCCGCAGCTACGTTGCCCGACTCGATGGCGGCGCGAAAATCGCGAAACGATACGATGAAGACCCCAAAGGTCAGCAGCTGGATCAGCACCGCCACGCTCCCCCACAGCAGGATGTCGAGCCAGACGCCGCTGGTGGCCAGCGTGGCGGCCAGGGGGATGGCCAGGGCGACCCAGGCGCCGCCGAGCGTCAGCCCGGCGGCGGTGTTTCCCTGCCGGATCAGGGCGCGCTCGCGAAAGGGCGTGATGAGGGCATAACAGCCGACACCCAACCCCAGCAGCGCCAGGGTGGTGAGAAAGTGCAGCAACAGGATCGGCAGTCCGCTGTTGAGCGTCTGCCACAGGATATCGAGCGTATCGGTCACGTTATGGACTCCAGGAGTGTTGCGGGCAAGCGGTTCGTGACGGCTGAGGCGGTCAGCTCAGGTTCAGGCTGGCGACGGGGATATCGATCCCGACATGGAGTGACACCCAGGCGCCGTCACCCTGCTCGTTGGCGGCCACCAGCAGATATTCGGTACTCGGCATCGGCGGCTGGGCACCGGTGGCGCGCGTATAGAGCATGGCCTGCTGCCGGCACGGCTCGATGTCCGTGCCGTCGGCGGCCTCCAGGGTTTCGCGAAGCGAGTACGGTTCGCGGCGCGTCTGCCCCGGTGACCAGAGACGGGCATAGAGCTGGCCATCCTGGGTCTGGAACTCCGGCCAGCCGATCAGCCCCTCGTCGCGATCGAGCCAGACGCCCCACTCGTCTGCATCGGCCGGTTCGACCGCGTCGAGACGCGAGAAATAGCGGCACTCGTCGGGTTGACCATGCGCATCCAGGTGCACCTGGAAGAATCCGTCGCCGCCCGAGACATAGAGTCGGTACCAGGTCACGCCTTCGCCTTGGACCTCGCCTACACGCTCGACCGAAACCAGACCGCTGCCGCTCGCCGACCGTGGCGCCTGGAGTTTAGTCAGCGGCTCGGCCAGGATGAACAGCGATGGATCGATCGGCAGGGTCATACCGACGCGGAACCAGTCGGGACGATAGGCCGTTCGCTTGCCCGAGCCTCTATCATGTTTCACGGCGGGCCGGCGCCGGCCGACCTCGCCGAAGAAGCGCCGCCAGAGCACGACGATGAATACGGCCGCGATGAGCAGCAAAAACAGCGCCGTCAGCAAGGCTCCGAAGGGAAAGCCGGACGATTCGATCTCGGGGGCTGGATAGTTGGGATCGCGCGGCCCCGACATTGAGGCCAGCCGGGTGTCGAGTTCGGCCAACTGACGCGCCAGCGCCGGATCCTCGCGCGCCTGCTCTTCGGCATCGGCGCGCCACTGGCGATAGCCCGGATCATCGGCATGATGGTAGAAGAACTCGGCATGTCCGGGCCGCGACAGGGTTTCGAGCAATCCCCAGAGCAGCACGGCGCTCCAGGGACCGAACGAGGACGCGGACCGAGCCGGTCGCGTCGCCGGTATATGACGTCCGCCGCCCGTCCAGGGGGTGGCGCTGCCACGTCCGCCGTATCCGCCGATGGCGTCGCCAATGGAATCGAGCGTCGAGGGCCGGCGTGGCGCGCTCGGGGCCGTGCCGCTGGTCGAGGGCCGGTTCCAGACCGTTTCGATGGCGGGTGCCTCGGGTTCGCGCTGGCGGCGGAAGTCGTCGAGCGCGCGTTTCGAACCCTGGCGCGAGAGCGTCTGATCCGTGGCGCTGCCGCGTGTTGCGGGAGAGCTGATGGCCGATGGCGATGTACGCGGGCGGCTGTAGCCACCGCTGACCGATGGGGTACGTTTGATGGCGCTCGGGCGTGTCGATGGCGTGCGCTGACTCAGACTCGACGCGGGGCGCGAGTAGCCGCCACTGGAGGAACCGCGCTTCTTGGCCCAACCGTCGAGCGGCGTGAGCAGGCCGATGGCCAGTGTCAGCAGTAACGTCAGGCCGAGCGTCGGAGTCAGGCGTGGCATCCTCATGAGGCCCTGGAGCGAGCAGTTGGCGATTCGATTGCAGACATTATGAGCGCATCCCGTTAAGCTGACCACAACACCTTAGGAGACACCAGGGCCACCTGTACAGCGAGATGTGCCGATCGCGGTCCGCTCCCAGCTCAACCGATCCTTCTTCGCTTCCACTCGAACCCCATGAACGATCCAGACCGACTCATCACCGCCGAGGCTGGCGCCGACGACCGCGCCATCGATCGCGCCATCCGTCCACGCAAGCTCGCCGATTATGTCGGACAACCGGCGGTGCGCGAGCAAATGGAGATTTTCATCGGCGCGGCGCGTGGGCGCAAGGAGGCGCTCGACCATGTGCTGATCTTCGGCCCGCCCGGACTGGGCAAGACCACGCTCTCGCACATCATCGCCCACGAGATGCAGGTCAATCTGCGTCAGACATCCGGGCCAGTGCTGGAGAAACCCGGCGATCTGGCCGCGCTCCTGACCAATCTCGATCCGGGCGACGTGCTGTTCGTCGACGAGATCCATCGTCTGAGTCCGGTGGTCGAGGAGGTGCTCTATCCGGCGATGGAGGACTATCAGCTCGATATCATGATCGGTGAAGGACCGGCGGCGCGCTCGATCAAGCTGGATCTGCCGCCCTTCACCCTGGTCGGCGCCACCACGCGCGCGGGACTGCTGACCTCGCCGCTGCGTGACCGTTTCGGTATCGTGCAGCGGCTCGAATACTATTCGGCCGAAGATCTGACCCATATCGTGCAACGCTCAGCCGGCATTCTCGGCATCGAGGCCGAACCGGACGGTGCCGCCGAGATCGCGCGGCGCGCGCGCGGCACGCCGCGCATCGCCAATCGGCTGCTACGCCGGGTACGCGACTATGCCCAGGTACGCGGTGACGGACGCATCAGCGCCGAGATCGCCGACCGCGCGCTCTCCATGCTCAAGGTCGATGCGCTCGGCTTCGATCACATGGACCGGCGCCTGCTCTCGGCTGTCATCGAGAAGTTCGACGGCGGTCCGGTCGGAGTCGAAAGCCTGGCGGCCGCCATCGGTGAGGAACGCGGAACCATCGAGGACGTGCTCGAACCCTTCCTCATCCAGCAGGGATTTCTGATGCGCACCCCGCGCGGACGCATGGCCACCCAGTCGGCCTATCAGCATTTCGGACTCAGTGGTATCCAAACACCGCTAAGCAATGGAACGACTCTTTTCGGCCCTGAATCGGAAACCTCCTGACGCTCAAACCGATCAGCGTCATCGACGCCAGCGGCTAATCCCGGTCCGCGATCAAGCGTTCGATCTGGTTCGCCATCGCTGTCAGCACGGGGGCCAGCTTGCGGCGCATGAGGGTGCCCTGGGTGGTCGGATCGGACAGTAGCGGCCGGATCAGGGCATAGCCGACACCGGAGAGGAAACGCATGGCCTGGAGTTCGGCGCGACAGTCGGCACAGACATGCGCCAGTTCGAGCAGGCGCGGATCAGAGGACGGGAAGTCCTCGGCGTCTCGGCTCAGGGCTTCGAGTCCGAGATCGGGATCGCCCTCGGGGCGCAGGGGCGCGAAGGTTGCACGCAGACAGTCGAGAACAGCCAGCAGGACATCCTGGTTGGGCGGTTTGTCCAGGATGCGCGCCACGGTCTTGAGATAACCCTGACCGGCGGGCGTATGGAGTCGCACCAACAGATGCGCGACCGGATCATCAGCGTTCGCCGGATACCTCAGCGATTCAGGGAGTGCGCGAGCCGGCGCCGGCTCAGGCCAGTCGTCGAACCCGGCACACAGAAACCCCGCCAGCCAGGCCGGCCTGCGCGCCGCGTGCGTCCAGAGATCGCGCCGCCGTTCGTCGTCGAGCAGTCCAGGGTGCAGGATCAGCCGCACACTCTCCATCATTGCCTCCGAGTCGGTCTCGAACGGCAGATACTGGAGCAGATACTCGGCCAGGACCGGCCCCATGCGCCCATCGCGCACGCGCGGATTGGCCAGCATCCGGCGCGCGTTGCCGGCGTCCTCCATCACCCACCAGGCTCGGCGTGCCAGCTCGTCGGTCAGTCCCGGCGAGCCGACGGCGGCGACCACGGCTTCCGGTTCGCCGAGCCGCAGCAGTTGCGCCAGACTCTCGTCGCGCATCTGACCCAGACGGGTCCAGCGGCTGAGATAGACCGGATACCCGCCGGGCGAGCCAAGCACATGCCCGGAGATGAGTTCGCGCACCTGGCGCAGATAGCGCTCGGGCGCGGTGTTGGGATTGAGCTGGACGCTCGACTCGCCGCGCTCGGTCAGGCCCTGGACCCGCATCCGGCCTTCGTCGATGCGGATGGCCAGCGGCTGACTGGCCAGCAGGACGTGGAGCCGCAGACTGTCCTCGTGACTGAGGTCCATGATCCGGACACGCGATCAGCCGCCGCTCGGCGGGCAATAGGTCGGATCCTTGGGATTGAGGAAGATGAAATGAAACCGCCCCGGCTCCAGCTCGACATAATCCAGTGTCGTCTGGTCGAGCAGCGAAACATAGTCGGGCGCGATGACGATCTCCACGCCCTCGCTGGTCAGCCGGATGTCGTCCTCGGTGAGGTCGTCGAACCCCATGCGGTAGTCGATGCTTCCATCGGGATTCCGGCCGGCGGCCAGACGCAGGCACATGCCCTCGGTACCGCCTTGTTTGGCCGCCTTGAGGACTTGCTCGGCGGCGGCGGGTGTCAGCTTGAACATCATCAGACCCCTCTTGAACCACGTCCAGCACGATAGGCCAACGGACCGCATCGGCGACACGGCTCAATGTCGAAGGTGAACAGCGGGCCGCGCGCTTTCAGAGCGTGCGACGAATATGAGCCAGAAAACGATCGGTCCAGCGGTTGCCGCCCACGGCGCGCAGATGGCTGTAACAGGCCAACAGATTACCCTGGACGATGCCATCATGCGAGCCGTCGATGCCGGTACCCCGACGCACGGTATAGCCATAGCGCCAGTCGGGATCGGGTTTCAGGATGGCCGAGTGATGAAACTCGTGAGCGGCGACCGCGTCGGACGGCGCGGATTCCAGACGCGGCCAGGGAAACGCCTCGGTTTCACTCAGACGCACATAACCGCGACCCTGGGGTCGGTCGCGCATCTCGACATCGGCATCGAGGGCGCCGACCATGGAGCGCCGCTCGCCCTTCCAGCACAGCCGCGAACACAGATACATGAGGCCGCCGCACTCGGCATACAACGGGCGATCGTCGGCGACGAAATCGCGGATGGCCTGACGCATCAACCGATTGTCTTCCAGCTCGGCCATGCGGTATTCGGGGAAACCGCCGCCGATGAAGAGCGCGTCGACCTCGGGCAGCACGCTATCGGAAATCGGGCTGAAAGGCACCAGTTCGGCTCCGCCGGCGGCGAGTGCGCGCAGGTCGTCGGGATAATAGAATCCGAAGGCGGCGTCGCGGGCGATGCCGATGCGCACCAGATCGCCGGATGGCGCCGGTTCGATGATGGAGACGGGCTCTGGCTGAAGACAGGAGGCCCGCTCGGCGATCCCGAGCAGCCGATCCAGATCGACCTGATCGGCGATCCGGGCGCGGATGCGCTCGATCCAGACCTCGGCATCTTCAGCCTCATTGCTCGGCATCAGACCCAGATGACGCTCGTCGATGCTGATCTCGTCGGTGCGGCGCAGCAACCCCAGTACCGGCAGGTCGGTGTAATGCTCGACGACCCGCACCAGATTCTCGCCATGCCGCCCGCCGCCGACCTTGTTCAGGATCACGCCGGCGATGTCGAGTCCCGGATCGAAGGCCAGATAGCCCTGGAGCAGCGGCGCGATCCCGCGCGCCAGACCATGACAGTTGACCACCAGCACCACGGGCGCACCGATCAGTTTGGCCAGCTCGGCGTTACTGTGTGCACCGTCGAGCCGCGTGCTGTCGAACAGTCCGACATTGCCCTCGATCAGCCCCAGATCCGCCGTGCCCAGCTCGCGGGCGAAGGCCGAGCGGATCTCGGACTCAGACATGGTGTGGAAATCGAGATTGAAACAGGAACGCCCGGCCGCCTGACCGAGCCACAGCGGATCAATGTAGTCCGGCCCTTTCTTGAACGGCTGGACGGCCAGACCGCGCCGCGTGAATTCACGACAAAGACCGATCGAAAGCGTGGTCTTGCCGGAGGACTTCTGCGGCGCGGCGATGTAGAGCGACGCCATCTCAGGCCGGCTTGGCGAAGGGCGCTGCGTCCAGCGTCTCCTCGTCCGGCGCGACTACGTCATCGGCCAGCGACTCGGGCATGAATTGCAGCACCCGCACGCCGACCGCCGTGATCAGCAACGCCACGGCCACGCCGCCGATGCCGAGCAGGATCTCGGGGATGGTCGGCCAATAGGGCGCGGCGGCGCCATTGACGCCATCGGCAAAGCCGGATTCCAGGATGGTGTGTCCGGGGAACATCGCCATCGGGAACGCTTGGCTGCCGATGATGATGACATACATGGCCGAGAAGCCGCCGACGATGACCAGGGCACAGGCGCCGATGATCCACTCGCGCTTCTGACTCAACGCGGGATGATAGAGGATCCACATCGGCGCCAGACTGCCGACCAGGATCCAGCCGACCCAGAACAGGACGGTGTAGATCCCGCCGCTGAGCAGCAACCAATGCTCCAGGCTGTCGTGCTTGGCCATGTAGAGATTGGTCAGGTGATAGATCAGCGTGAAATAGAGCGCGATGCCGATGAAGAGCGCCAGCAGATTGCGCAACCGGCGCATCATGCGCGGGCCGATCGGGCGTCCCTCCTCCTCGAAGCCGAACATCAGCACCAGCATGAACACCGCCAGCCCATAGGCGAAGGACAGCGCCACGAACATCGGGCCGAGGATGGCGGCATCATAGGCCTGACGCGCCACCAGGAAGCCGAAGATCGAGCCGGTACCCGTGGTCAGCGCCAGACGCCAGACCAGCGCCAGGATGCCGATCGGATAGTTGAACGGCCCGCCCTGACGGTCGGCCATCGACCACAGATACGCGATGACGATCGCCATGAAGCCCGTATAGAGGAAGATGTTCCAGGCGAAGATCGAGCTGAAGTTGTAGTTGGTCATGGCCACGATCAGACGCTCCGGGCGCCCGAGATCCATGACCAGCACCAGCAGACCGCCCATCAGCATCGCCACCGCCAGCAGCCCCGAGAGCCGTCCGAGCGGTTTGTAGATCGGTTTCTTGAACACGGTGCCGATCGAGGCGATGTTGAGCGCCCCCGAGGCCGCGATGATGAGGAAGACCGCGAACACATGCGGCGTGCCCCAGACCACCGAGTTGTTCATGCCGCTGACCCAGTGACCCTGGTGTTCCATGTAGCCGAATGAGAGCGCCGCGATCCCGATCAGGGCCGCCAGGAAGCCCAGCAGACTCCAGTAACGCTCGGGCGGGATGCGCCATTCGCGATAGACGACTCGTTTCATTTCGATAAACCCCTGGCCTCGCCTCGGTACGCGAAGGCTGAAAAGTGGACTCAGACGCCGGCGTAACGCACGCCCGTGTTCAGCACCAGATCCTCGCGGATCTGCCGGCTCGGGATCTCGCGCAAACGCTGGCTGATGGTGCTGTCGGGATCCTTGAGATCACCGAAGACGATGGCCCCGTGCCCTTCCTGCGCGCAGGCATCGACACACGCGGTCGACTCCTCGCCGTTGTCACGCCGGTGCACGCACAGATTGCAGCTCTCGACACAGCCCTTGCCGCGCGGCACGGCGGTCAGTTGCCCGGTCGTCGGCTGATGGATGAAGCTGCGCGCCTTGTAAGGGCAGGCCATCATGCAGTAACGGCAGCCGATGCACAGATGGCGGTCGACCATGACGATGCCGTCGGCGCGTTTGAAGGAGGCGCCGGTCGGGCAGACGTCGACACAGGGCGGATGCTCGCAGTGCTGACACATCATGGGCAGATTGGTGATGCGCCCGGTCTGGTTGTCCTGGAGCTTGACCTTGCGGATCCAGACCGCTTTCTGGTGCTCCCACTTGGACTCGGATCCATGCGGTTCCTGAAGATCCAGACCGTTCTCGCGATTGCAGGCGTCGACACAGGCCGAGCAGCCGTCGGCACACTTGGCGGTGTCGATCAACAGGCCCCAGCGCACGCTGTCCGTGACCGGCTCGGTGCGCGGATCGGCCGAGACGCTGTGCAGAAAGACGCCCGGCGCCACCAGCGCGGCGGCGCTCAATCCGGCCGCCGTGCCGATGAAGCCGCGACGTCCGGCGTCGACAGTCGAAGCCGGGGTCTCGTCGGACGTAGAAGCGATGCGGGTTGCGTTCTCGTTCATCGTTCACCGGCCTCCCTGTGAAGGCGTGCTCGCGACCCGTCCCACGACACCGGCCGCGCGATGTGCGGCCTCGGCATCGGCGCCGGGCCGGTTGGGCACGGAAGCGTGACAGTCGAAGCAGTTCAGATCCACGGCGGCATAGTTGTGACAGGCTCCGCAGAATTGATCGGGCTGGTCGATCGGGCGGGGATTGCGGTTCTCGTCGTAACTGATGTGGCAGTCGACGCACCCGGTGAGGCTGTACTTGGTGCCCCGAATCCCCTCGTGAACCGTGGAGACGCGCTGATGCTTGATGAATTCCATGTGCATGCGGCGCATCGTCTCGGTCGGTTCGACACAGGACTCCCGCTCGGCGGCAGGCGAACCCTCGACCACGTATCGCTTGACCTCATCGGCCAGGGCGGTCTGGGCGACGAACGCCCCCCAGACCAGCCCCAGGGCGACGAGACCGATTCTGACTACGGCTTTGGCCATCGACGCCTCCTGGGGCCTCACTCGCCCAGACCCATCTTGATGTAGCCGGTCGGACAGACGTCGGCACAGATGTGACAGCCGATGCACTTGGCGTAGTCGGTGGCGACATAGCGGCCCGTGGTGCGCTCGGACTTGTCGACGCGATAGACGGCATCCTGCGGACAGAAGATGACGCAGTTGTCGCACTCGAAGCACAGACCGCAGCTCATGCAGCGCTTGGCCTCGTCGATCGCCTCGGCTTCGGTCAGACCGATGACGCGCTCGTGGAAGTGGCCCAGTACCTCGTCGGCGCTCGGTACCTCTTCCTTGCGCAGGTTGCGCGGAACATAGTTGAAGTGCCCAAGGAAGAGTTCTTCGTGCGGGATGACCTCGGCCCCGGAGCGATCCTCGTAGTTGTGGATCGCGTAGTTGGCATCCGAGGTGCCGCGCAGATCACCGAGCTTGGCGACCTCGAAGGTCTCGGGCGCCAGATTGGTCTCGGTGAGCTTGTCGAGCAGGTTGAAGTGATGCACGTCGACCTTGGGACGGCGCTTGTGCTCGGCCTGCATCACATAGGCGTCGATCGAGTCGGCCGCGATCCAGGCCTGACCGATGGCGGTGGTCAGCAGATGCGGACGGATGATGTCGCCGGCGACGAAGTGACCGGCCTTGCCCGGCACCTGATAGAACTTGTCGGAGTCCATCAGGCCGCGTCCGTTGTCGAGCTGCTCCAGCCCCGAGAGATCGCCGCCCTGCCCGATCGCCGAGACGATCAGGTCGGCTTCGAGCACGCGCTCGGTGCCCTCGACCGGCGTCGGGCGACCGTCGGTCATGGTGCAGTCGGCGACTTTCAGACCGATGGCGCGGCCGTTGGCGTCCTTGAGGACTTCGACCGGCATCACACCATCGAGGATGGTCACGCCCTCGCGGGTCGCGTCATCGACCTCGTGCTCGGAGGCGGTCATCTTGTCGCGGGTGAAAAGCGAGGTCAGCGTGACTTCGGCGCCCTGAGCGGCGGCGGCACTGGCGGCATCGTGCGCGACATAGCCGTCGCGGATCACGGCCTCGGGCAGCTCGTTCGGGTTGCTCTTGTTGACGTGACCCAGACGACGCGCGACCGAGACCACGTCGATCGAGGTGTCGCCGCCGCCGACGCAGACGACCTTGCCGGCCGTGACCTTCATGCGGCCTTCGTTGAACGCCTTGAGGAAGGCGACGCCCGTGACGCAGTTGGGCGTGCCTTCCCAGCCCGGAACCGGCAGACCGCGACCGCTCTGGCAGCCGATGGCCCAGAGGATGGCGTCGTAGTCCTTCTCCAGCTGCTCGACTGTGACATCGGTGCCGATGCGGGTCTTGAGCCTGACCTCGACGCGGCCCATGTCGAGGATGCGCTGAATCTCGGCGTCGAGCTTGTCGCGCGGCACGCGATAGCCGGGGATGCCGAAGCGGAACATGCCGCCCAGACCGTCGTTGGCTTCGAAGATGGTGCAGCTATGGCCCTTGCGGCGCAGCTGATAGGCCGCAGCCAGACCAGCGGGACCGCCGCCGACGATGGCGATACGCTTGCCGGTGTCAAGTTCGGGCGCCTCGAAGGTATAACCATTGGCGATGGCGGTGTCGCCGATGAACTGCTCGACCGAGTTGATGCCGACGAAGTCTTCCAGCTCGTTGCGGTTACAGCCGTCCTGACAGGGCGCCGGACAGACGCGGCCCATCATCGCCGGGAAGGGATTGGCATCGGTGGAACGACGGAAGGCGTACTCGCGCCAGTCCATACCCTGCGGCGGCTTCTCCATACCGCGCACGATCTGCAGCCAGCCGCGAATGTCCTCGCCCGAGGGGCAGCTCCCCTGACAGGGCGGCGTCTTGTGGACATAGGTCGGACACTTGTGGGAGCGGTCCTGATTGAAGATCTTGTCGGTCAGGTTGTCCCAGACGTGGTCGCCGTCCTCGAATCGACGCCAGGTCGGCTTCATCTTCATCTCGTCGCTGGAAGTCGCCATCTCAATCGTTCTCCGTACCAGTTGAACCCTGACGCGGGGATCAGGGGATTCGTATCAGGTCGCGCAGCCGGCTCCATTGGATTGGTCCGGAGACGCCGCGCTTCGATGGCCCCGGTCAGGCCGCCTCGTCTGTTTCTTCTTCTTCGTTCGGATCGTCCAGATCCGGCTCATCGTCGTCTTCGTCCTCGTCGTCATCCGGCCCTGGGGTGAGCACGATGGCGTTGGAAACGAGTTGATGGACGCTGACGATCTGGTCCATCTCCAGGCCGTAATAGGGCAAGACCTTGGTGAACTGGCTCTTGCAGATGGCGCAGATGGCGGCCATGTGCGTCACGCCCTTTTCCTGGATCACGTTGTTGAGCGCATCGAGTCGCGGCTTGGCGCCCTTGACGCGCAGTTCCATGAGATCGTCGGTCAGCAACCCACCGCCGCCGCCGCAACAGAAGGTGCGGTCGCGGATGGTGTCCTCGTCCATGTCGTAGAAGTTGTTGCAGGTCGCGCGGATGATGGCGCGCGGGATCTCGAACTGACCGCCCGGCGTGCTGCCCATGCGCGAGGCGCGCGCGACGTTGCAGGAGTCGTGATAGGTCAGCACCTTGTCGTCGTTCTCGCTCTTGTCGAGCGTGAGCTTGCCCTGCTGGATCAACTCATAGGTGAACTCGCAGATGTGCTGCGGCACCGGATAGCGCGGATCGAGGAAGTCCCAGGGACCGGCCAGCGTATTCAGGAACGAGTAGGCCACGCGCCAGGCATGCCCGCACTCGCCGAAGACGATGCGCTTGACCTTGAGCTTGATCGCCGCCTCGCGGATGCGCTGAGCCACCCGGCGCATGTTGTCGTAGGAGCCGATGAACATGCCGAAGTTGGCCGCCTCGGACGCATAGGAGCTCAGGGTCCAGGAGACGCCGGCCTCGTGGAACACCTTGCCGTAGCCGATCAGACCGTCGACGTGCGGCTCGGCGAAGAAGTCCGCTGAGGGCGTCACGAGCAGGATCTCGGCGCCCTCCTCGTCGATCGGATAGCGCACCTTGACGCCGGTGTCGTCGTAGACGTCTTCTTCCAGCCCTTCGAGCGTGTCGACCAGTGCCGGGCCGGGCAGACCCAGGTTGTTGCCGATCTTGTAGACCTTGCCGATGATCTCGTTGCAGTACTTCTGACCGACGCCGATCGAGTCCATGATCTCGCGCGCGGCCATGGAGATCTCAGCCGTGTCGATGCCATAGGGACAGAACACCGAGCAACGCCGGCACTGCGAGCACTGATGGAAATAGCTGTACCAGTCGTTGAGCACTTCCTCGGTGAAGTCCTCGGCCCCGACCAGCTTGGGAAACAGCTTGCCGCTCAGGGTGAAATAGCGCCGGTAGACCTTGCGCATCAGATCCTGACGACCGACGGGCATATTCTTCGGGTCGCCGGTGCCAAGGAAATAATGGCACTTGTCGGTGCAGGAACCGCACTTGACGCAGGCGTCCATGTAGACGCGCAACGAGCGGTACTTGCCCAGCAGCTCGCCCATCTTGTCGATGGCCTTGGTCTGCCAGTCTTCGACCAGCTCGCCGGGGAAACCGAGCGGCGTCTGGAAATCTTCTTTGGATTTGAAGGGCGCGCTGTGCGCCATGGCTCCGGGCGTGACGGACGGAACCTCGGTGTATTGGGTCAGTTCTGGGACTTCGAACGTTGCCTTGGCCATGGATCAACCTCTGTAAGCGGACGACTGGGGCGCTCGAATCAGGCGGCTCATGACTGTTCGAGCTTCCTGGCCCAGGGCGCGATGTGACGCTGCTCGCGCGGGTTGTCGACCTGATTGCGCGTCGGGCTGAAGAAGAGTCCGGGCATGTGCAGCAGCTTGCTGTAGGGGAAGATGATCATGAGCAGCGCCACCAGGAGCAGATGCAGCAGCAACAGCGGATCGGCCGGCAGCGGCTGGATGTCGTAGCTGTAGAGTCCCAGGAAGAAGGTCTTGATCTCGACCACGTCGACATGGAAGACGAACTTCATCAGCAGTCCGGTGCAGCCGATGGCGACCAGCAGCCCCAGGATCAGATGGTCCGAGGTCGAGGTGATGTACTTGACGCGATCGACCAGGAAGCGCCGCGCCCAGAGTCCGGCCAGCCCCACGACCATGGCGATACCGCCATAGATGCCGAACGGCTGGACGAGTTGAATCGGGAACCACACGGGTTCGATGAAGTAGCGCAGATGGCGCAGCGTGACCAGGAACAGGCCGAAGTGGAACATCCAGCCGAAGATCCAGGTCCACTTGTTGCCGCGAAACAGGCTCTCGAACAGGACGACCTCACGCATCATCCTGAGAACCACACCGCGTCCGGTCGTCGGCGCCGGGGTGGTCGGGATCTTCAGCGGCGCGGGCGTGAGCGCGTACTGAATGATCTTGCGAGCCAGACCCGCCACCAGCACGAAGGCGGCGAAATAGAACAGGAAGGCATAGAAGTTCGTCAGAAACGCCA
>ERZ1673962.737-NODE-737-length-19958-cov-5.208762_pt1 | contig 19958 bp, 13 predicted proteins | sample MGYA00580188_ERZ1673962 | MGnify/ENA primary metagenome ERZ1673962 (study PRJEB41334, sample SAMN05608104) | rock metagenome | biome: terrestrial subsurface; feature: shale formation; material: shale | place: USA: Pennsylvania ... | reverse complement strand
CGACCACCGAGATCTACACTCTTTCCCTACACGACGCTCTTCCGATCTGGTCGCGGAAGGTGCTGTTCTGCTCCGGATCGAGTACTTCCAGCAGCGCAGAGGCCGGATCGCCCTGGAAGGAGGCGCCGACCTTGTCGATTTCATCGAGCATCAGTACCGGATTGGCGGTCTCGGCGCTCTTCATGGCCTGGATGAAACGGCCCGGCATGGCACCGATGTAGGTGCGGCGATGCCCCTTGATTTCGGCTTCATCGCGCATGCCGCCGAGGGAGAAACGGTAGAAGTTGCGGTTAAGGGCTGCGGCGATGCTTTTGCCGATGGAGGTCTTGCCGACCCCCGGCGGTCCGACAAGACACAGAATGGAGCCGGAAATATCCCCTTTGAGCTTGCCTACGGCGATAAATTCGAGAATCCGGTCCTTGACATCCTTGAGACCGTAATGATCCCGGTCGAGAATGCGTCGGGCGCGGGCGATGTTGTAATTGTCCTTGCTGTGCTTGCCCCAGGGCAGAATGGTCAGCCAGTCGAGATAGTTGCGCGACACATTGTATTCCGGCGAAGATGGTTCGATGAGCCGAAGCTTTTCGATTTCCTCGTCGATGGCTTTTTGCGCTTCCGCGCTGAGAGTCAGATCTTTCAGCCGCTTCTCGAACTTTTCGATTTCGCTGACCTTACCCTCTTTTTCGAGGCCGAGTTCTTTTTTGATGGCCTTGAGCTGCTCGCGCAGAAAGAATTCCCGTTGCTGGGCGCTGACCTTTTGTTCGATCTGTTTGGAAATCTTGGTCTGCAGTCGCGAGACTTCAAGTTCCTTTTTCAGCAGTACCAGCACTTTGTCGATGCGTTTGCGAACATCGAGGGTTTCGAGGATTTCCTGCAGCAACTGACCGTCGCCGGAGGTAAGGTTGGCGGCAAAGTCGGTCAATCGGCCGGGATCGTCCATGCTCTGGCGGTTGAGGAACATCTTGATCTCTTCGCTGTAGAGCGGGTTGATCTGGACCAGTTCCTTGAGGGCGCTGATGATGGCCATCGAATAGGCTTTCAGTTCCGGGTTGACCGAAAGCTCCGTAGCATAATGGTATTCGACCCGCGCGAACAGGCCTTGCTCGGTTTCGGAAAGTTCGACGATGGAGAAACGCTCCAGACAATTGACCAACAGGTGGATGCTGTCGTCATCGGAGTGCAGAACCTTCATGACGCGCCCAACCACCCCGATGTGATGCAGGTTCTCCGGGCTGTCCGGTTCCTCTATTTCTTTTGCCAGCACCAGTCCCATCATTTTTGAGGGGGTGTCGACGGCGCGTTTGGCCAGGGCAACATGTTGGTCGCCGGTAAAGACCATCGGCGTCAGGATACCGGGAAAGGCCGGCCGCGGGCGCAGGGGAATGATCGGCAGGGTACTCGGCAGGACATCCGTGGCAACCACCAGGCCATCCTCGGTTTTTTCGACGGAAGCGGCGTTTTCGGCATCGTCGGAATTGAAATTGGCCTCTATGGTCTTGTCGTGATCTTCTTCCATTTTGTCCCGGTCGTCAGTCATGGTCAGATCTCCTTGTATTTTTAGGAATATAACTGGAAACCTAATCATTTAACCTGCGGTTGTCAACTGTCGGACAGGGACACTTTTACGGATTTTCGAAGGTGCAACCTACCGATACCCGTCGTTGCCGTCCGAGGCGGTTGTTCTTGGTTTCGAAGGCCTTCGCGTCGATTGCTTTTTGATAACGCGTGGGATAAGGTTGACACTGTATCGTGTTGGAAATTCATGCAGTCTGGTGGCCGTCCGGCAGCCGGGCCGGGCACCATGACTTTTTTATATGGGAAACGAGCAATTATTTGTCGTGGCAGGGAAATTAAGGGCTTGCGCGGAGGCGTACATCGATACGCCGCACAAGCAAGGCCGCAAATTGAAGCTACCACGGCGGAAAAAGGCCGTTTCCGGATGAAAACCAGTTCATGACGAGGAATTCGAATCCATGACCGACCAGCCGCAACGCATTTATCTTATCGATGGTTCCTCCTATATTTATCGGGCCTATTTCGCCATCCGACAGCTATCCAACTCCAAGGGCGTGGCGACGAATGCCGTATTCGGCTTTACCAATATGCTGCTCAAGGTGATGCGCGAAGAGAATCCCGATCATCTGGCGGTAATCTTCGATGCCAAAGGACCGTCCTTTCGCAAGGAGATTTATCCCGAATACAAGGCCAACCGTTCCGCCATGCCCGAAGATCTGCGTCCGCAGATCCCTCTCATCAAGGAAGTGGTCCGAGCTTTCAACATGCCAGCTCTGGAACTTGCGGGCTACGAGGCGGACGATATCATCGCCACCCTTGCGCGTCGTTTCGCCGGACGGGGCATGGCGGTGACCGTCGTTACCGGTGACAAGGATCTGATGCAGATCGTCGGCGAACAGGTGCGTTTGCTCGATACCATGAAGGACAGGGCGACGGGGCTGTCCGAAGTCGCCGCCCGGTTCGGGGGCACTCCCGACAAGGTGGTGGAAGTGCAGGCCCTGGCCGGCGACAGTTCCGACAATGTTCCGGGTGTGCCCGGCATCGGCGAAAAAACCGCACGCGAGCTCATCGCGAAATTCGGCACCCTGGAGAATCTTCTGGACAATATCGACCAGGTATCCGGAAAAAAACGTCAGGAAAACCTGCGTCAGTACGGCGAACAGGCGCGTCTGTCGAAACAGCTGGTACGCTTGGTTGATGATCTCCCCCTGGAGGTCGATTACGATAACTTCGCCATCAGTGAGCCGAACCGTGAAGCTCTGACCGATCTGTTCAAGAAGCTGGAATTCCACAAACTGCTGCAGGAGTTTTCCAGCGACGAGCGGGCCGATGGGCAGAATTACCGGGCGGTGCTTACCGAAACGCAACTCGATGAGCTGGTCGAGGCTTTGAAAAAAGCGGGGCGTTTCGCCTTCGACACGGAAACCACCAGTCTCGAAGCGGTGCGCGCGGACCTGGTCGGGATATCCTTTGCAACCCAGCCCAAAGATGGCTGGTACATTCCGTTGGGACACCGCTATCTTGGGGCTCCGGATCAGCTCGACCGCAGTCTGGTGCTGGAGAAGCTGCGTCCTCTGCTTGCAGATCCCCAACTGGCCAAGATCGCCCAGAACGCCAAATACGACATGCTGGTGTTGCGTCGTGCCGGCGTCGAAGTGGCGGGACTGGGTTGTGACACCATGCTCGCATCCTACCTCGCCAATCCGGGTGCCAAGTCTCACGGTCTCGACTCTCTGGCCTCGGAACTGCTCGGTTACCGAACCATCAGTTACGCCGAGATGACCGGCAAGGGCAAAAACCGGATCGGTTTTGAAGAAGTCGCGGTCGAAAAAGCCGTGGTTTACGCCACCGAGGACGCCGACATCACTCTGCGCCTGGCCGACAAGCTGGAGCCGCTGTTGGTGGAGAAGGAGCAGGAGCGCCTGTTTCGCGAGGTGGAGCTGCCGCTGGTGACGGTTCTGACCGACATGGAATGGCACGGCGTACGTATCGATGCCAATTTTCTGAGAGATCTGTCGGCGGATATGAAAACGCGCCTGGCCGCTCTCGAGGAGGAGATTCACGACCTTGCCGGCCGGTCGTTCAATGTCGCCTCCCCGAAACAACTCGGCGAAGTGCTGTTCGAACATCTCAAACTGCCGCGCGGCAAAAAGACCAAGACCGGCTGGTCTACCGATGTCGAGGTCCTCACCAGCCTGGCCGAGGATCACGAGATCGCCGCCAGGGTCCTCGATTTCCGCTCCATCGCCAAGTTGAAAAGCACCTATTGCGATGCGCTGCCTAAACTTATTCATCCCGACACCGGGCGCATTCACACCTCCTTCAATCAGGCGGTGACCGCCACCGGGCGTCTTTCTTCCAGCGATCCCAATCTGCAGAACATCCCCATTCGCACCGAGGAAGGCCGCCGCATCCGCGAAGCTTTCGTGCCGGCGGAGGGCAGTGTGCTGCTGGCGGCCGATTACTCTCAGGTGGAGTTGCGCATTCTGGCCCATATGGCCGACGAACCGGCTCTCAAGGAGAGCTTCGCCCGCGGGGAGGACATCCATGCCCGCACGGCGAGCGAAATTTTCGGCGTGTTTCTGGACATGGTGACGCCGGAGATGCGCCGCCAGGCCAAGACCATCAATTTCGGCGTGCTCTACGGCATGAGCGCTTTCGGCCTGGCCAAATCCCTCGGCATCGGTCGCAAGGAGGCCCAGATCTACATCGACAATTATTTCGCCCGCTATCCGAAGGTGCTGGAGTTCATGGAGGCCAAGAAGGCCGAAGCCCGCGACAATCTGTATGTCACCACCCTCATGGAACGTCGCTGCGCCGTACCGGAAATTGTCAGCAAAAACAAAGCCGTGCGCGGGTATGCGGAGCGCAACGCCATCAATTATCCGATTCAGGGCTCGGCGGCCGACATCATCAAGATGGCCATGGTGCGCATCCACGAACAACTGAAGGTGCAGAAGCTCTCAACCCGCATGGTCCTGCAGGTACATGACGAGTTGGTGTTCGATGTGCCCATCACCGAAACGGAAAAAGTGGAAGCATTGGTGCGCCGGGAAATGGAGCAAGCTTTTATCCTGGACGTTCCGCTGCTGGTCGACATGGGAGTCGGCGCCAACTGGTGCGAGGCTCACTGAGTCCGGTCCCGGTGTGGCGTTCGGACAACGTCGGGATCTCTCTTTAAACTGCTAGGGGCGCCATATGGGGTTGCTTCGCCGAAAACGCTTGTTGTTTGGGCTTTTCCTGCTGGTCGTTCTCCCGGGGGCGATGGCGCTTTCCGGATGGCTGTTTTCGGACCGAATTCTCGACGGTGTCGTGCGACCGCATCTGGAACGCATTGCCGCGTCTCGATTGCAGGCCGAAGTGCAAGCCGGCAGCCTGGTTTGGGAAAAGGGCGGACTGACCCTTACCGATCTGGCGATCCGACGTCGCGGTCACTATCGCATTTCCGTGCCCCAATTGCGGGTACTGCTGTCGTTGCGCGATCTGCTCCGGCGGCGTTTGACCGCTGTCGATCTGCTGAACCCCGATATCGAAATTTTCCCTTCACCTTCTTCGAAGAGCGATGCGACCATTCCCCCGCACCCTCCCTTCAGCGTCGGTCGTCTGACCCTCCGCGGCGGCCGTCTTGCCTATGCTCGCTCAGGGCGCCCCCTGGTTGCGCAGGATCTCGATCTTTCCCTGCATGACGGCGCAAAGTACATGTTCAGCTGTTCAGGTCGAATATCGGCGCAGACGCCGATCCCCGTGAAAATCGGCGGCGCCGGGCAATGGCGCGATGGCATACGGATGACTCTGGACACATTGCAATGGCAGGGACGGTCGCTGCTCCGCCGGCCGGTCTTTTTGTCCCTGCCGTCCGGTAGAGGCGGCGGCCGCATAAAGTTTGAACTCGATCTGGGGCAGGTGACACGGGGCGATGTGCAACACCTGCTGACGGCGTTTCAGGCCTCCGACATTTTGCCGCACGGTTTGGGCTTTGCCGCCGAAAAAGTGCGTGTTTCCGCCGACTGGCGGCCGGGTATCCTCGATGCCCGGCTGTATCTCGGACGAGGGCATGCCGACTTCGCCGACGTCAGGTTACCGGTGGTTTCCCTGGCCGTGACAAGCGTGCTGAAGGATGGCCGGTGGCGGGGGCGGGGCGGGGTCGTTCTGGCAGCCGGTGCCACAGGGGTATTCGATTTTGGGGGAGGCGGTACAGTGTCGCAGGGGAAACTCGCCCTGAACGTATCGGACCCCGTAGCTTTGCAACAGTCGGTCCTGGGGCGGGTTGCCTTGCCGGTGAAGGGATCTGTCGGCATGGCGGCCGGGTTCCTGCGCAAAGCGGAAGGGGTATCTCTGTCGTATGTTTTGCAGGGCGGTCCGGGCGGCAGCAAAGCCGCCGGAGCACTGGTCGACATCTCGACATTGGCTCTGCGTGGAATGCTGCAAAAACGTCCGAAGGGGTGGCAGATCGAGACCAGGGCACAATTGGCAGGCAAATCGCTGGCAACCCTCTCCGGCCACGTGAACAAGCTGCGCATCGATATGCTTCCAACCCCTTGGTCGCGGTTGCGCCGTTTGCTACCGGCCGGTCGCCGGCCGGCCTGGCTGAAGGATGCACAGGGATTGGCAGGAAGGATGACGCTGCTGCGTGACAAGTCCGGCTGGCAGGCGGAAACGATGATGCGGGCGGATCAAGTGTCGGCCAATGCCGGCAGGGCACGGAATCTGAGGTTCGAGGGGCGTATCTCGGTCAGGGCCGCCAAGGTGAACCTGTCTTCGGCCAATGTACAGGCTCGGATCATCCATGACCGGTTCGGAGAAGGACGCCTGGCGAGCCGCTTCAATGCCGTGCTCAAGCGGGGAGGGGGCTGGGACGTGAAGATTGCCGACCTTGACCTCGGTCCTCTGGAATTCATGAGTGCAGACGGTTTGGCCGGACTGGCAGGTGGCCGTGTGAATCTGCGGGGCCGGGTTTGCCGTGCCTCTGCGACCTCTCCTCTGGAAATGCTCCTCAATGGCCGGATTGCCGCCGCTGAGGCTTTGTGGGGTGCCTGGTACGGTGAACTCGGGGATTTGCCGGTTGATTTCGGGGTGTTTGTCCACTGGTATCCGACGCCGTTCCGGCTGGAAGTGGTCGATGTGAAACTCGATGCCGGAGGGCTCGCTTCGATACAAGGGCGGGGTGAAAGCAGGAAGGATTATTTATCCTTCGCGGGCACTTTGAAGGTTCCCGACCTGGCCGCAGCCTGGGATGGGCATGGGCGGGCCCTGGTACGCGAATTGCGCCCCGCAGTGGATGATCTCGGTCTGAAGGGGGGCGTGGAAGCCAGGCTGGATCTGTCCGGCGTAGAGGGGAGATGGCGGGTAAAGGGTGAAGTGCAGTTGCAGAACCTCTTCGTCGACTGGCCGCGCATCAGACTTGAGGGGCGGAACATCCAAGGCAAAATCCCCCTGGACCTGGAGTGCCCCGCGAACAGCCCGGCGAAAACGCAGGTGAAGCGCGGCAGGTTGGTCTTTGACGATTTTTTGCTGGGACCATTGCGTTCCGATGAAGATGCGTTGCAACTGGCTGTCGAAACCAACCGCATCTCCGTGGAGAATGCGCTGCGTCTCTCACTGGGCGGCGGCCTGATATCCGCCGAAGGACTGCGGGGCGGTTACGATCCCGGCGGATTACGGTTCGAGACACGCATCCGGCTTGCAGGCATCGATCTGGAATTTCTTGCCTCCGAACTGGGTATGGTGCCTATGGAGGGGGAGATCAATGCCGATCTGGGGCATATTCGCTATGTCGACGGGGTGTTGCGTTCCGACGGACAAGTACAGATCGAGGCCTTCGGGGGAGAAATGCGGCTGCGTAATCTGCAGCTGGATCCTCTTTCCCTGAGGCTCCCGCAGTTTCAGACCGATCTTGAATTTTCCGGTATCGATCTGTATCAGCTGACTCGAACCTTTTCTTTCGGAGCCATCAACGGTGTTGTCGATGGCGAGGTGCATGGACTGAGACTGTACGGTGCGACGCCGTCTCATTTTTCCGGATGGCTGAAAACCCGCCTTAAAGGACGACGCAACATCAGTGTCAAAGCTTTGAATAACCTGTCCATTCTCAGTCAGGGCGGGTTGTCTGCGGCGCTTTCCCGGGGTATCTATCGTTTTATCGATTTTTACCGTTATCGGCGGATCGGCATGAGCTGCAATCTGGCGGAGGATGTCTTTACCCTGGTCGGCACCGCTCGTCCGGACAGTCGTCGGTATCTGGTGGATGGTGGCCTTTTGCCGCCCAAAATCGATATTGTCGCTCCGCAAAGGCCGATTTCTTTTCGCGAGATGCTGCGACGTCTGAAACGTCTTGATCGTGCCGGGCGGGGAGCTGATTGATTTTGCGCTCCGCTGGCGATATAGTGAAAAAAAGCAAATAAACCCAGAGACTTCAAACCGGATAACAATTGCGGAGAGAATTTATGAAAAAGGTTTCCCTGGTCTGTACAGTGGCGGTTTTTTCCCTGGTGGCAGCTTGCGTTACCATCAATATTTATTTTCCGGCGGAGGAGGTGCGCAGCGCCGCTGACCGCATCGTCAATGAGGTCTGGGGCGAAGGTGATGCACAGACTCCGCCGTCACAGCCTGAAGCGCCTGCCGAGACGGGACCGACCAGTCTGCTGCAGCTGATCGGTCCGTCCGCCGCCTGGGCGGCGGACGGCGTCAACGGTGCGGATATCAACATCAGCACTCCGCAAATTCGCGCTATCAAAAATGCCATGAGGCAGCGCACCGGGGATCTGCGCCCTTATCTCGACGGTGGGCAGATCGGCGTCGGACGGGATGGCCTGCTGAAAGTCAGGACCCTGGAGGGACTCGATTTGCGGGGGCGTGGAGCGGTGCAGCGACTGGTGAAGGCCGAAAACCAGGATCGCATGCGCCTTTACAGTGAAATCGCAGCAGAAATCAACCAGAACCCCAATCGGACCGCCACCCCTGCCCAGGTTCAGGAAATCTTTGCCGAGTCCTGGCAGAGCCAGGCTGCGGCCGGTTGGTATATCGAGACCGCGACCGGGAGCTGGCGGCGCAAATAGGCGCATTGGGAACAGGAGACCTGAATACGAAATCATGATAATCATCTCGCGCCTGTTTGCTGTGCTTGCCCAAGATACGGAGCTAAGAGGAAAGAAAAAACCGGTTTTATTCGTATTTCGAACGAATCCGGAGTGCCTGGGCGAGGCGGTTTTTGCGGGTTGATTGGTAAATAGGGGAGCTTTGACCATTCAGGTTTTGAACCCCGGGGGCATCCGCCGGGGGAGAGGCGGTGCTATGACGTATCGCGTGATCGGCAGCGAACGCGGCAGCACCCTGCTGGTGGTGCTGGCGGCTATTGTGATTCTGGGATTGTCGGCAGGGGTAGCCGGCAACTCCTGGAAAAACATCATACAACGCGATCGCGAGGAGGAACTCTTTTTCCGCGGAGATCAGTATCGGCGCGCCATTGCCAGTTTTCACGATGCCTGGGGCGTTTATCCCAAACGGTTGGAGGAGCTGCTTGAGGACCGTCGGGCCCTGTACCTGCGCCGCCATCTGCGGCGTCTCTACTCCGACCCCATGACCGGCGCCCCGTTTGCGCTTGTGGTAGACTCCGCGGGAAGGATTCGGGGCGTATACAGTACCGACGATGGGCGACCGTTCCGCAGGGAGGGCTTCCCCCCCGAATACAAGGATTTTGCCAAGGCGACCAGCTATCGGGACTGGAAATTCGTTTTCGAGCCGGGGCAAAAAGGCGATAAAGTCCCGAGCGAATCCGATGCGGCCGACTGAAAAACTGCGGATTCGCAAGGCGTTGACAGAGGCGTAACATGGTGTTATCGTCTCGTGCTCTTTATGTTTTCCTATGAGAGGGGGTCGCCATGGATCAGAAGCAGTTACTTCTTCTCGATACCATTAAAAAACTGATCCGGCGCGGAGCTTATTCCAATCTGTCCAAGGTCATCGGGAAAACCCATCCCGCCGATATCGCCCATCTTTTCCCCCACCTGACGCCCAAGGAACAGCAGACGCTGTTCAATCTTATCGAAGATACCGAAACCGCGGCCAGCGTGTTATCGGAACTCGATTATGTAAGTGGCGCCCAGTTGCTGGAAAAGATCAGCCAGGAGGCCATCACCGAGGTCCTCCAGGAGATGTCGTACGACGACGCTGTCGAAATCATCCGCAACATGCCTGAGGAAATCGCCGAAGAAATCCTCAGTATCATGAAAGACGAACATTCGGAGGAAATCGAGCAGCTTCTGAAATACGAGGAAGATACCGCCGGCGGTATCATGTCGACGGAATTCTTCTGTCTTACCGAGGATACCACGGTGCAGCAGGCCATCGATGCGCTGCAGAAGGCCAGCGATGTGGAGATGGTCTTTTACGTGTACGTCGTGGATCGCCACAATCACCTCGTCGGGGTGTTGTCCCTGCGGCAGTTGCTGATGGTGCCGCCTACCAAGCTTCTCAAGGACATCATGGTGACCGATGTGATCAGCGTTCGCACCGACAAGGACCAGGAAGAGGTGGCGCAACTGGTCGAACGCTACAATATCCTGGCTCTGCCGGTCGTGGACGAATGGAACAAGCTTGTCGGACTCATCACCGTCGACGATGTCATCGATGTCCTGCGCGAAGAGGCTACCCAGGATATCTATATCATGGCCGGTGCCAGCGAGGAGGAGTTGCTGTACGGACACAAGTCCTTCAAGGTCGCCCGCCTGCGCCTGCCCTGGCTGATCACCAATCTGTTCGGCGGCATCGTCACCGGTTACCTGATGTGGCGCTTCAAGTTCACCCTGGAGTCCGTTATCGCCCTGATAACCTTCATACCCGTCATCACCGGCATGGGAGGTAATGTCGGCGGGCAGTCGGCAACCATCGTGGTGCGCGGCTTCGCCACCGGCAATATCGATTTTTCCAGTTTGCGCAAGGTCTTCTTCAAAGAGTTGCGGGTCGGTATCATCATGGGAACGGTGTGCGGCCTGACCGTGGGGATGGTTGCCTATTACTGGCATCACAACCTTTGCCTGGGGCTGGTGGTCGGACTGGCCATGGTTTCAGCCATGACGGTGGCGGCTACCATGGGGGTGCTGGCACCGAGTTTCTTCAAACGGCTCGGGATCGACCCGGCTATCGCATCGAGCCCTTTCGTGCAGACGGCCAACGATATTACCGGAATCCTGATATACTTCGGCACGGCCACGCTGTTTCTGCCGTATTTGCGTTAAGCCGGAATGCGGGATCCGGTGGGGGCGCAGAGAGGTCACGGCCCCGGATTCTCTCGGTATTCAGCACCCGATACCCAGTACGTGATTTTTGCCGGTGAGCGGTTGGGAGGTACGCTGGCGTTATGGCTATCCATTCCTCGGATGCTGTCGTTCTGCATCATCTGGATTACGGTGAGGCGGATCGTATCGTGACTTTTTTCAGCTTTGAACAGGGGCTGGTCAAAGGGTTTGCGCGCCAGGCCCGCAAAAGCCGCAAACGTTTCGGTGCCGCCCTGGAGCCGTTTGCTTCGGTTCACATCCGCTGGCAGTCCCAACGCGGAAGGGACCTGGTCTCTCTTCAGGATGCTGAGCTTGTCGATCTGCGCAACGGCTTGCGGCACAATCTTCTGGCCCTGGCTCTGGCCGCTTACGGTTGTGAGCTGGTTGAAAAACTGTTGGGAGAAAGCGAGTCCAATCCGCAGGTTTTCCATCTGCTGAACGCCTTTCTCGACCATGTGAACCGGCATGGCGGTTCGGAAGAGGCCCGGTTGCTTTTTGAGCTGCGGTTGCTGTGTCTGGCCGGTTATGAACCTCATCTTCTTCACTGCTGCCAGTGCGGAGTCCTCCTGAAAGCCGAAACCGTAGGTTTTGCAGCGGCCCCGGGGGGCGGCCTTTGCCCGGAGTGTGCCGGCGGTGCCGACGTGCAGCGCCTTTCACCCTTGTCTCTCGGCAGCCTCTCCCGTGCCCTTCAGGCGCCGTCGACGTTGTTCGAGGGGTTTCGCTTCGGCCCCCGGACCCTGCAGGAAGGGGGGCGGGCGGTTGCCGCCCTGCTCAAGCAGCACCTCTGCCGGCCTGTCAAATCCCAGTCCTTTCTGACACAACTGATCGAAGGAAGCGCTCGCGCCGCCGCCATACGCTGAGAACCGGACCTGCGAGGCGCGGAGTTCGGTTTGTCGGTATCCCGTGTCAAACGGGTTGACAGGTTTGGCGCAAACAGGCTAAGGTTGGCTGCTCAAATGATAGTGTATCCCGAAACCGGAAAGGGCGTTCCCGTAGCAGGTTGACGTCGACCGGGCCTGGAGGCATCGTGACTTTTCAAGACCTTATTCTTGCTTTGCAGAATTACTGGGCCAAGCAAGGTTGTATCATCCAGCAACCGTACGACATGGAAAAAGGTGCGGGTACCTTCAATCCTGCGACGTTTTTGCGTGTGCTCGGTCCCGAGCCGTGGAATGTGGCCTATGTGGAGCCGTCCCGGCGTCCCACCGACGGACGTTACGGAGAAAACCCCAACCGCCTTCAGCACTACTATCAGTTCCAGGTCATCATGAAGCCTTCCCCCATGAATATCCAGGAACTGTACCTCGATTCCCTCAAGAGTTTCGGAATCAGCCCCTCGAGGCACGATATCCGTTTTGTCGAGGACGACTGGGAATCACCGACCCTCGGAGCCTGGGGCCTCGGCTGGGAAGTGTGGCTGGACGGTATGGAAATCACCCAGTTTACCTATTTTCAGCAGGTCGGCGGTATCGATCTGAAACCGGTTTCGGCGGAAATTACCTACGGCTGCGAGAGGATCGCCATGTACCTGCAGGGAGTGGACAATGTCTACGATCTCGAGTGGGTCGACGGCATCAAGTACGGCGATGTGCACCATCAGTCGGAGGTGGAGTTCTCGACCTACAATTTCGAGCAGGCCGATACCGGCATGCTCTTCAAGCTGTTCGATATGTACGAGAAAGAGTGCGACCGCCTGGCCAGGAGTCAACTGGTGCTGCCCGCCTACGATTACGTGCTTAAGGCCTCGCATGCCTTCAACCTGCTCGATGCCCGAGGGGCGATTTCCGTAACCGAGCGGGCGCACTATATCGGTCGCGTTCGCAATCTCGCCAGGTTGTGCGCCGAGGGCTATGTCGCCCAGCGGGAAAAACTCGGTTATCCCCTTATAAAAGGCCGGTAATTTCCCCACATAAGATAACCGCGCCACGGAAACCCGTTTTTCCGTGGCTTGCTTTTTTTTGATGACGGAGCGCTCATGTCTGCTGAACTGTTCCTGGAAATTGGTACGGAGGAAATCCCAGCCGGGTTTTTGCCGACGGCCATGGCTGATCTCGAACGCCTGGTTCGCAAAGAACTTGAAACCGGTCGCATAGGTTTTGAAGCGATAAAAACCTATGCCACCCCGCGCCGCCTGGTGCTGGCGGTCAGCGGTGTGGAGCCCGAGCAGGCTCGCCAGGAAATCACTGCATCCGGTCCCTCCGTCAAGGTAGCTTTCGATGCCGAGGGGAATCCGACCAAGGCGGCCCTCGGGTTTGCCCGCAGCAACGGCGTGGAGGTTGCCGATCTCGAACGCCGGCAGACGGACAAAGGCGAATATCTGTTTGTCTCCAAGGTGGTCGAAGGGCGTCCGACCCGCGAGTTGCTCCCGGAATTGCTGCCGCGCGTCATCGACGCCATCCCGTTCAAGAAGTCGATGCGCTGGAAAGATCTCGATATCCGGTTCGCCCGCCCGGTGCATTGGGTTGTCGCCCTGTTCGACGGACAGGTCGTGCCTTTTTCCTATGGCAACCTGACCAGCGGCAATCTCTCCTATGGCCATCGTTTCATGGCTCCGGATGCCTTCGAAGTATGCAGCCTTGGTCAGTATCTGGAAGAACTCGAAAAGCGTTTCGTCATCGTCGATCCGGGCAAACGCCGCCAGCTCATTGCCGAACAGCTTTCCGATGTGGTGGCCCGGGCAGGCGGAAAGCTGAATCCCGACGAGGATCTGCTTGATGAAGTGACCTTCCTGGTTGAATATCCCGCCGCTGTCATGGGGGGATTCGAAGACAAGTACCTGCAGCTGCCGCCGGAATTGCTCATCACGGTGATGCGGGAACACCAGCGTTATTTCACCGTAGTCGACGATCAGGGTAAGCTGCTGCCGCGCTTCGTGACCATTTCCAACACTTTGGCGGAGGATCCGGCCGTGGTGCAGCAAGGCAACGAAAGGGTTCTCAGGGCCCGGTTGTCCGACGCCATGTTCTTCTGGAACGAGGACCGCAAGGTACGGTTGGGCAGTCGCCTCGATGCCCTCAAAAATGTCGTTTACCAGGCCAAGCTCGGGACCAGCTACGAAAAGGTCATGCGTTTCAGGACTCTGGCGGTGGAGCTTGCCGGTCAATTGGCGCCGGAGGTTTCCGGACTTACCGAACGGGCGGCCCTTCTCGCCAAGTGCGATCTCGAAAGCGGCATGGTTTTTGAATTTCCCGAACTGCAGGGTGTCATGGGGCGGGAATATGCTCTGCTCGATGGTGAAGATCCGCGTGTGGCGCGTGCCATCTACGAACATTATCTGCCGGTGCAGGCCGGGGGCGAGTTGCCGAACGACGACGTTGGCGCTTTCGTCTCCATCGCCGATAAGATCGATTCGATTTGCGGCTGTTTCGGCGTGGGGTTGATCCCTACCGGAACCGCCGATCCTTTTGCCTTGCGCCGCTGCGCTATCGGCATCCTCAATATCATCATCGATCGCGAGTATCGTTTTTCGCTGCCTGGTCTCGTCGAACGCAGCCTCGAATTGCTGGCCGACAAGCTGACCCGGCCCGCAGCCGAGGTGGCTGCTGAGGTGCTGGAGTTCGTTCGGTTGCGGTTTTTTAACATGCTGACCTCCCAGGGGCTGCCCAATGATGTGGTCGATGCGGTTTTGAGTGCAGCCTTTACCGATCCTGTCGATGCCCTGCAGCGAGTCAGGGGGCTGACTTCCTTCCGCGAGGAAGAGGAGTTTGCCGCACTGGCCACCACTTTCAAGCGGGTGATCAACATCGTCAAGGATGGTGTCGAAGCTCCGGTCGATACCGCCCTGTTCGAGGCGGATTGCGAGGGGCGGTTGCTGGATGCTCTGCAAGGAGTGTCCGGACGGTTTGAACAATTTGTTGCAGATGGTGCCTATTTGGATGCCCTGCGGACTGTGGGTGAACTGCGTTCGCCCGTCGATGCTTTGTTTGAGGGGGTCATGGTCATGTCCCCCGACGAGGCGGTAAAAACCAATCGGCTTGCTGTGTTGACCAGGGTGGCGCGACTTTTTCAGGGAATCGCAGACTTTTCCAGGATCGCTGCCTGATCACAAGATGATACGGGGATCAACTTCCGAGTTGACCGACCGCACACCAAATCCTTCAGGAGGGAATCTTATAATGGCTGCAAAGTACGTATATTTCTTCGGCGCCGATCAGACCGAGGGCGGAGGCCAGATGCGCAATCTGCTCGGCGGAAAGGGCGCCAATCTCGCCGAGATGACGGCTATTGGCCTGCCTGTGCCCGCCGGCTTCACCCTTACCACCGAGCTGTGCACCGAATTCTACCGCAATGATCGACGCTACCCCGAGGGGGTGCGCGAAGAATTGGCTGAAAACCTGACTAAGCTCGAAAAGGCCATGGACAAGCGTTTCGGCGATTCGACCAATCCGTTGCTGTTGTCGGTTCGCTCCGGCAGCCGGGTATCCATGCCGGGCATGATGGATACGGTTCTCAACCTTGGGCTCAACGACACCACCGTGCAGGGGTTGATCGATCAGAGCGGCGATGCCCGATTTGCCTACGATTCGTATCGGCGCTTCATTCAGATGTACGCCAACGTCGTACTCGGCATGGATGGCGAGATCCTCGAGCATATTCTGGAAAACATGAAGGAAACCCGAGGTGTCGACCTCGATACCGAATTGACCGCCGATGACCTCAAGCAACTGGTTTCCCTGTTCAAGGCCAAGGTCAAGGAGACCCTCAATCGCGAGTTCCCCGAAGACCCCGAAGAGCAGCTTTGGGGCGCGATCAACGCCGTATTCGGGTCCTGGATGAATCCCCGGGCCGTGACTTACCGCAAGCTCAACAATATTCCCGCCGAGTGGGGAACAGCCGTTAACGTGCAGGCGATGGTTTTCGGCAACATGGGGAACGACTGCGCCACCGGCGTTGCTTTCACCCGCAACCCTTCCACGGGCGAAAATCGTTTTTTCGGCGAATTCCTGCTCAATGCTCAGGGCGAAGACGTGGTTGCAGGCATCCGGACTCCGCAGCCCATCGACAAGGTCAGCAGCGACGGACAGCTGCCTTCTCTCGAGGAAGTCATGCCGGACTGCTATCAGCAGTTGCTTGATATCCGAGAGCTTCTGGAAAAGCACTACCACGACATGCAGGATATCGAATTCACGATTGAAAAAGATAAGCTCTACATGTTGCAGACCCGCAACGGCAAGCGCACAGCCACCGCCGCGGTCAAGATCGCCGTGGACATGGTGAAGGAAGGGCTGATCGACAAGAAGGAAGCCGTGTTGCGCGTAGCTCCCGAGCAGCTCGATCAATTGCTTCATCCTTCCCTGGATCCCAAAGCCACCAAAGAAATCATTGCCACCGGACTGCCGGCTTCGCCCGGTGCCGCCAGTGGCGAGATCGTCTTCTCCGCCGAGGATGCCGAAAACGCCGCCAAACTCGGCCTCAAGGTCATCCTGGTGCGTATCGAGACCAGCCCCGAAGATATCCACGGTATGAATGCCGCCCAGGGAATTCTGACAGCCCGCGGCGGCATGACTTCCCATGCGGCCGTGGTGGCGCGCGGCATGGGCAAATGCTGTGTGGCCGGGTGTGGCTCCGTCAAGGTCGATTACAAGGCCCAACAATTTACCACCGCCAGCGGTGAAGTCTTCAAAAAAGGTGATGTGATCACTCTCGACGGCTCCACCGGCGAGGTCATGAAAGGCTCCGTCGATACGGTGCAGCCTTCGTTGACCGGCGATTTCGGCAAGCTCATGGAGTGGGTCGATCAGTTTCGCCGGTTGCACGTCCGGACCAATGCCGATACGCCCAATGATGCCGCTGTAGCGCGTAACTTCGGTGCTGAAGGTATCGGCCTTTGCCGCACCGAGCACATGTTTTTCGAAGGCGACCGGATCATGGCGGTGCGCGAGATGATCCTTTCCGAGGACGTCGAAGGTCGCAAAACGGCTCTGGGCAAGATTCTGCCCATGCAGAAAGGGGACTTCCTCGGCCTGTTCCGGGAAATGAAGGGGCTGCCGGTTACCATTCGTCTGCTCGATCCTCCGCTGCATGAGTTCCTGCCCCATACCGACAAGGAGCTGGATGAGCTGGCCGAAGTCATGAAGGTTCCGGCCAAGATGCTCAAACAGAAGGTCGACTACCTGCACGAATTCAACCCCATGCTTGGCCACCGCGGTTGTCGGCTCGGAGTGACTTTCCCCGAAATCTACGACATGCAGGTGCAGGCCATCATGGAAGCCGCCTGTGAGTTGATTTGCGAAGAAGGCTTTGAAATCGTACCGGAAATCATGATTCCTCTGGTCGGTCATGTTGCGGAACTCAAGGTATTGCGCGCCCGGGCCATTCGGGTGGCCGACGAGGTGATTACGCGTTTCGGCGTGGAAGTGAAGTACCTGATCGGCACCATGATCGAATTGCCGCGTGCCGCTCTCACCGCCGACGAGATTGCCAAAGAAGCCGAGTTCTTCTCTTTCGGTACCAACGACCTGACCCAGACGACCTTCGGCCTTTCCCGTGACGACGCTGGTAAGTTCCTGCCGTCCTATGTACAGCGGGAGATCCTGCCCAACGATCCGTTCGTGGTTCTCGACCAGGACGGCGTCGGCCAGCTGGTACGTATCGGCTGCGAAAAAGGCCGCAAGACACGCGCCGACATCAAGCTGGGTATCTGCGGTGAACATGGTGGCGAGCCTTCCAGCGTCATTTTCTGTCACAACAGTGGTCTCGACTACGTATCCTGTTCGCCATACCGCGTGCCCATTGCGCGTCTGGCTGCAGCTCATGCGGCACTTCTGGAAGAACGCGGTTAAACATAAAAAAGATTGTATCCATCAGCAATAGAAGACGGCCCCCGGCATTTTTCGGGGGCCGCTTTATTTACGAAAATTTTAGATGTTTGCAGGTGATCGGCATTCCTTGACAGATTCTTGCAAGGGATGATAAGTTGCGTCCTCACGCAATATGCTGTGCCACAGGGATGCGTCCCTGTGGCTTTTTCGTTGTCCGAGGAGATGTATGAGTAAGCAGTTGTCGGCAGGAGATTTTATCGAGGCTCGATGCACCCGTTGCCGGGCCGTGACCAACCACACCATTATCGCCATGGTCGGCACCGTGCCGGCGCGGGTGCGGTGCAATACTTGTGACGGTGATCACAATTATCGGGCACCCAAAGTAAAAAAAGTCGCCAGGGAAAAGTCCGCCAGGGCTCGGGTGCCCGGGGCTCCCCGCAAAACCAAGGCGATTCAGCAGGACGAGCAGCAATGGCAGGAAATCGCCGGGCAACTGCAATCAGGGCAGTCTGCGCCTTACAGCATGGAAAATGCGTATAAAAAGGGCGAAGCGGTCAACCATCCGATTTTCGGGGTTGGCCTCGTCATGGATGTGCTTGCCCCTAATAAGGTGGAAATTCTTTTCGAGGCGGGGCGCAAACTTTTGCGCTGTCGGCAGGCATAATCTGCCTCAAAACCATGGGCCCGGGACTTGGATGATTTCGGGTTTCATGGTTTGCGCAACCGAGGGAAGAAATACATACCGCACGCAACGATCCGGGGAGTGACAGATTCATGGATTTTCCTGAACTGCACGATTGGAACATGACGCCCAGAGAAGCTGTTGCCCTGCAGAAGCAATTGGCGCGCAGGGTGTGTGTTGAGAACCGGTTGCCACGCAGTATCCGGTACGTTGCAGGCACCGATGTTTCCTACCGGCGAGGCAGTTCCGCGTTTTATGCGGCCGTCGTGGTATTGGAATTGCCCGATCTGACAGTCGTGGAACAGATCAGCGTCTGCGGCCGGGTCACTTTTCCGTATGTGCCCGGATTGCTGTCGTTCAGAGAGTTGCCGGTGGTGCTGAAAGCTTTCCGACAACTCCAAACAGTGCCCGACGTTGTTCTGGTGGATGGGCAGGGCATAGCGCATCCCCGCCACCTCGGACTGGCAAGCCATCTGGGGTTGTGGCTTGGCCGGCCGACCATCGGCTGCGCCAAAAGTCGATTGTGCGGCGAGCATGCCGGGCCAGGCACGCAGCGCGGCGACCGCATGCCACTCATGTTGGAAAACCGTGCGGTCGGAACCGTCCTGACTACCCGCGATGGCGTCAAGCCGCTTTTCATCTCTCCCGGTCATTTCGTCGACGTATCTTCTGCCGCCGATCTGGTTATGCGCTGTGTGGGGCGCTATCGTTTGCCCGAGCCGACCCGATTGGCGCACCACCTTTCAAATGAAGCACGGCGTCAAGGGTGATCACGCCCTGACGCCGTGCATCCCGTGAACGTTACTGAATGCCGATATTCAGCCAGTTCACCCCTTCGATTTCCGCACAGATCTTATCCCCCTGAACGACCGGGCCGACGCCGGCCGGCGTCCCGGTCAGAAGAATATCCCCTTTTTCGAGGGTAAAAATGGCAGAAGCGGCACTTATAAGGGTCGGAATATCATGGATCATTTCCGAGGTGTTGCCGTCCTGACGGATTTCGTCGTTGACGGAAAGCTTCAGCCGTAATTCATGGGGATTGGAGATTCGACCGGCCGGTACGAAGTCGGACAAGGGACAGGATGTGTCGAAACCTTTGGCCTGGTCCCAGGGCAAACCTTGTTCCTTGAGGCGCTGTTGGACGTCACGCAAGGTCAGATCGATGGCTACGCCGTAGCCTGCGACATGGCTCATGGCTTCCTGTGTCGATATGTTTTTGCCCCATTTGCCGATGAGTACCGCCAGTTCCACTTCGTGATGACAAAGCTTACTGTAAGGAGGAATGACAGCGTTTTCCCTCGGGCCGATAATGCTGCTTGCCGGCTTGAGGAAGAACACCGGTTCGCTGGGTGGTTTGTTGCCGAATTCATCGGCATGGGAGCGATAGTTTCGAGCTACGCAGAGGATCTTTCCGACCTGAAAAATCGTATCATCGAGCAAGCGTACAGTAAACATGACATGCCTCCTGGTCTGGAAATCAATTTTTATGGCGTCGCAAAAACTCGCCGATTGCTGCGTTGCTGCAACGGGTACCATTGCTGAGTCACCCATAGATGCTGTTTGCTAAAGCATCAATCCTGGGCGCGCGGCAGTGCCCAATTAAAACGAATGGCAAGCAGGCGTACGGCAATCACTGTTGCGGCCGCTATCAGCAAAGCGAGCGAACGGTCGGTGCCGGCATGGACAAGCAACACCAGCAATATGCTGCCGGTCAGGCATGCGGAGGCA
>ERZ1673962.736-NODE-736-length-19990-cov-3.213293_pt1 | contig 19990 bp, 17 predicted proteins | sample MGYA00580188_ERZ1673962 | MGnify/ENA primary metagenome ERZ1673962 (study PRJEB41334, sample SAMN05608104) | rock metagenome | biome: terrestrial subsurface; feature: shale formation; material: shale | place: USA: Pennsylvania ... | reverse complement strand
ATGTCGATGCCGTTTACGAGGATTGGGGAACGGCAAGGGCGCGCAAGATCGGGGAGGCTAAGTCCGCTCAATTGCGGGCGATGCCCTTTGCCAAAGGCTCCATGGGGCCTAAGGTCGATGCGGTGTGCCGGTTCGTGGAAGAGACGGGACGGCCTGCCGCGATCGGCAGTTTGAAGGAAGCTGCATCGGTGGCGGATGGTACGGCAGGCACGCAAATTCTGCCGTGAGGCGGACCGGCATTTAAGACGGGAAGGTTGAGTAGGTTGACGGACGGGTTGAACAAGTGGCTCATCGCGGCGCTTCTTTGCGCCATGATAGCAGGCGGTGCCGGCATTTACTGGTGGCTTGAAAGCCGGAACAGCGTGCCCGAAGGTATCGCATGGGGCAATGGCCGCATCGAAGCGGATGAGACCGATATCGCCACGAAATATGCCGGCCGCGTCGCCGAGATATTGGTCGATGAAGGGGATATGGTCGAGGCCGGCCAGCTTCTGGCCCGCATGGATACCGAGGAGCTGCAGGCGCAAATCCGGCAAGCGGAAGCGGAAATCCGGCGTTTGCGGCAAGTGCGCAGCGAAGCGGAAGCGCAGATCGCCAGACTGGAAAGCGAGCTGAGCCTGGCTGAGAGGGAACTTGAGCGTGCGCTCATTCTGTTCGGCAAGGGGCATGTTTCCGAGGAGCGGGTCGATCAGCGCCGCACCGCGCGCGATGGCGCGAAGGCGGCGCTGGATCAAGGCAAGGCAGGGCTTGGTAATGCGCAGGAGGCCGTTCTTTCCGCCATGGCCAATCTGGACAGGCTGAACGCGCAATTGAAGGAAGCCGCGCTCACTGCGCCTACTTCGGGCCGGGTGCTTTACCGGCTGGCGGAGCCGGGGGAGGTGCTGGCAGGCGGCGGCAAAGTGTTGACGCTGCTCGATGTGACGGATGTCTATATGACCATCTTTTTGCCGACATCGGAGGCGGGGCGCGTGGCGATCGGCGGGGAAGCGCGCACCATTCTCGATGCCGCCCCCGATTACGTGGTGCCGGCGCATGTCTCTTTCGTCTCCGCTCAGGCGCAGTTCACGCCGAAGGAAGTCGAAACGCGTTCCGAGCGCGAGAAACTGATGTTCCGCGTTAAAGTGCGGATACCGCGTGAACTTCTCACACAATATATGACGCAGGTGAAAACGGGCCTGCCTGGCGTGGCCTATGTGAAACTCGACCGCACGATGGCCTGGCCGGACAGTCTTACCGTCCGCCTGCCCGAATAGCGCGGGGCAAGCCATGAGCAGTGTCGTGCGGCTTTCCGGTGTCCACCATGCCTATAACGGCACGGCGGCGCTTGACGGCATCACGCTCGAATTTCCTGCGGGCTGCATGATCGGGGTGATCGGACCGGACGGGGTCGGCAAATCGACCCTGCTCGGACTTGTGGCGGGCGCGACCAAGATTCAGAGCGGAACGGTGCAGGTGCTCGGCGGCGACATGGCCCGGGGGCGGCACCGGCGCAAGGTCATGCCCCGGATCGCCTATATGCCGCAGGGGCTCGGCAAGAACCTTTATGCGAGCCTCTCCGTCTTCGAGAATCTGGATTTCTTCGGCCGGCTCTTCGGGCTGCCAAGGGCGGAGCGGGCGCGGCGCATCGAGGATCTTCTCAAAGCCACGGGGCTCGATCCTTTTCCGGACCGGCCGGCGGGCAAGCTTTCCGGCGGCATGAAGCAGAAGCTCGGTCTCTGCTGCGCGCTTATCCACGATCCCGATCTTCTCATTCTCGATGAACCGACGACGGGGGTCGATCCGCTTTCCCGGCTCCAGTTCTGGGACCTTATTGCGCGGATTCGCCGCCAGCGCCCGGAAATGAGCGTGCTGGTCGCAACGGCCTATATGGAAGAAGCCGAAGATTTCGACCGGCTCTTTGCCATGAATGACGGCAAGGTGCTGGCTGAAGGCACGCCCGATGAGATCAAAGCGCAGACGGGTGCGGAAGATCTTGAGCAGGCTTTCGTTGCGCTTCTGCCTGAGGCTGTGCGGCGCGGGCATGAGGCGCTTAATGTGCCGCCCCGCCCGGAAGGGGAAGGCGAGATCGCTATCGAGGCGCGGGGCCTCACCCGCCGTTTCGGAGATTTCACGGCGGTTGATCATGCCGATTTCCGCATCGAGCGGGGAGAGATTTTCGGGTTCGTGGGGCCGAATGGCTGCGGCAAGACGACGACGATGAAAATGCTGACGGGCCTTTTGCCGCCCAGCGAAGGCAGCGCCCGGCTTTTCGGCGAGGCGGTGAACGGCCGCAATCTGGAGAACCGCAAGCGCGTGGGCTTCATGTCGCAGTCCTTTTCGCTCTATACGGAGCTGACGGTGCGGCAGAACCTCGATCTTCACGCCCGGCTCTTTCATCTGCCGCGGGAGCGGATGGAGGCGCGCATTGCCGAGCTCATTCACCGCTTCGATCTTGAACATTATGCAGAGGAACTGGCGGAGAAATTGCCGCTCGGCGTGCGCCAGCGTCTTTCACTCGCGGTGGCCGTTGTACATGCGCCGGAAATTCTCATTCTCGATGAGCCGACATCCGGGGTCGATCCTGTTGCCCGGAACAGGTTCTGGGAAATCCTGGTCGATCTGTCGCGCAATGAAGGCGTGACGATTTTCATTTCCACCCATTTCATGAACGAGGCGGAGCGCTGCGACCGGCTTTCCTTCATGGATGCGGGCCGCGTGCTTGCGGTTGAAACACCGGCGGCCCTCATGAAGCGGCAAGGGGCTACGAGCCTTGAAGAAGCCTTTATCGGCTATCTGAAGGAAGTGCGCCCCAGTTTGAGCGAGGGAGATGGCCAGTTGCAGCATGGCGCCTCTGCCGGGGAGGAAAGGCAAGCCGCTGGCCGCGAGAGCGCTTTTACACGGAGCAGGCGGCGGTTCACCGCCTATGCCTACCGGGAGGCGATGGAGCTTTGGCGCGATCCCATCCGCCTGGCGGTTGCCTTTCTCGGCACGGCCATTTTGATGGTGGTGCTGGCTTACGGCATTTCCACGGATGTGGAGGATCTGCGCTATGCGGTGCTGGATAACGACCGAACGCCCGAAAGCCGTACCTATCTCGAAGGGTATAGCGGTTCGCGCTATTTCCTCGAACAAGCGCCGCTTGCAAGCCATGCGGAGCTCGATGCGCGCCTGAAGAGCAACGACATTGCGCTGGCCGTCGAAATCCCGCCGGGCTTTGGGAAAGACTTGCGGCGCGGCCATCAGACGGAAGTTTCCGTCTGGGTGGACGGGGCCATGCCGTTCCGGGGGGAGACGATCGGCGGCTATGTGCAGGGGCTGCATCTGGCCTATCTCGCCGACATGTCTTGGCGGATTTATGGGCAGGAACTGCGCTTCGGGGCGGCCGATATCGAGATGCGCTACCGCTACAATCAGGATTTCCGGAGCGTTTACGCCATGGTGCCCGCCATGGTGCCGTTTCTTCTGCTTTTCATTCCCGCCATTCTCATGGCGCTGAGTGTGGTGCGGGAAAAGGAGCTCGGCACGATCACGAATTTCTACGTGACGCCGGTAACGCGCATGGAGTTTCTGGCAGGCAAGCAGGTGGTTTACATCGCCATTTCGATGATCAATTTCGTCATTCTCTTTTTAATGGCGGTTTTCATCTTCGCCATTCCCATGAAAGGGAGCTTTACCGGCCTTGCGCTCAGCGCCCTCGTTTACGTAACCGCGACGACCGGTATCGGCTTTCTTGTTTCCTCTTTCACCCGCACGCAGATCGCCGCGCTTGTTGCGGTAGGGGTGTTGACGATGACACCGACGCTGCATTTTTCCGGCATGCTGCAACCGGTGGCAACGCTCGAGGGCGCGGGGCGGGTGATCGGCGATCTTTGGCCGGCGAGCTATTTCGTCAAGGTGAGCGTGGGCGCTTTTACCAAGGCGCTCGGTTTCGGGCAGCTTCTCCCTCACACCGCGCTTCTTAGTCTCTTCGTGCCGGTGCTCACCGCGCTCAGCCTCTTTTTCCTTAAAAAGCAGGGGCGGTGAAATGGAGCGCCTGCAAAACATCTACCGGCTTGGTCTTAAGGAATTGCGCTCGCTTTTCCATGACAAGGTGCTGTTCTTCTTTGTGATCTATGCCTTCAGTTTTGCCATTTACTCCATGGCGACGGGCATATCCGCCGATGTCCACAACGCGGCGATTGCCATTGCGGACGAGGACAGGTCCGTGCTCTCCGAGCGGATCGGCGAGGCGTTCTTTCCGCCTTATTTCAAGGAGCCGCAGCCGATCGCCGTTACCGATATCGATGAGCATATGGATAGCGGGCGCTACATGTTCGTCATCGATATTCCGCCCAATTTCGAAGCCGATATCATTGCCGGGCGGCGGCCTGCCGTGCAGGTGAATATCGACGCGACCGCCGTCATGCAGGCGCAGATCGGCGCGGCTTATATTCAAAACATCATAAGGGATGAGATACGCCGCTTCTTGAAGCAGCCGCCGGTAGAAAGCGTCCTGCCGGTGCGGCTTGAAACGCGCTACGCCTTTAATCCAAACCTTACATCGGAATGGTTTGCCGCTATCGCGGGTATCATCGACATGTTGACGATGCTTACGATCATTCTGACCGGCTCGGCGCTCATCCGCGAGCGTGAGCACGGCACCGTCGAGCATCTTCTTGTCATGCCGCTCACGCCGCTTGAAATTCTCTCAGCAAAAATCTGGGCGAATGGGCTCGTTATTTTTGTGGCGGCCACCTTGTCGCTTTTCCTGCTGGTCGGAGGCGTGCTGGGCGTGCCGTTTTCCGGGTCCATGCCGCTCTTTCTCGCGGGCACCGCCCTTTACATTTTTTTTGCGGCGTCCTTCGGGGTGTTTCTTGGCACTTTCACCCGCTCCATGCCGCAGCTCGGGCTCTTGATCATTCTGATCATCCTGCCGATGAACATGCTCTCCGGCAGTTTCTCTCCCATCGAAAGCCAGCCCGAGTGGCTTCAGCCGATGACACTTCTTCTGGCCTCGCGCCATTTCGTGAGCATCGCGCAGGCGATCCTTTTCCGGGGGGCAGGTTTCGATATCGTCTGGCCGGAATTCGCCGCCATCGCCGCGCTGGGCCTCGCCTTCTTCTCTGTCAGCGTCATCCGCTTTCGAAGGGCGGTGGTTTGAAAAAGGGGCGCGCGGGCGCCATTTGGCGGTTGATTTAATCTCATAAATGAGAAATTATCTCTTTTATGGGAAATTTTACAATTGAGACTGAGACAATCGACAGCCGAATCGCCGGGCGGCTGAAGGAACTGCGTAGGGCGCGCGGCTGGTCGCTCGATGAGCTGGCAACGCGCAGTGAAGTAAGCCGCGCTACCTTGTCCCGGCTGGAAAAGGCTGAAGTAAGCGCCAGCGCCGCCGTGCTTGGCAAGCTTTGCGCGGTTTACGGCTTGCCCATGTCGCGGTTGATGATGATGGCGGAGGCCGGTTTTACGCCGCTGCTGCGTCCCGCCGATCAGCCCGTCTGGAAAGATGCCAAGTCCGGCTTCACCCGCCGCTCACTCTCGCCCCCTGCCGAAGCGCTGGCGGGTGAGGCTGTGGAATGCGTCCTGGCACCCGGCGCACGCATCGCTTATAGCGCGCCGCCGCGCCCCGGCCTCGAACATCATCTGCTGATGCGTGAGGGAAGCCTGACGGTGCGCCTCGGAGAGACGGCTTACGTGCTTTCTCCCGGCGATAGTCTGCGCTACCGGCTTTTCGGGCCGAGTGCCTTCGAAACAGCGGCAGGCGAGGGCGCCCGCTATATTCTCTTTCTCGTTTAGGGGGCAGCATGTCACTACAGGTGCTTTCCATCACCCGTCTTTCCGCCAAGGAAGCCGAAAGCGCTGTGCCGGAGCTTGGCACGCTGCTTCATGCCTGTGTTCTGGATGGCGCAAGCATTGGTTTCGTGTTGCCTTTTTCGTTGGATGAGGCGGAAGATTTCTGGCGCCGCCATGTCCTGCCTGATCTTTTTGAAGGTACGCGGCTTTTATGGGTAGCGCAGGCGGATGGACGCATCGCCGGCAGCGTTCAGCTTGGCTGCGCCACGCTTCCCAATCAGCGTCATAGGGCGGATGTGAACAAACTGATGGTGCATCCGGATTGGCGCCGGCGCGGCACGGCGCGGGCTCTCATGCGGACGCTTGAAGAAGCAGCGCTGGCGCAAGGGTGCACGCTTCTCACGCTCGACACGCGCAGCGGCGATAAAGCCGAACCGCTCTATGCTTCGCTTGGCTATGAAACCGCCGGACGCATCCCCGGCTATTGCCGCGATGCCGCAACGCCACGGCTCGATGCCACGACGTTCATGTTCAAGACTCTGATACCTTTACCGCTTATCTAGCGTTGCCGTTTACTCGATCAGCTCGAACTGCAAGAGCAGGGTGCGCTGGGCGGCGCTGAAATTGTCGTCGGAGATCAAATAGAGAAAGGTGCGCCCTTGCGCCGTCTCGCGGATGGCGAGGCCTTCCATATTGTCGATCGTGTGGGACTGGCCGACATTGAGAAGTTCTTCGCCCGTGAGTGGTCCTTCTTCATTCAGCGCGCTTGCTTTTATCCGGCGCAGGCGCAAGCCGACGCCGGAAAGCGGGCTGTAGCGGCGTTCGACAAGAATGAGGTCGCCTTTTGCGGTGAAGGCGGCATCGGTAATGGAGAAGGGGTCTTTTCCCCTGATAGCGGCGGTTTTTATGCCGGCAGCAGAAAGAAAGGCGGCGGGCATCAACCCGTCTTCACCCGCTTTCTCGCCAATGGCAAGAAGGGCAGGCGGCGTTTCTTTGCCTGGCAGGACGGCCAATGCTTCAATCCCGCCATTGGCCGGGAGTGTTTCTTTCAGCGCGCCGAGGCCGATATCCGCCCCATAAGGCCCAATCGCCCCCTCCTCGTGCGTGTAACAGGAAATGCGGTGCACGCGTTCAAAGCTCACACAGGCAAGGCCGCCGCCAAGGGCAAGGCTTTCTGCGTCCTGCATGGCTTTACCGTCAAGCGGCTGGTCGTCCGGCCCGCGCAAGGGGGCAAGATGCACCGCTTCAAGCGCGGAGAGGGCGATACCCGTGTGCACGGGCCGCGCGCTTAGCCAGTTGCCCTGATCGGTAACGGCAAGCAGCGCCGTTCCATCGGGGGAAATCCAAAGGCCGGACAGACCGCCGAAATCCGGGTTGTCCGAGGAAAGCTCGAGCCCGGCAATGAAGCGCAACTTGCCGGTCTGCTTCTCCTCCCAGTCATCCGGGTTCCAAAGCACTGGCGATGCCGTGACGGATAGCGCAGCGGCTTCTTCTTCAGGCATGTTGCCCGCGAAAAGCGTGAAGCCGCCATAAAAGGCAGCGGCAAGGCCGAGACCTACGAAGAAAAACCCGGCACGCCAAAACTGCCGCCCGGCCTTTTCCGGCACGCGCTCCCCCATCTCATCCTCCCTGAATGGTGAGACGGGCATAATAGGCATGCAGAGCAAATGAACAAGCGTGGTTTTATGACGGGGCGGGAGTGCTGCGGCAGGGGGTGCAGTGTGCCCGCCCCGTCATGTCCGGGCGCGGGGGCGCAAAAGGCGCCACCGTTCCCAAAGCGGAAAAGGCAGATAGAGAAGAATGACGAAGCAAATGGCGAAGATGAGCCCGTTGGGTCCCATCACCCCCATGCTTTGGCCGGCAAGGCTGGGCCCTGCCACGGCGCCGACGCCCCAGAACGTGGTGGTCATGGTGCTGGCGGTGACGAGGTCCGCTCCTTCGAAGCGCTCGCCGAGCAGGGTCATGCCGACCGTATAGGTGCCGCCCATGATCCCGCCGAGGACGAGAAAGTAGATGTAATTCAGCGGGTAGACGTTGAAGATCTGCGGCACGGCAAGGATCGCCGCAAAGATCGTCAGCGTCAGGAGGATGAGCAGGTTAAGCCGGTTGACGTGATCGGCAAGCCAGCCGATGGGATAGCCGAGGACGATGCCGCCGAAGCCGAGCGCCGCGATGAGGCGCAGCGCCAGCGTTTCCCCTTCCCCCAGCTCCATGGTGAAAATCGCAAAGAACGTATGCAGCGCTTCTTCGGAACCTGCGAAAATGAAGGTGATGAGAATGGGGGCAGGGGCTAGCGCCAGGACGCGGCCCCAGCCGCCTTTCTCGGTTTTCTCGAAGGTGATCCCGGCTGTCGGCGCCAGCAGCAGCGGCAGACAGGGAAGGACAAGCGCGGTGACCGCGATGAGGAAGGGCAGGTTCGTTTGCGTGCCGATAAGCGTGAGGATGGCGGGGCCCATCGTGAAGCCCGCCGCGCCGGCGATGGAATAGACGGAGACGACGCGACCGCGGGTTTCCTCCCGTGCCACGGAATTGATCCAGGCTTCGCTTGCGATCCACAAGAGGCTCGAGACGGCGCCAAGGGCAAAGCGCAGCGGGAACCAGGCCCAGACATTCGGCCAAAGCGGCAAAAGCGCGATGCAGAGCGCCGAGCCGCCCATGCCGACCGCCATGCTCCAGTTCGGCCCCATGAAAGCGATAAGGCGGGGCGCGAAAGGCGCGATGAAGAGAATCGCCATGCCTTGCACGGCGGTGGAATAGCCGATCATGGCCGTGCTGACGCCCTGGCGCTCCAGCAGCAGGGCGAGAAAGGGAAAGGTCAGGCCGATGATGAAGGTCACCATGGCCATGGCCCAGATGACGGCGGCCAGGCTGAAGAAGCGCTGGCGGGCAGACAGGGGGTCGGCCTGGGGGCTGGCTTGGGGATCGGCCAAGGGGGCTGCAAGGACGGGAGCCGGTTCTTCTTCGTGGGAAAGGTGCATGACGGGCCGTCCTTCGTTCTTTTATAAAGAAATATGTTTATAAAAAATGATTGTCAACCTCATTTATCCAAGCTACTAATTTCGAACGGATAAATTCTCCGGACGCGCTTTCCAAATTGGAGAAAACACTCGCATGATCCTGCGTTCCGACGATCTTCTCTATCTGCTCAAGACGCGGGGGCCGCAGAACGCGCAGACCCTCGGCGCGGCGCTCGGCATGACGGGCATGGGCGCGCGTCAGCATTTAAAGAAGCTGGAAGAGGAGGGACTTGTTGCCTCCTTCGAGCGGCGCGCGGGCGTGGGCCGGCCGAAACAGGCCTGGCGGCTCACCGATAAAGGCCATGGCCGCTTTCCCGACCGCCATTCGGACCTGACGCTGGAGCTGATTTCCTCGGTGCGCGAGCTTTACGGGGAAGAGGGGCTGACCCGGCTCATCGATAAGCGCGAGAAAAGTGCCAAGGAGGTCTATGACACCGCGCTCCGCGCGTGCAAGACGCTGGAGGCGCGGGTGGAAAAGTTGGCGGCGCTCCGGGCTGCGGAAGGCTATATGGCGCGGGTGGAAAAAGCCGCTGACGGCAGTTTTCTTCTGATCGAGGATCATTGCCCGATCTGTGCGGCGGCCGCGATCTGCCAGGGCTTTTGCCGGGCGGAATTGCATCTTTTCGAAGAAGTGCTGGGCGAGGGCGTCACGGTTGCCCGCACCGACTATCTGCTCGAAGGCGGGCGGCGCTGCGCTTATCGGATCATGCCGGATTGAGTGAGGCGCGTTAGCGCCGTGCGCCGGCGCTGGCTTTTGCCCCGCCCGCTGCTCTCGGGTTGAGCACGGCGCTGCGGCCTGTGCCGCGTGCGGAGGGCCCCGTTTCCTCATCGAAAAGCTCGGCCAATTTGTCGGTCATCGCGCCGCCCAGCTGTTCGGCATCCACGATAGTGACGGCGCGGCGGTAGTAGCGCGTCACATCATGGCCGATACCGATGGCCAAAAGCTCGACCGGCGAGTGGCTTTCGATTTCCTCGATCACCCGGCGCAAATGGCGCTCGAGATAATTGCCTGCGTTTACCGACAGCGTGGAATCATCCACCGGCGCACCGTCCGAAATCACCATCATGATGCGGCGCTGTTCGGGCCGGGCGAGGAGGCGGTTATGCGCCCAGATCAGCGCTTCGCCGTCGATATTTTCTTTCAGAAGACCCTCGCGCATCATCAGGCCGAGATTGCGCCGGGCCCGGCGCCAGGGGCTGTCGGCGGATTTATAGACGATATGGCGCAGATCGTTGAGGCGGCCCGGATTGGAAGGCTTGCCTTCCGAGAGCCAGCGCTCGCGCGATTGCCCGCCTTTCCAGGCGCGGGTCGTAAAGCCGAGGATCTCCACCTTCACGCCGCAGCGCTCCAGCGTGCGGGCCAGAATGTCGGCGCAAAGCGCGGCGACCGTGATGGGCCGCCCGCGCATGGAGCCGGAATTGTCCAGGAGCAGCGTGACCACCGTATCCCGGAAATCCATGTCGTGTTCCATCTTGTAGGAAAGCGAATGCATGGGGTCGATGACGACGCGGGTCAGGCGCGCGGCATCGAGAATGCCTTCCTCCAGATCGAATTCCCAGGTCCGGTTCTGCTTCGCCATCAAGCGGCGCTGCAAGCGGTTGGCAAGGCGCGAGACGACGCCGTGCAATTGCTGCAATTGCTGATCGAGATATTGGCGCAGCCGCGCCAGCTCTTCCTGATCGCACAGATCTTCGGCGGCGATCACTTCGTCATATTGCGCGGTGAAAATTTTGTAATCGGGCTCGCGGGCCTGAGAGGGCGCGTTGTCGGGGCGCCAAGGCTGATTGCCCTCGGCGGTCTCATCCGATTCCTCGCCATCGACGGGCACATCGTCCGCGTCGATCTCGACCATCTCCCCTTCGCCTTCCTCGCCTTCGCCTTCGGAGATTTCCATCTCCTCCGCGCTCATGCCTTCAGGCTGCTCGGCCTCGCCGGCCTGGGACTGATCGGATTGCTGCTCCTCGCCCTCTTCCTGGCCTTCTTCGTTTTCGTTCGACTGGTCCGGGTTTTCGCCCAGTTCATCGGCCATGTCGAGATCGGTCAGAATATCGCGGGTGACACGGGCAAAGGCGCGCTGATCCTCGGCGGCCTCGGCAAGGCGGGCCATGTCTTTGCCGGCTTTTTCATCGACCCATCCGCGCCAGAAATCGACCAGGGCGCGCGCCCCTTCCGGCACGGCGGCGCCGGTCAGTTTTTCGCGCACCATCAGCGCCACCGCTTCGGCGAGCGGGGCTTCGTCCTTATTGGTGATCTTGTCGTAGCCGCGGGTCTTGATGCGTTTTTCCAGCGCCGCGGTCAGGTTGGAGGCCATGCCCGACATCTGGTTGGCGCCGATCGCCTCGCAGCGGGCCTGTTCCATGGCGTCATAGATAGCGCGCGCATTGCCGCCTTGCGGCTCATAGGCATTGCCGATCTTGTCGTCATGATGGGCAAGGTGGAGCGCGTAGGCATCTGAAAAGCCGCGCAGCTCGGCGACTTCTCCTGCATTGAGCTCGCGGCTCGGCAAGGGCAGGCGGGCGCGCAAACCGCGCAGGCCCGGGGGTTCGGTGCCGAACGTCACCGTCAGCTCTTCCGTTTCCGCGATGGTGCGCATGGTGGAAACCAGCGCGCGCTTGAACGGTTCAACCGGGCTTTTTTCGTCAGGCATGGCTTTTTCGCTTCCGAACCGCCTTCACTTCTGGCTCAGGCCACCATGACCTGGCTAGCCGAATCCGGCAGGTCTTCCCCGAAGCAGCGCTGATAGAACTCGGCAACGGTCGCCCGTTCCAGCTCATCGCACTTGTTGAGGAAGGTGACGCGGAAGGCGAAGCCGATATCGCCGAAAATCTCGGCATTCTCCGCCCAGGTCAGCACCGTGCGCGGGCTCATGACGGTGGAAATATCGCCATTGATGAAGGCCGAGCGCGTCAGGTCCGCCACACGCACCATGGCAGAGACCTTGTCCTTGCCTTCCTGGCTTTCATTGTAGCTCTTGGCCTTGGCGAGAATGATGTTCATTTCGGCATCATGGGGCAGATAGTTGAGCGTGGTGACGATGTTCCAGCGGTCCATCTGGCCCTGGTTGATCTGCTGCGTGCCGTGATAGAGCCCGCTCGTGTCCCCAAGGCCGATCGTATTGGCCGTGGAGAAGAGGCGGAAGGCGCCATGCGGGCGGATCACCTTGTTCTGGTCGAGCAGGGTCAGCTTGCCCTGCAGTTCCAGAATGCGCTGAATGACGAACATCACGTCCGGGCGGCCGGCGTCATATTCGTCGAAGACCAGGGCCACCGGGTGCTGCAGCGCCCAGGGCAGAATGCCTTCGCGGAATTCGGTGACCTGTTTGCCGTCTTTCAGGACGATGGCGTCCTTGCCGATCAGGTCGATACGGGAAATGTGGCTGTCGAGATTGATGCGGATGCAGGGCCAGTTGAGGCGGGCTGCCACCTGCTCGATATGGGTGGACTTGCCCGTGCCGTGATAGCCTTGAACCATGACGCGGCGGTTGAAGGCGAAACCGGCCAAAAGCGCCAGCGTCGTGTCGCGGTCGAACAAATAGTCGGGATCGAAATCCGGGACATATTCGTTCGCTTCGGCGAATGCGGGCACTTGCATATCGACATCGATGCCGAACGTGTCGCGGACGCTGATTTTCTTTTCAGGCATCTCTTTGGAGATTGATCCCGTGATTTCGATAGATTCGCTCATGGTCCGTCCACTACGTCCGTTACATCAAACTCAGGCGGATGGTGCGGCGACGCCGCATTGCCGGGCACCCTTGATCGGGGAGTTTACTGCCCTTCCGCCCCATTATTTTCCCTGCAAATATGCAAAATGCAGGGAAGATTAGCAGAAGCCGCTTTTTTTAAGATAGTCATACGCTTGGATGACCTTGCGTAACTGGTCTTCAGCAGCCCTGTTGCCCCCGTTTGCGTCGGGGTGAAACCTTTTGACCAGTTCCTTATACCTTGCCTTGATGTCGTTCAAGGCCGCGGTCTCGTCAAGGCCCAATGCCTCCAATGCCTTGCGCTCCGCATTGCGGGGCGGGCGGCGGCGCGGGCCTTCTTCTTGGGGCCGCTCGCCGGGGCCGGTATTGCGGTATTTGAAGAGCCCCAGCGGATCGTCGAAAAACGTCGCGTCCCCCTTGGCTGCCTGCCCTGCCCAGGAATTGACGCCCATTTTCCAGGTCGGCCGGTAGCCGGTGGCCATTTGCTCCCGGTAGGCGGTCTGCTCGGCCTCGGACATGCCCTCGAAATAGTTGAACGCCCGGTTGTACTCGCGAATGTGATCGGCGCAGAACCAATAATAGAAGTCCTCGACGGGCGGTTTTTCGTCCGGCAAGCGGCCTTTGGGTGCCCGGTGAGGGCCCGGTGCCTCGCAGCCGGGATGCTGGCACTGGCGCACCTCCGGCTCGGCATTCTTGGCCTTGCGCGGGGCGATGCGGATCATATCGAAATATTTCGAGTTCAGCTTCACGGCGGTCAGGTTCTAGTGTCCATAAGGTTACACGGGTTTTAGGCTTTCGCCCGGTTTTCGGGGCTTCGGCGCGGGGATGGCTTGCCGCCCGCCTGCCGAGCCCGATAGAAAAGCACAAAACGCGTTAGACGTCAGTAAACCTGGGCGTCATTTGAAGGAGATGCGAGATGGGCGTGGCAGAGACGATGCGCGGCATGCTGGAAACGGCGCTTGCGCCAGAGGTTCTGGAAATTTCGGACCAATCCGCCAAACACAAAGGCCATGCCGGCGCCCGGCCGGAAGGGGAAACGCATTTCAATGTCTATATTGTTTCCCCGGCCTTCGATGGCAAGTCCCGGATCGAGCGTCACCGGATGGTGAACAAGGCCGTGGCCGAGCTGATGGATAATCCCGTGCACGCGCTGGCCGTGAAAGCGCAGACGCCGGAAGAGGCGGCGAAGGGCTAAGCGCGCCGCTCTGCCCGCTTTTTTAAGAATCGGACGGCGGCAGCGGCGTGATGCGCAGGGCCGTTACCTGGTTGCGCTGGCGGCGCACGATCTCGAAGCGGAAGCCGTGAAAAGAAAAGATCTGCCCGACCTCAGGGATCGTCTGGGCTTCATGGATGACGAGCCCGGCAATGGTGGTTGCCTCGTCATCGGGCAATGACCAGTCCATGGCTCGGTTGAGATCGCGCAGCGTGACCGAACCGTTGACCACCACGGTGCCATCGGGCTTCGGGCGGATGTCGAGCCGGTCGACATCGTGCTCGTCGGAAATTTCCCCGACGATCTCTTCCAGAATGTCTTCCAGCGTTACGAGGCCCATCAGCGCGCCATATTCATCGACGACGAGGGCGAAATGGTTCTTGCGGCGCAGGAAGGCGTTGAGCTGCGCCTGCACGCTTGTCGTGTCCGGCACGAACCAGGGCTCGCTTGCAAGCTGCGTGACGGAGATTTGCGAAACATCGCCGCGCGCATGGGCAAGCGCGCGGGCAAGGTCCTTGGCGTGAATGACGCCGATAATGTTTTCCGGCTCGTCCTGCCAGAGCGGCACGCGCGTATGGGGGCTTGCCAGGACTTCCGCGACGATTTCCTCAACCGGCAGATTGGCGTCGATCATGACGATGTTCTTCCGGTGCACCATGATTTCGCCGACTTCAAGATCGGCGAGGTCCAGAATGCCGCCCAGCATGTCCCGGTCGCGCTTGACCACCGCCCCTTCGCGGTGGTGCAGGTCGATTGCGCCGCGCAGCTCGTCATGGGCGGAGAGCACATGCATCGTGTCGTCCGTGTTGATGTTGAAGAGCGACAGCGTGCGGCGGACGATGAATTGCACGCCTCTTGTGATGGGTGCGAAGACCAGCACCACCCAGCGCAGCACGGGTGCAACGGTGAGCGCCATGCGGTCGGCATTGGTGATGGCATAGGTCTTGGGCAGCACCTCGGAGAAAATGACGATAAGGGCCGTCATGATCAGCGTGGCATAGACGACACCGGCCTCACCAAACACCGTCAGCAGCACCGTTGTGGCAAGCGCCGAGGCCAGAATATTGACGAGATTATTGCCGAGCAGAATGGCGCCGATCAGCCGTTCAGGATCGCTGATCAGCCGGTTGACGAGTTTGGCGCGATTGTCGCCTTCTTCGGCCATGCGGTGGATGCGCGCGCGCGAGGCGGCGGTCAGCGCGGTTTCGGAGCCGGAAAAGAACCCCGAAAGGCCGAGCAGGATGAAGACGACGAGGACGGTCCAGAAGAGCCCGAGATATTCCATCAGGCGGCCTCCCGCTCGCTCAAGAAGCGCTGCAGATCGCCCGTGTCGATATCTCGGGTGATGAAGCTCTCGCCGATGCCGCGGGCCAGAATGAAGGTAAGCTTGCCGTCCACGACTTTCTTATCCTGCGCCATGAGGCCGACCAGCGCTGCGGCGCCGGGCAGAGTGCCGGGAATGTCGCCAAGCGCAGTGGGCAGGCCCGCCCGTTTCAGATGGGCTTTGACGCGGCCTGCGTCCTGGCCCGGGCAAAGCCCCAGCATGGCGGAAAATTCGAACGCCATAACCATGCCGATGGCAACGGCCTCGCCGTGTACGAGCCGGCGCGCATCGTAAGAGGTTGCCGCTTCGAGCGCATGGCCGAATGTGTGACCGAGATTGAGCAGGGCGCGCACGCCGCCCTCGCGCTCATCCTCGGCGACGACGGCAGCTTTCGCCTGGCAGCTTTTGACGATGGCATGGGTGCGGGTGGCTGCGTCGCCTTGTTTTATGGCGTCCAGATTGGCCTCCAGCCAATCGAAGAAATCCCGGTCGTTGATCAGCCCGTATTTGACGACTTCGGCATAGCCGGCCAGAAACTCCCGCTCGCTCAAGGTGGCGAGTGCGCCGGTATCGGCAAGCACCAGGCGGGGCTGATGGAAGGCGCCGATCAGGTTCTTGCCATGGGGCGTGTTGATGCCGGTCTTGCCGCCGACGGAACTGTCGACTTGGGAGAGAAGCGTCGTCGGGATCTGCACGAAATCGGTACCCCGGCGCAGGACCGAGGCGGCAAAACCCGTCAGGTCGCCGATAACGCCGCCGCCAAGGGCAATCACCATGTCCGAGCGCTCGATGCCTTGTTCCAGAAGAAAGGCGGTAACGCGCTCCAGTTCGGCAAAGCATTTCGTCTGCTCGCCCGGTTTCAGCGCCAGATGCGCATGGCGGATGCCGGCGGCATCGAGGCTTTGCGTGAGGGCGGGCAGGTGGAGGCCGGCCACGGTTTCATCGGTAATGATGGCGGTGCGCGGGCGGCGCAGGACAGGTTCCAGATAGTCTGCGGCGCGGGCGATCAGGCCGGGGCCGACAAAAATGTCATAAGCCCGCTCGCCCAGCGCCACGTTTACTTTTTCAGGGGCCGCGGATTGACCCTTGCTCATTGGTTTTGTCCTTCGAAATAATCTTTCAAGGCGTGCAAGATCGCCTCGACGACGGCGTCATGGCTGCTTTCACCGCTTTCCACGCGGATGTCAGCCTGCGCATATATGGGGTAGCGCGTATCCATCAAGTCTTTCATGACTTGAACAGGGTCTTTCTTGCGCAATAAGGGACGCCCGCCCCGCCGGGAGACCCGCTCCACCAGAATATCAAGATCGGCATGCAGCCAGATGGAAATGCCCTTGGCCGCAACATTCTCCCGCGTGCCTTCATCCATGAAGGCGCCGCCTCCCGTTGCCAGCACGTAAGGCCCTTCATCGAGCAGACGGGCAATGACGCGCCGCTCGCCCTCGCGGAAATATTGTTCGCCGTGATTTTCGAAGATTTCGCTGACACTTTCTCCCGCCGCTTCCTCGATCGCGGCATCGGCGTCGACGAAGGAAAGGCCAAGCCGGTGGGCGAGCCGTTTGCCGACGGTGGTTTTGCCGGCGCCCATAAGGCCGACCAGCACCAGGGAGCGTGCGCCGATTTTTTCGCGTAGCGCGCCATGGGCTTCCTCGGGCAAGGCGGTGCTTGCCTCACCCGTGCCGGGTTTTGGGACCGGTTTTGCCGATTTGCCGCTGCGCGTCATCTTGCTCTTTTTCCTGCTCGTCGGTTCGAACGCCGCTTGCGGCCCGGCGCCAAAGGGTGGCTCCGCAAGTTGAATTCCGCTTTACCCCTGCCTATCCTCGCCTTCCATCACATCCGGCATCACATCTGGCAGGATGCGGTAAAGCCGGATAGAACGGTGAAGACCGCGATATCCTGCATCCAGGGGCATCCTACAAGATTGGCTCGGAGGGTCTAGCTGGGCGGGACCCGTCAAGGGGCTGCAGGGCCGTGTTTTAACAAGGACTTATGCCTTAATCGGCCAGGTTTGCCCAGTATGGATAAAACGAGAGGCTGCCAAAATTTCGCCTCAGCCTGCGGGCAAGCTGCGCGGAATGTGCCGTTTGAGCCATGAGGCCGGTTGTGGCCAGGCGGGCGGCATCAAGTCAAAGGGGATAAGAATGGCGGGCGTTGTGCGCATGTTGGTTGTCGTGGCCGTTTTGGCCGGTGCCGTTTTTGCAGGTCTGATCTTTCTTGCGCAGTCCGATCCGCCGCAGGTGCAGCCCGTTCAGAAAGTCATGGAAAATGACGCGTTCCCCAAATAAAGCCGCCCGGCGATCCGCCCGGCTGGCGGTTTCCCTTTATGTCCTTGCAGCGCTGACTGTCATTGCGCTGCCGCGCGCGTTCGCCCAGGAGGCGCCGGAAAGCCCGCAGCCGGACCGCCAGGTGCCGCGCGGACCGGTGCAGCTTGTCCCGCAAAATCTGCCGGACCTTCCCGAAGGCGAACACACGCTGCCTGAAGAAGCGCCGGGCGGTGCGGGGCCTTTGCTGCTTTATCCGGGCGGCCAGGCACCGCAAGCGCCGGACCTGCCGCCGCGCCAGATTTCCCCCCGCCCCGGTGCGCTGGAGGCGGGCATCGAGGTGGGTGTGCTTGGCGATGTGGGTGAGGCGAGCATCGGGCTTTTGACGGAGGATCAAGGCGGGCTCGGCGCACGCATGTGGCAGGGCACGAACCGGCGCGATGCCGAGCGCCTGTTGCCCGAGCTTTCTGCGCCGCTCTTTCAGCCCTCGCTGCATGATTTGCAGTACCGGCTTTTGCTGTCGAGCGCCGCGCCCCCTTCGGGCGCAACGGCGGGCCAGTCCATCCTTTATTTGCGTCTCGAACGGCTGATGGCGGCCGGTGAAAGCGAGGCGGTGCGCCGGCTCTTTGCCGGGCGTGAGCGGGTCAAGATGGATGCGGGCTCGGCGAAGCTGCGCGCCGAAGCCTTTCTTGCTGCCGGTGATGTGAAAGAAGCCTGCCGCTCGCTCGACCTTCTTCCGGTGGGCAGCGACCCGCTGGGCGATCCGCTTGCCGCTTTCAGCTTAAAACTGACGGCGCTTTGCCAGGCGGAGGCCGGTGAGACGGTGGCCGCCAATCTGACCGCCGACCTTGCCCGCGAGCAGGGTATGGAAGACGCGCTTTTCTATTCGCTTCTCGCGCAAAAGACGGACGGCCTGAAACTCGATGCCCCGGCGCCGGGCCGGCTCGGTCCGCTTCGTTATGCGCTTTATCTTGCCGCGGGCCGGGCGCTGCCTGCCGATGCCGTCTCCCTTGCCGAGCCTTCCCTGCTCGCAGACATGATGCGCCGGGAAGGTCTCGATATGGGCCTGCGCATTCAGGCAGGCGAGAAAGCGGTTACCGCTTATCTTGCCGCCCCGCATGAGCTTGCCGCGCTTTATGCCGGCGCAACGCTTCCTAAAAAGACGGATGAGGCCTGGCAGGCCCGCGCCGCGCTTTACAAGACCCTGTCGGATGAAAACGTGCCGGGCGATAAGGCGGTGCTTGTCAGCGGCGGGCTTGCGGCGGCGGAAACTTCCGAAGATTTCCGGATGCTTGCCCGCGTGCTCGGTCCCATCATCGCCTCCATTCCCCCCCGCGGGGGCGATCCGGTGCTCGGCGGGCATTTCGTGCGCGCGCTTATCGTCAATGAAGAGCGGGTGCGCGCCTCCATGTGGCTTGCAGCGCTCAGCGAGGCAGGCCACCGCACGCCGCAGCTCGATGAGCTGAAAGGCATGGTGCGGCTTTTGACCGGCAAGCGCGGCGTCGAGCCCGATCTTGCAGCGGCAAGCGCCGAGCTCAAACTGCGTATCGGCGAAGGCGGGCGCGTGCGGGCGGTGGCGGCGCGCGAGGCGCTGCTTCTCGATGCGCTCGGCTATCAGCTCAGCCCCGATCTTTGGACGGCGCTGCTCGATAGCGGCGAGCTGCCGGACGGGCTGATGCCCGGCCCGCAGCTTCTGCGCGCCCTGGATGAGGCAAGCACTGCCGGTCGGCGCGGGGAGACGGTGCTGCTCACGCTGGCGCTGCCGGGCAAGACCGGCATTGACGATCTTCACCCGCAGGCGCTTGCCAATATGGTGTCGGCGCTGCTGAAAGTCGGGCTGCGCGAGGAGGCTTTCCGCCTGGCGCTCGATGCGCTGCTGGCGGCAAGCGAGGCGGGGCGCGTGCCGCCTGCCTAAAGGAAAATCGGATGGGGCGGCAAAAGGCATCGGAGGGAAAAACCATCGGCGGGGCGGATGCCCGGCTTGTCGAGATGTTTTTCGAAATGATGCAGGCCGAGCGCGGCGCCTCGAAAAACACCATTGATGCTTATTTCCGGGACTTGCAGGATTACACCGCCTTTTTGTGCACCCGCCAGCGCTCGCTTGAAACTGCCGCCGCCGCCGATATCCGCAAATATCTCGGCCTCATCGCCAGCGAGGGGCTGGCGGAAACGACAGCGGCGCGGCGGCTTTCCTCGCTCCGCCAGCTTCATCAATTTCTCTTTGCCGAAGGGCTGCGCCCCGATGATCCGAGCGCGGCGATCGAAGGGCCGAAACGCCCGCGCAGCTTGCCGCGCACGTTAAGCGTGGAAGAAGTGGACCGGCTTTTGGAAGCGGCCCGGCTCTGCGCGGGCAGAAGCGCAAGCGGCGCGGCGGAGGCGGAGCTGCGCCTTGCCTATAAGAATGCGCGCACGGTCTGTCTGCTCGAGCTTCTTTATGCAACGGGCCTGCGCGTCAGCGAGCTTGTGAGCCTTCCCTTGCGGGCGGTGACGGGAGAGGCCCGGCTGATCCTCGTTAAAGGCAAGGGCAATAAAGAGCGCACCGTGCCGCTGACCGAGGCGGCGCGCGATGCGGTTTATCTTTATTTGCCGCTGCGGGCGAAGAAAGCGGGTGAGGGCAATCCCTGGCTCTTTCCCTCGCGCGGCAAGGAACCGCATTTAACCCGGCACCGCTTTGCGCAAATCCTGAAAGACGTGGCCCGCGAGGCGGGCATCGATGC
>ERZ1673962.734-NODE-734-length-20013-cov-71.464275_pt1 | contig 20013 bp, 20 predicted proteins | sample MGYA00580188_ERZ1673962 | MGnify/ENA primary metagenome ERZ1673962 (study PRJEB41334, sample SAMN05608104) | rock metagenome | biome: terrestrial subsurface; feature: shale formation; material: shale | place: USA: Pennsylvania ... | reverse complement strand
CCATTTTGATACCGAGCTGCTTTGCCTCGGCCGAGCGCGCGATCACGCAGCCGTCGTTGTATCTGAATGACCCTAACTGTTAGTAATCAATAACTATCTGATTTATATCGATTTAATCGCGCTAACAATTTTCCAGCGTTTTGAGTGCACACATGCACCCATGTGACCAGTCAGTTGCATTTGTGCTGACCACGGATTGCATCCGAGTTGACCAGTAGACTGCATCGTTAGACCGGCAGAAAGCGGCCAGGAGCCGGCATTGACGACAGGCAGAAACCGGCCAATTGCAGTCAGAAGCGCAAGGGCAGCGTCCTCGATGGGCGCACCACACGGCATCCGGGATATGCCACCAGCAAGAAGATCTGCAAGCGGATCGAAGAAGGATTTGGTTGGCTGAAGACGGTTGGCTGCCTGCGCAAGACCAAGCTGATTGGACGCGCCATGCTGAATGCTCAGTTATTGCGGGGTCTTTCGGCCTACAACCTGATCCGACTAGGCAGCTGCCTGGTTGGTGGCGAGGATCGCATGTATAGCTGTCCGTTGAAAAATGTAGGCAAGGCAGCCGAGGCGAGACGAATACAGGCGAAACGCAGCGTAGCGGAGTAACAGCCAAAGGCTGAACAACAGGGCAAGCGAAGCGTATAGAACGCAGTTTACGTGTTGTAAATTAGCATTTGATTTGCTTCGCTAACCCCTTCGGGGCCCTGCTGATGCTCGTTCAGCCTTTGGCTGTGAGCCTGTTTTTAACGACTCATCGGCAATACCGGTAGTTTATCAACAGCCTCTAACCCATCCGAAAAAGCCGCACTGAGCCTTTCAGCTACCAGCCGTGCTCGACCTGTAGACCCAGGGTCGAACCATGTCGGGTGCTGCCGAACGAACCACTGTCGGACAGCGCCGAGCCGGGGTCGAACTCGCTGGCCGCATCCTGGGCCGCCTGATTCCAGCGCGCATAGGTGTAGAACAGGCGGATTTCCGGGCGGTTCCAGATCCCCGGGGCGGCAGGCGTCCAGGTCGGCGCGATGGTGAACTTGGTCAAACGGCGGGTGCCACCTGTGGCCTCGACCTGGTCATAGCCGAGATCGCCCTGCAGCTTGAAGTCGTCGCTGAAGCTATAGGCCGGACGCACCCCGACCGACAGCCAGTTCTGGTCGTCTTCGTTCGGCCGCTGGTCCTTCTGGTAGACCACCTGGAACTGGCTGGAGAAACGCGAGGTGAACTGCATGTCGAAATACTCGACCAGGCGGTAGCGCTTGGAATCCTTGTCCAGCATCACGTCGCCGGTAGAGCCCAGGGCGGTACCGGGGCCAGGGCCGTACTGCAAGGCCAGGGTGTTGCTGCCGCCGTAGCCGAGGAAGTCGGCCTGCTTGTGCTGCGCGGTCACCGACCAGCCGCTGTTAGCGCCCTCGATATGCTCGGGTTTGTCGACGTAGCTGAAGCCCAGTTCGAGCTCGCCGTTCGGGTTGGTCTGGAAGCCGGCGACGTTGAAGTCGTGGCGGTTGATGTATTCCTCTTGGTCGAAATTGTCCTTGCGCGAGAAGGCGTAGCTGTACCTCAGGCCGCCGATCAGCACGTCCTCCAGGCCGCCACCTGTGGCGCTTTGGTTCCAGTAGAAGAAGTCGCTCATACCGATTGAATTGCGCTTGTAGTAGCGCCGTCCCGCCCACAAGTTCCCCCCATTGAGCACCGCCAGATTGTTCCAGTAGCCGTAGATCTGCGGCAGGTAGGTACGGCCATGCTCGTTCTGGAAGGTCGGTGCATGGTCGTAATCGTTGAACAACTGGACCATGCCATAGACACCAACCCTGGAGCCGTCGTCCAGCTGGAAGAAGTCCTGTTTCATGCCGATCTCGGCCAACTGTTCGCACTCGTTGCCCAGTCGGTATTTGGACAGCGCTCCCTCTAATTGGAAACAGCTCTGCGAGTCCGACCCGGAAGAAGCCCCCAGGCCCGTGCGGAAATAACCGTCGGTCTCCAACGCCTGAGCCGAAGGCAGCATCAGGCAACCCAGAGTAAACGCCGCACCCAATTTCATCGTAACTTTCATGTCAACCTCATTGTTTTTGTTTTGCTGATGTTTTTTTGCGAACAGCTCGGTTGGAACAAACAACCCTCCCTGGCTTTTTTCGGGCAAAAGCCCCCCTACGGCACCGTGTGCACATCGAGAAAATCGCTTTAGCGACCGCTCAGATGTGGCACCGCGCCGCGCGGTAATGACCGGATGGAATCCTTCGATCAAGCTGCGCCGGGATTAGCCGAGCAACTCGCTGCATGCTCTTCCCTAATGAAGAGCGTCTCCCAATCGACCCAGCCCTAAAGGAGGTCGTAGAAGAAGATGTGTAGCGTGGGAATCATGGCGTCGCCCTGCTCGTCCAGCTCGGGTGCCGAGTGAGTCCTGTGCAGCTCAGGCCTTGGCACACCTCCGGCGGGTGCACTCTTCGATGGATTCCCTGGTTGCGGCCACTGTTTTTTGGGACGCAGGCCCTGACGGACAGCAGCGACAGCACACCCAGCACGATGGAGACGAAGAAGAAATGGTCTATGCCCCGCGTCGCCACCAGCGTGAGGAGGAACAGACCGATCAGCAGCAAGGAGGTAGTGGCACCGAGCAGCCGCATTGGCCAATATCCGGCCCTGCCCAGCAGGTAGATGGTGCCGAAAGTGGTCAGCACCGAAATCACCACGTTGACGATGTTGACCGACAATGCGCCCTGGTGGCCGAAGCCGGACTTGGTGAGAGTCTGCGTACCGGAGTACATGATTGAGTTCACCCCGACCACCTGCAGAACGATACCCAGGCAGATGCCGATAAAGAACACCCGGCGAATCCACAGCGTGGTCTGGTCGCTCCAGCCGCCGCGCTTGGTGAGGTTATCGCGGCCCGCCATCTGCTTAGTTTCGTCCAGTTCGACCGGGGAGCGATTCTCCTCGCGGCCCCGCTTGAGCACAGCCAGCGCTTCGCCGAGCCGGCCTTTGGAGGCCAGCCAGCGCGGTGAGCCGTATATGGAAGTACTTAGCGGCTGGAGACAACGAATAGCGGATGAAGTCGAATGCCTCTGGAGAGCATTATCGCTGCCTGGTTCGTAGATACAGCAAGTCCTGCAGACTGGATGAGCGGCCCTCGGGCTGGTCTTGGGGGAGATACGAGGCACTTGCATGTATTCCCGCGCAGCAGCTGAGTCGAAGTGCATATGCATGGAGTCTTCTCCATTGTTGTTTTTGTACAGCTCGTGAGCTGTGTGTCGTAGTCGATGTTAATCATCCATTTGTTGGTAAAAAAGGCCATAATTCAAAATCTCTTTTCCACTTAGTGGAAAACTGAGAAAACGCAGCCCTATTGCTTCAATAGCCCGATTCGAGTTGGACATAGAGCCTCACGAGACCTTCTGGGCACCCTGGCACTACCTGTGGGATTTTCTTTGAGCTGGAAAAGACGAAACCAGGGATGGGGCCCTGGTTTCCGAGAGAAGTACTGATGGCGCTCAGCACGGCAGCCATAGATTACGGCAGCTCATTGCAATATCTGCCCAGCGGCCCTACAAGGGCTCCTGGCATCCAGAACAGGTCAGCCCTTGTTCTTCTGGTAGACGTCCACAAATACCGCGGCAAGCAGCACCGCGCCTTTGATCACCTGTTGGTAGTCAATGCCGATCCCCATGATCGACATGCCGTTGTTAAGGACGCCCATGATGAAGGCACCGATCACCACGCCGACGACCTTGCCTACCCCGCCGGAAGCCGATGCACCGCCGATAAACACAGCCGCGATGACATCCAGTTCGAAGCCTGTACCGGCACGTGGGGTGGCGCTGTTCAGTCGGGAGGCGAAGATCAGACCGGCAACGGCGGCCAGGACCCCCATGTTGACGAACGTGAAGAAGGTGACCCGCGCCGTGTTGATGCCAGACAGCTTCGCCGCCTTGAGGTTACCGCCCACTGCATAAACCCAGCGGCCGAGGACCGTCCGGTTCATGATGAAGGTGTATATGCCGATCAGCACACTCATGATGATCAGCACGGTGGGCAGTCCCCGGTAGGTCGCCAGCATGTAGCAGAAGAAGATGATCAGGCTCGCAACCACGCCATGCTTCAGGACGAACAGGATCTTCGGGCCAACCGCTGCACCACCTTGCACCGCACGCTTGCGGCTGCGCAGTTCGACGATCCAGAAGGCCGCGGCAACGGCAACGCCGAGTAATAGCGAGGTGATACGCAGGCCTTCACCGCTGAAAAAGTCCGGTATGAACCCCGAGCTGATCGCCGTGAACGGCGCCGGGAACGGCCCGATGGACTGGCCCTCGGAGATGGCGATAGTGGCGCCACGGAACACCAGCATACCGGCCAGGGTGACGATGAACGAAGGCATACCCCAGAACGCGACCCAGTAGCCCTGAGCCGCGCCCATGATTGCACCGGCCAAGATGCAAAGCAGGGACGCCGTGAGGAAGTCGATCCGGTAATGCACCATCAAAACGGCTGCAAGCGCCCCGATGACACCGACGATCGAGCCCACCGACAAGTCGATGTGGCCACATACGATGACCATCAGCATGCCCAGGGCCATGACCACGATGTAGCTGTTCTGCAGCACGAGGTTGGTCAAGTTCAATGGTTGTAGGAGAGCACCACCTGTCGCCACCTGGAAGAAGACCACGATGACCAACAGCGAAGCCAGGAGCCCATATTCACGGGCGCCGCGTTTTAGCGAGGGCAGCAGATTGTGCTTGTTTGCCATGGGTGCGGTTAAGTCTCTCACTGGAGTACCTCATTTTTCATGATTGCATGCATGATTCGCTCTTGCGACGCCTGTTCGATTGGGAACTCACCGACAAAGCATCCTTCGTTCATCACGTAGATGCGGTCGCAGGTGCCCAGTAGCTCAGGCATTTCAGAAGAGATCATCACCACGCACTTTCCTTCGGCCACGATCTGGTTGACCACACCGTAGATCTCGTACTTGGCGCCGACATCGATCCCGCGGGTAGGCTCATCCAGGATGAGCACCTCGGGATCGGAGAACAGCCATTTCCCCAGCACCACCTTTTGCTGATTACCGCCGGACAACCGCTCTACTGGCTGCTGGACATCAGGGCAGCGAATGCGCAGCTTCTGCCGGTATTCGGTGGCAACGGCTGTCTCCGCATGCTCGTCAACCACCCCCATATTCGACACAGCTGCCAGGTTGGCCATGCTGATGTTCTTGGCGATACCATCCCCCAACACCAAGCCTGAGCCCTTCCGATCTTCGGTTGCGTAGGCCAGACCATGATCGATGGCCTTTTTGACCGTGCTGACGTCAGCCTCGCGACCGTTCAGCCGCACCTTGCCGCGAATACGTGTTCCATAGGAGCGTCCGAAGATGCTCATGACCAACTCGGTTCGCCCAGCCCCCATAAGTCCGGCTATGCCCACGACTTCGCCGCGACGCACGTAGAAGTTCACGTCCTTGATGCGATCGCGCCCGGGGTGCTCGGGGTTGGCGACCGACCAGCCCTCGACCTCAAACATCTTCTCGCCGATGGCCGGCACCCGGGGCGGATAGCGATCCGAAAGCTCGCGCCCGACCATGGCCTGGACCACGCGGTTCTCGCAAATGGGCTCATCACGGCACTCCATGACATCCACCGTGGTGCCGTCGCGAATCACCGTGATGGCATCCGCCACTCGGGAAATCTCGTTGAGCTTGTGCGAAATGATGATCGAGGTGATACCCCGTGACTTGAGTTCCAGCATCAAGTTCAGCAGGGTGTCGCTGTCCTTTTCGTTGAGGCTGGCGGTCGGCTCGTCGAGGATGAGAAGCTTGACGTCCTTGGCCAGCGCCTTGGCAATTTCCACCAGTTGTTGCTGGCCAATGCCGAGGTTGGTCACCAGGGTCTGTGGCTTCACATCCAGGCCAACACGCGTGAGCAGTTCCTTGGCTTTCCGGTGCGCTGCGTCCCAATCGATCACGCCGCGGTGAGCGACTTCGTTACCGAGAAACAGGTTCTCGGTGACGGAGAGCATGGGGACCAAAGCCAGCTCCTGGTGAATGATGCAGATACCCACCGCCTCACTGTCGCGTAGCCCTTCGAAGCTACGCTCCTCACCGTCGTAATGAATCTTTCCACTGAAACTGCCGTGCGGATAGACACCGCTGAGGATCTTCATCAGGGTGGACTTGCCTGCACCATTCTCGCCACAGATAGCGTGAATATCGCCTTTGTAAACCTGCAGGCTGACATTGCTGAGCGCCTTGACGGGGCCAAAGCACTTCTGAATGCCATGCATGTCGAGAATCATTGTTGTCATTGTGCTTCTCTTTTCGCTGAGGGCTATCCCGGTCGCCCACGGGCCACCGGGAAGCCGCGTGTACAGATCACATCCCTACTGCAAACGGTCCTCGGTGTAATAACCACTGCCTTCGACCAGGACCTGCTTCCAGTTCTTGCTGTTTACCAGCACCGGCGGTAGCAGCTGGGTTGGCACAACCATCGAGCCGTTGTCATAGGACTGGGTATCGTTAACGCTCACGGTGCCACCGTGCAGGGCGCTGTCCATCATCTGCGCAGCAGCTCCGGCCAGCGCACGGGTGTCCTTGAAGACAGTGGAGTACTGATCACCACGGACAATCGCCTTGACGCTGGGTATTTCTGCGTCCTGACCAGTCACGATAGGCATAGCAGTCTGGCCAGAGCCGTAACCCACACCACGGAGCGACGCGATCACGCCGATTGCGAGCTGGTCATTTGCAGACAGAACCGCATCCAGATGCGCATTGCCGTAGAACGCGCTCAGCAGGTTGTCCATGCGTGCCTGGGCCTGGCTACCTTCCCAGTTGGGCGTGGCGACCTTGTCGATGGTGATCTGCCCGCTACGCACGACCAGCTTGCCGCTGTCGATATAGGGCTGAAGAACCGACATGCTCCCCGCGTAGAAGACATGCGCGTTATTGTCGTCGGTCGAGCCCGCGAATATTTCGAGGTTGAAAGGCCCTTTACCATCGGCCAAGCCCAAGCCCTCGACAATCGATTGAGCCTGGAGCTGACCCACCTTGAAGTTGTCGAAGGTGACGTAGTAGTCGAAGTTCTTCGAGTTGCGGATCAGGCGGTCATAGGAAATGACCTTGATACCCTTCTCCTTGGCCTGTTTGAGCACGCTGGCCAGGGTCGTGCCATCAATCGGCGCGATGATCAGGCCGTCGACCCCCTTGACCAGCAGGTTTTCGACCTGGGAAAGCTGGATCGGCACTTCGTACTGCGCATATTGCACGTCTGTTTCATAGCCCAACTGCTTGAGCGCAGCGACCATGCTGTCGCCGTCGGATACCCAGCGCGCTTCGGTCTTGGAGGGAAGAGAAATACCGATGACCCCTTTGGAGTCGGACTCTTCCTTGGAACAGGCGGTTACGACTAGCGCCATCAGCAAGGCGGTGGCTATGTTGATCAACTTACGCATGATGTCACCCTAGTGTGAGGTGTCTTATTTTTGTCAAGCGCAGGCCCTGCCCCCAAGAACGGGGACAAGCCAACGCACCTAAGTAACCGGGCTATTTAGTTAGCCTAGTTGCACTTCCTGACCCGCATGGGCGGCAGACTCGAACAACGCCTCCAGCAGCAGGTTGATGTTGTGTGCCTGAGTGGCGGGAACCTGGGACGGGCTGCCGGATCTCAGTGCGTTCACGAAAGCGGCAGCTTCGCGATCGAAGTAGATGGGATTACCGATCTCGGCAATCTCGGGGGAATACACGGTCTTGCGCACCGCCCAGATCTCGGGAAAGCTGGTTTCGTTCCAGTGCGTCCAGCCCTGCGGAAAGCCGTTCTTGCCATCGTGGTAGAGCTTGTAAGACGCCGGCATCGGCGTGGAGTGCATGACGCCGTGGGTTCCGTAGGCGGTGATATCCCAGCTCTCGGTCCAGGGCATCGGATCCCAGGACATGAAATCGATGGTGACGACCTTGTCGTCATAATTGAGCACGGCGGCGGCGGCATCCTCACGCGCGGTCTCGCTCATCTGGCCATCGAACTTGGAAATTCGCGCATTCACCGACCTGGGCATGCCGAAGTGCAGCAGGATGCGGTCGATGGTGTGGCAACCGATCACATAGAACGCACCACCCAGGTCACCAGGCTGCTTCATGTGGTTGGTGTCCGCCTCGTCGTGGGAGCAGCCGGCGTGGGCGCGAACCTGCAGAACCTTGCCGATTTCGCCGCTCTGCAGCACCTGCTGCATCTTTTCCACCGAGGGCGCGAAACGCCAGCAGTAACCGACCTGGAACAGATTGCCGGTGCGCTCAACCGCGTCGACAATGCGACGGGTGTCGGATGAGCCACGACCGGCCGGCTTTTCGCAGAGCACGGCCTTGCCGGCCTCGAGTGCCTCGATGGCCCACTCGGCCATCAGGTAACTCTTGGGGTGAACCAGTACCACGTGCACGTTCGGGTCGGCCAGGATTTCTTCCTTGCTACGGGCCTGCAGGCCCAACGCATCGACGAAGGGCTCCAGCAGAGGGCTTTCGTCATAGGCACCGAGGAACTGCACGTTGGGTATGCGCTGGAAGGCTTTCACCCGGCCGGAAGTGTGTGGATGGGTGATGCCGAGGCACGCCACGCCGAGCGTAGCGGCACTAACGATGTTCTGGGACATATTGTTCTCCTTATCTTGTCGTCTCGAAACAGGAAGCATTGCCAGGGTTTCAGACCCTGACGGCACGCCCCGTATTGACCGACTCCACCGCGCACTCGGCCAGGCGCAGCGCCATGAGACCATCCTGGACAGTGGTGGGCATTGGCTTGTTCTGAACCAGCGCCTCGACGAAGGCATCGAGCTCAGACTTGTAGGCCTGCTGGTAACGTTCCAGGAAGAAGTTGAGCAACGGTTCCTGGGCGTCTGTTACGTCCTGGGTCCAGCGGCGAATCGTCGTCGGGCGCAGGTTCTCCTGCAGCAGCATGCCCTTGGAACCGAACACCTCGATGCGCTGGTCGTAGCCGTAGACGGCGTTGCGGCAGTTGTTGATATGGCATTGCTTGCCGGACGCGGTCTTCATGTGGATCATCGCCGTGTCGTAGTCGTCGTACTTCTCCATCAGCGCCGGATCGACGAGACGACTGCCCATGGCGGTCAGTTCAACCGGCTCCTCACCGAGCAACCAGCGGCCAATGTCCAGGTCATGGATGGTCATGTCGCGGAAGATGCCGCCGGAGGTACGAATGTAGTCTTCGGGGGCGAGGCCGGGATCGCGGCTGGAAATGATCACCTGGCGTACCTCACCGATTTCTCCGGCGACAATCGCGGCACGCATGGCCGCGAAGGTGCTTTCGAAGCGGCGATTGAACGCCAGCATCACCCGGCCGTTCAGCCGTTCGACCTCTTCTACCGCCTCCAGGCTCTTACCCATATCCAGGTCGATGGGTTTCTCGCAGAGCACCGCCTTGCCTTGACGGACCGCACGCAGCATCAGACCGATATGGGTGTCGGTGGGCGTACCGATGACGATGGCCTGAACATCGTTGCGATCGATGGCCGCTTCGCAATCGGTCATGGCGTCGGCACCCAGTGCACCGGCCAGGCTCTGCGCAGCAGAGGCGTAGGGATCGGCAACGGCGATCAGTCTGGCGGACTTATTGGCCGCAACGTTGTTTGCATGAATTTTACCGATGCGACCTGCACCGAGGACGGCGATACCAACCATTTTTGTTCTCCTGATAAATCTCGTAGTACTTGTTGTGGGGCTGTGGACTTACCGGGCCGGGAAGACCACACCCTCGAACTGTGCAATCGTCGTGTCGAAGGCTTTCTTGGCGGCTACTTCCAGAGGCAACTTACGCAGCTCTGCGGAGATCAACTCGACACCCCAGGGACCGCGGTAACCAACATCAACGAGCGCTTGAATGTTTGCCGGCATGTCCAATGCGCCCTCCCCGCAAAGCTTGCGATGGTGGGTGGAGTCATTGAACTCATCACCGACCATTTCATGACCGACGTCGTCCAGCTCGACGCCCTTGATAAGTTCGAGGGGGATCTTGGAAATTTCATCGACGCTCATACCGCCACGTGCGATGTGCCAGGTATCGACCATCAAGCCGCCGTTCGGGCGTACAGCTCCGGTGACAGCGATGGCACGGTCGATCGTGTTCACGCTGGAGAAAGGCAGGAACTCCAGGGCCACATCGACGCCGAAGGCAGATGCCTTGTCGCAAAGGATGGCGAATGCATCGCGCATGCGAGGTACATCGGGCTCACCCTTCTCGAACAAACCGCCTGCACATTTGAGTTTGCGGGCACCGATCTCCCCGGCAATTTCCAGCAGGTTGTCGCGCATCCGATCGGAGGCCACGCGCTTGTCTCCCTCCAGGTGCCAATCAATCAGGAACTCGACTTCAAGGTGCTTGATACCGTTGTCACTGAAGATCTGGCGAACAGTAGAAAGCCCTAGCTTCTCGATTGCATGGACGATGTCCGCATGGACCAGCCCCATGCCCCGCCAGCCAGCCTTTGAAGCAACTTCCGCGCGCGCCTGCAGGGAATACGGACTGATTTCACTCGGCGCTCCCGGATAGGTATCGCCGGCGATGGTCCAGTAAGAGGCAATGAGCTCGATATTTCTGTTAGACATGGCAAAGACTACCTATAAGGAGTGAAAGACAGACGACCATGGGCCGCACGCGAGTTGATTCGGCTGCCTGTGGAGGGCGCAGAATCTCGGAGGCAGAATGAAGAAAGCGGAGCGCAACTCGACCTGACCCGGGCACCGTTAAGATCCAGCACATCGACCGCGGAAGAGCCAATTCGGCTACTGCTGATCATGCGCGTGACAGGCTGCAGGCAATTGACAAAGCCCTGAACGAATCGTCGTGCAGTGATAGCCACAACACCCACCTGCTTGTTGAGGCCGCTTGGCCACGCTTGCATGTTTCTGGAATGAGGAGCCATCGCACCCTCCGCGGTTGTTTTCATTGTTGCGTGACTGGAGTCTAGTTTCTCTATTAGCATGAGAAAACCCGCATACACGGGATACTCCTTCCCACTTTCAGGGATAATCATTCATGGATTCGTTCAGAGAAATCGAGTTATTCGTACGTGTGGCCGACGCAGGCAGTATCAGCAAGGCCGCCGAGCAACTTGACCTTTCGGTGTCAGCCGCGAGCCGGCACCTCATCGCATTGGAGACCCGGCTGGGGGTTAGGCTGGTTCAACGCACCACCCGCCAACTGTCGCTGACGGAAATTGGCGCAGAGTTCTACCGCCGCAGCAAATCCGTCCTGGCCGATATGCGAGAGGCCGAGGCTGTCGCAAGAGATGCGGTGGTCAAGCCCAGTGGCGTGCTACGGGTCACGGCTTCCCTGTCGTTCTGCCTGCTTCACATCGAGCCACTGCTGCCGGAATTCACCAAGCGCTATCCAGAAATCAGCGTCGACATCGTGGCTGCCAACCGCTACCTGGATGTGATGGAAAACAACGTAGACGTGGCGATTCGGACCCGACAGTTCGAGGCCGATAACAACCTGACCATCAGACGCCTGGCAGAAACCCGGCGGGTGCTGGCTGCCTCGCCCGCATACCTCGAGAAATATGGCACACCGAAGGTCCCGATGGATCTCATCAAGCACAAGTTACTGATCTACGACTATGCGGTGAACCCGACGGAGCTGCCCTTCAGGCAGCGGGGGGAGGCGGCGACAGTCAATGTACGCCCATTCATTTCCACCAATGACGGTCAAATCCTCATCAAGTCGGCCCTCCACGACATGGGTATCCTGGTTCAGCCCAAGTACATCGTGTACGACTACCTAACCCGCGGCGAACTGGTCTCCGTGCTGGATGACTGGGATCTGCCGCGCCTGACGATGAACATCGCCTTCCAGACCCGGCGTCACATGCCGGCGAAGGTGCGCTTGTTCATCGATGCGCTGGCACAGCGTTTCCGAGAGAACGATTACGAAAATCTCTGGACGCGCTGACCACAGCACATCGACCACCTCGAAGGCCACTTCTGCGCCCGGGTCAATCGTCGGCTTTGACGCAACAAGGGCGGGTAGACAGCACCTCGCTCTGCCCCCTATGACCCCGCACTGCTGAGGCTACGGGGATTTCCCCTGGGCTGTTTCGAGCGCGCTCCCTGGCAATGAACCGCTTCTGCCTGGACGCCACTTTTTCACTGATGAAATAAAGATTTTCATTTAAGATATTTTATGTCGGCATAGGTAAATATAGGCTCAATGGAAACTGCATCGGGTCAGTCAGTTCGCCTTGGGCCGTTGTCAGGCTATTCGCTAGGCAACGCACAAAGCCTGACGCAGCGGCCGCTGCCCCAGAGAACGAGACTGAACATGAACAACCCCAGAGAAACTGAAAGCCTCATTCGTGCCCTCGAAGCACAGCGCTATCGGGCAGTCGTTTTCGGTGATTTCGACACCTTTGCCGAGCTAGCCCACCCAGAGCTGGTTTACACCCACTCCAACGGCCTGGTCGATAGCTTGCAGAGTTACCTCATGAAGTGCCGAGAGGGTTTCTATGTCTATCACCGCATCGAGCACCCGATCGACTCCGTGAGGGTCATAGGCGACATCGCCCTCGTGCTTGGTGAGATGAATGGCGAAATTACGTCGGGGGGGATCCAGAAAACGCTGCGCAATCAGACGCTCGCCGTTTGGGCCCACACTGATGGCGACTGGAAGCTTCTCGCGTACCAGCCAACGCCCGTCAAGTAATTGAGTCCAGGCATTGGCTCTCCGAACCACCTTCCTCACTGGAGCCCATGCAACCGGGGCTCTCTCCAACAATAGGAATGCATCCGTGGCTATCGCAAACTTCACCTATACCGGTCTACCCGCTCGCGTCATCTTCGGCAAAGGCTCGCTGCAGCAACTGGAGGCCGAGATCGACCGTCTCGGCGCTCGCCGTGCGCTGGTGCTTTGCACTCCCGAACAGCTCCCTCAAGCGCAACGCATCGCCGACATTCTGGGCGAGCGCGCCGCAGGCATCTTCGACAAGGCCGTCATGCACGTGCCGATCGAAACCGCGCGTGAAGCTCGCGAAGTGGCGAACAAGCTTGGTGCCGACTGCGCCGTGGCGATTGGCGGTGGCTCCACCACCGGCCTCGGCAAAGCCATCGCCCTGGACTCGGGCCTGCCCATCCTGGCGATTCCGACCACCTACGCGGGTTCGGAGATGACCCCGGTGTACGGCCTGACTGAAAATGGCCTGAAGAAGACCGGCAAGGATCCGCGTGTACTGCCGAAGACCGTAATCTACGATCCGGAGCTGTCGGTCAGCCTCCCGGTTGGCCTGTCCGTGACCAGCGGCATGAACGCGATCGCCCATGCCGCGGAAGGCCTCTATGCCCAGGATGGCAACCCGGTGATGTCGCTGATCGCAGAAGAAGGTATCCGTGCCATGGCCGAAGGCCTCGGCCGTGTCACCCAGGCCCCGGAAGATCTCGACGCCCGCGCCGACTGCCTATACGGGGCCTGGCTATGCAGCACGGTGCTCGGCAACGTTGGCATGGCGCTACACCACAAGCTGTGCCACACCCTGGGCGGCAGCTTCAATCTGCCTCACGCCCAGACCCACACCGTGGTCCTGCCGCACGCTATCGCCTACAACGCCAGCGCCGCCCCCGAGGCCGCCGCGCGAATCATTCGAGCCCTAGGCGGCAAGCATGAGTCCGCCGGAGCCGCGTTATTCGACCTGGCCAAGGACCTGGGCGCGCCGCTGACACTTCGCGAGCTGGGGCTCACCGAGCCGGATCTGGATCGGGCCACCGATATAGCGCTGTCCAACCCCTACTGGAACCCCCGCCCGATCGAGCGGGAAGCCATCCGCGAGCTCCTGCAAAATGCCTATGAGGGCAAGCGTCCCGCCTAAGCATTTTGCGTTTACCTCGGCCTCGACGCTGGTTCCGGGTCGAGGTGTTTTTTAGCGCGTCCAGTAGCGCTCGTACTCGCTGCGCTTGAAGTGCTCCAACAGGAAATCGATGAACAACCTGGTCTTGGCGGGCATGTAGCGTCGGTCCTGAAATGCCAGGTTGATTGTGAGCCGGGGCAGATTCCAATCATCCAGTACCGGCAAGAGCCTCCCCGCCACCAAGTCGTCGTAAATGATGTACTTGGGTTGCACCAGAATTCCCGCCCCGGCCAAAGCCGCGGCCCGGACGATCTGACCATCGTTGGTTTCCAGCGAGGGTTGTACCTTTACCGTGACCTTCTCATCCCCCTTGGAGAATTCCATCGTATTGGGATGATTGGCGTGGCTGTAGATGAGCATATCGTGATTCACCAGCTGCTCGACTGACTGCGGCGCGCCCCTCCTTTGCAGGTATTTGGGAGAAGCGGCCAGCACGCGCCGAGTCTCTGCAAGCCGGCGAACCGCGATATTGGAGTCGGCCTCAAATTCACGGGTTCGGATGGCTAGGTCGATCCCGCTGTCCATGATGTCGTAGTAACGGTTGGCACCGAGGATCTTGACCTTGATGCCTGGATAGAGGCGCTGGAACTCCGGAACCAACGGGGCGACATGGAGCATGGAGAAGGAAATGGTGGCGGTGATCGTCAGCGTTCCAGTTGGCTCAACAAGGGCCGCGTTTACCGAGGCCTCCGCCTCGCTCAGTTCCCCCAGCACGCTTTTGCACCGCGTGTAGAACTCATGACCTGCATTGGTCAGGGACAGGCGCCTCGTATTGCGCTCGATCAGACGCACCTTCAGTCGGTTTTCCAGCGCCGCCAGGTGCCGGCTAGCGGCGGCATTCGAGATATCCAGCTTTTCCGCAGCCTTGCTCATAGTGCCAAGCTCGGCCGTATGAACAAACAGTTCGATCTCTGTGAAGCGGTCCATCTAGGCCCCCTTGAAAGGCAACAGATTATTTCACTGGAGAAATAAAGAATTTCATTTTTAGTATTTTATTCCACTAGCTACCACTTTAGCGTAGGCACATAGATTCGTGAACAGCTCAATGCCCAGCCATTGGCCGGTGCTCGACTCGCCACATCCAGAACAACAATCCGACTCAAAGGCTCTCCTCATGCGCAACCTCGATGAACAGACCATTACCCAAGCGGTTCTGACCCGCAACGCCAACACGGAAGATCGCCGCCTGCATGAGATCATGACGTCCTTGGTCCAGCATCTTCATGCGTTTGCCCGTGAGACCAAGCTCACCGAGGACGAGTGGGAAAAAGGCATCGAGTTTCTGACCGCTGTGGGCCAGATCTGCAGTCCGACCCGCCAGGAGTTCATCCTGCTTTCCGACACACTGGGCTTGTCGACGCTGGTTACCGCCCAGAACCACAAAAAACCTGTCGGATGCACTGAAGCCACCGTCTTCGGCCCCTTCCATGTATCCGACGCCCCGCACGTCGATCTCGGAGCCAACATAAGCAAAGGCCTGCAAGGCACGCCCTGGTTCGTCAGCGGGCGAGTACGCGATATCGAGGGCAAGCCGGTCCCCAACGCTGTCCTCGAGGTCTGGCAAGCCGATGAATGCGGGTTCTACGATGTCCAGAAAGCTGACCTGAGCGAGTACCACGGGCGTGCGGTACTCCAGGCCGACAGCGAGGGTAGCTACCACTTCAAGACAATTGTCCCCGAGTGCTACCCCATTCCCCACGATGGTCCCGTCGGCAAGATGCTGCAGGCGTTGAATCGCCACCCATGGCGCCCGGCCCACCTGCATTTCATGATCACGGCACCCGGGTGTGAGCGCCTGGTTACGCACGTATTCCGGGAAGGTGGCGAGTATCTCGACTCGGACGCGGTGTTCGGCGTCCGCTCCTCGTTGATCGCCGAGTGGGTGCGTCACGAACCGGGTATCGATCCTGATGGAAGCCAGGTTGAAGCGCCTTACTACACCCTTGAATTCGACTTCGTACTGAATCGCGAAACGCGCTGAAGCAAAAGCTCCGGCCCGCCCGTAGGGCAGGCCAATCCCGAGCACCGCGCAGACTTATATTTTTGGAGCCTCTAATGCAGCCCGTTAAACACATCGTCATGTGGAACCTCAGTGGCGATACCGACCAAGAACGCTCGAGGAACATTCAGAGGCTGAAAGAGGCCTTCGAAGGTATTCGGAGCGAAATTCCTGGTCTCAGAACCCTTGAGATCGGCGTCGACATCAGCAACATAGATTATGCCTGCGATGTGGTTCTGTACTCCGAGTTCGACTCCCTTGAGGCGCTGCAAGGCTATGCAACTAATCCGGCGCACCTGCGCGTCAGGGAAGAGCTTGGCAACCTGCGAATCACACGCCACCAGGTCGATTACTTCATCTGATCAGCCAGCGACAGCATCGAGCCACAGACTCGAGGGCGGAATCGGGAAGCGGCCGATCTCTGCTCTTCGTGCCCGGAGGGCTGCAAAATGAACTGCACGCCCGCCCCTCGATCTACTTCAACGAGCCAGCCCACGTCTATCACCTGACGCTACTCGAGCAAGGCAACGCCCTGGACCGGCTCTTCGAAGCACTCGACAACCGCTTTCTAGCAGAGGCGAGTCAAGCAACACAGCGTCGGCGCGACCATAGGGTTTGGGGAGCAATGGAACAGAAAGTGCGCTTAAGCCCTACCTGTATCAGCCGCTGGGTCTGATCCTCCTCGAATATCCCTAGATCTTGGCCGGTCCAACCGCCCGAACAGCATCAATTCGGGCTTCGGTTACGGCTCGGCCGACTTATGCTGGGTTAATGCAAACACAATCGTGGTCTTACTTTGCGCTGTAGGAGCATTGGGCGTATGGCTGGGGATCTGGCTACAGAGTAGGGTTAGTCAGGTGCGGTTTCATCGAGTTGCGTGGTTAGGGCTTTTGGCAACTGGTGCTCAGTTAGTTGTGCACAACTGCACTCGCTGGATGGGGAATGCTCGTTTTTGCGGGAATTCATCGGGCTGATCGACGCAGCGCGCGGTCTCAGTGCCAGGTCGAGTGCGCTTCCCAGTCGCGGAACTGGTCACCCGACATCGGCCGGCTGATCGAGAAGCCCTGCGCAATGTCGCAGCCAAAGCGGGCCAGCCGGTCGAGGGTTTCCTGGTTCTCCACTCCCTCGGCGACCACCTGGAGATCCAGGTTGTGCGCCAACTCGACGATCGAGCGGACGATCTTCGCCGAGTCGTCGTCGTCGCTCTGCATACGCATGACGAACGACTGGTCGATCTTCAGCGCATCCACCGGCAGCTTCTGCAGGTAGGCCAGCGAGGAATAGCCGGTGCCGAAGTCGTCGATGGTCAGGCAGGTGTCCAGGCCCTTGAGGTGCAGCAGGGTCTCCAGGGCCGCCACCGGGTCCTCCATCAGCGCGCTTTCGGTCAGTTCGAACTCGATCCAGTCCGGCCGCGCTCCCCAGGTGGCGAAGGCGCCGCGGACCCTTTCGAGCAGCTTGGGATCGCGCAGGTCGCGGGCCGACAGGTTGACCGAAATCGGCCGCTCGTCGCCCTCCTCGTGCCAGGCGTAGCGCTGGCCCAGCGCGGTATCCAGCACCCAGTAGGTGAGCGGGGTGATCAGCCCGGTGCTCTCGGCCAGCTTGATGAACCTGGCGGGCGAGAGCATGCCGTGTTGCGGGTGCTGCCAGCGCACCAGCGCCTCGCTGCCACAGACCTTGTGGGTAGCGATCTGCAGCTTCGGCTGGTACTGCAGGAGCAGCTCGTTGCGATCGATGGCTCGGCGCAAGTCGCCCATCAGCATCAAATGCTGGGCGCACTCCTGGTCCAGCCCGCCCTGATAGAGGGCGAAGCCGACGCTCGAACGCTTGGCCTGGCTCAGGGCGCTGGCGGCGCGGCGGATCAGCGCGTCGGCGTCGGTACCGTGGCCGGGGTAGAGGGCGATGCCGATGCTCGCCCGGGCGTCGAGGGAACAGCCCGGACAGCTCGACCGGCTCGTACAGGGCGACGAGGATCTTCTGCGCCAGCTGCGAGGCTTGCTCGGCACCACCGCTGGGCATCAGCACGGCGAACTCGCAGTCGCTGACCCGTACCACCGGATGAGTGGGGTCGACCGTCTGCACCAGGCGCGTGGCGATTGCCAGCAAAAGTCGATCGCTCTCCAGGTAGCCGAGGGTCTCGTTGATCTCCTGGATGCGCCCGACCTCCAGCTGCAGAACGCCGAGCGCATGGCGCTCCTGCCGGGCGGTGGCAATCGCCTCCTCAAGCAGCTCGCGCAGGCGTACGCGGTTTGGCAGGCCGGTGAGGGTGTCAGTGTAGGCCATGCGGCGGATGGTCGCCTCGGCCTCGGCGGCGCGGGCACGGGTGCGCAGGGTGGCGATGCCGAAACCCAGGTCGTCGGCAGCCTGCGTAAGCAGTTCAACCTCCTTGTCACCGAAGGCATCGGCTTCGGCGGCGTTGATACTGATGGCGCCGAAGATCTCATTGTCGACCCGTAGTGGCAGTGCCAGCACAGAGAGAATCCCCACCCGGATGGCGTCGTCGCGCCAGGGTGTGGTGTTCGGATCGGTGAGCAGGTTGCGGGAGACTCTCAGCTGCCCGGTACGGATGGCGGTGCCCGCCGGCCCTGTGCCCCGCGGGCTCTCCGCCCAGCTGATATTCAGCGAATCGAGATACTCGTGTCCGAAGCCCGCGTGGGCCAGAGGGATCACCGATCTCGTCTCGTCATGCTCGGCGCGACCGACCCAGGCCCGCTTGTAACCCGCCTCCTCGACGATCACCCGGCAGATCTCCTGAAACAGAGACAGCTCATCTTCGGCGTGCAGCAGCGCCCGATTGCACCCGCATACGGTGCGCAATGCCCTGTACAGGTAATCTCGCTCGTCACTCGCGGATGATTGCGCAGACATACCAAATCTCCACCTCAGGCAGCACCCACTTCAATTATAGAAACACTAAGTACAACTCACCGTCACCGAGTGCCCACAGTTGGTGACGGAGTCGCGCAAACTGTGGTCATACGAAGCAAAGTTGCCGACGTCGGCGGGCTAGCTCCCCAGGGGCTACTTTGCCACTGGTCTCGGCGCAAGCTCGATGACCTTACCTTGAGCAACACCTTTCAGTTGAGCGAGCTCAAGCAGGAGACGTTGATTCACAGACGCAAGGCGCGCTATCTCCTCCAAAAGCTGGCTGTTATCCGCGCGCAGTGCTTTGTTGAGCTCCTTCTCCTTCATGAGGGCCTGGTGCTTCGAATCACGCTGGGCACGCACCGACTTGCCCATGAGACTGCGAATGCGTTCTGCCACGGCCGGGTAAGTATTGTGGATCAGGCCGGGGGTGACGCCTGCCGCTCTGGCAACAGAGGAAATGGTGAGCTTCTCGCTGGCGGCGAGCATGCTGTCGATGACCTTGCTGAGTGCATCGGCAGTCTTTGGGCGAGAACGGCCATTGGCCGTCTCGGTCGACTTACTAGCCATTTGCAGTCTCCTCGAGCTCCTGGTCATCCGGCGACAACCCAAGGCTGTTGAGCACGTCGAGGGCGACCTGCAGATCGCGCTCTGCGCGCTGTTTCACTGCCGGCCCTGCGTCCTCGATTTTCATCAGCTCCAGTTGCTGGGAGTAGATGCCTTGCCAGGTGCCTGCGAATGTCTCGTCGATCACCGAGTGCTTGCACCCAGGGCACCGGGTAGCCTCGTACAAGCCGGCGCCTCCGCAACCACGTTGAGTGGCAATGCACCATCCATGGCCGGTCGCACGAATGCACGCATTAGGCGCAGTCTGGGCCAGCAATGCGGCCCTGTTCTTCACCGGAATCGCGCGCAATTCAACGATCTTCGCCCCTGCGCCACCAGCCAGAGGCTGGTCTTCAAGCCAGGACTCAATGAGGTCTATCTTGAACTCGGTCATTTGCTGAAGTATCTCGTCGAACAGCGTCAGATCCTGGAGCGGATTGGAGGCATAGAGCTGGGTCATGCTCATGCTGCTGTGCTTGAGCTGCCACTTGAGGAAGACGAGTGAAATACGCCCCATGCGCGACTCAACGAAGCAACGGGCATAGGTTCGCCTGCACTGGTGGGTACGCAGCGGCCAGTCACTTCCCGCGGCTTTTGCTATTCGCTTGAAGGGGTTCTACCCCGTTAGCACGGACACTTTCAAGTAAGCTCACACCGAGCTGAAG
>ERZ1673962.732-NODE-732-length-20062-cov-12.103064_pt1 | contig 20062 bp, 21 predicted proteins | sample MGYA00580188_ERZ1673962 | MGnify/ENA primary metagenome ERZ1673962 (study PRJEB41334, sample SAMN05608104) | rock metagenome | biome: terrestrial subsurface; feature: shale formation; material: shale | place: USA: Pennsylvania ... | reverse complement strand
CTGCTTCGGGGGGCTTACCTTGGGCAGGGCTGCAGCTTAGGTTGATGACATTGGGCTTTAGCCCGTCCCAGTGAGCGAAGCGAACGGTTTGAATCTGTTGTTAGGCCGTTGGGTTAAGTTGAAGTTTTTGTAGAATTTTATGCCCCTCGGGCCAAGCACCTAAGCCGCTAGTGCTATTAATATGCCCTGCATCGCCAATATTTACAATTTCGCTACCCCAAATTGAAGCGCATTCTTCTGAGTATCTAATGTCGCCATAGGGATCGCTGGTGCTAGCAATAACGATAGACTTGAAAGGTAATCGTTGCATTGGTAACGCCTCAAACCCAATGGCTTGAGTTGGAAATAAAGGGGCTTTTGGATTTGGCACTGCTACGAGTAAAGCGGCATTTATTTTCAAATGTGTTTTTGCCGCCCAGTGAGCAACGAGCAGGCACGCCAAACTATGTGCTACAAGAATAGTGTTAGGGCCAGAAGATTTAACTTTATTCTCTAGTGCTGCACACCATTCTGAGCAGTCTGGATTATCCCAGTTAGGTTGATTAACCCGAGTGTAATTTCTATTCAGCAGTTCCCAGTGAGTCTGCCAGTGATCTGGCCCTGAATTACCGATGCCGGGAAGAATGAGTACTTTCATGTTGGCGAACCTCCTTTTCGCATGGCCTAACGTTTGGTTAAGGGGCGGGCTTTAGACCGTCCCAGTGAGCGCAGCGAACGATTTGAACCATTTGTTATACGGCGCTGTTCAACTCTATAGTCATGGGCTGAACCAACAGTGGTGAGTTAGCTCGCAACTCTTCAAGCTGTCCTGCAGCGACAAAACCAAATGATTTATAGAAATTGACTGCCGCTTCGTTGCTTGTTGTGACGCCAAGTGCCATAAGACTGCACCCTCTGCCTAAAGCCCATGATTTAATTTCAAGCAGAAGGGATTTTGCTATGCCTTTACCCCTCAGCTCTGGCGAGACCCACATTTGATAGATGTGCGTGACTTGCAAGTTCGGCTTATGTATAAAGCCCCAAGCAATACCTACGGGCTGACCCTTATGTTCTGCGATTAATGGCAAAGCATCAATATCACGAGATTTAAGATCTAAACGTGATTTCCATTCCGCATCTGACAATACGGCTTCCTGATTATAAATTGAGCCAAAAGAATCAGGTGATTCCTTTAAAGAATTCAGCCTGGCTGATTTGTATAACTCCCAGGTTTCTGGAGTTAGTATTTTGATCTCAAATTCACTCATGTTTAGGCCGTGTTGTATAACGCCCAAGCTCAGCAGCGCCTGGTTCGGCGTACCCTGCCTGGGCCGCCTGAATCGTGGCGCGATCGTGGGCTGATGGGACGCTGCGCTCGGCTGTTTCGGCGATCAGGGCGGCCTGTTGGCGGAGCGCGTCACGCCGCTGTTCATCGGAGGTCCGCCCGGCGATGGTCGCAAGAACCTGATGGAGGCGCGCCAGGACGGCGACGTTGCCTTCGGCGTTCTGGCGGATTTGGTCGAAGGCCTCGGCCAACAGGCCCGAGAATGTCGGCCCGCGGCTGATGACACGCAACTGTCCCCCCTCGGAGCGAAAAGGCGATTCGCTCGGGCGGGCGGCGAGCCGGGCGAGGATCGATGCAAGGTAATCAATGCAATTGATCGCGGTCGTGGTGTCGTTGGTGCTCGGCGACAGCGCCTTGAGCGCGACATCCACGATCTGCCGGATGCCGTAGCCCGCGTCCTGAATCACCGTCCGGTATTGGCCCATGGAGTAGGCCGCGTTCAGATTTAGGATCATCTCGTCGTCCGGTGGCTTGCCGGACACCGACGCGAGCGGGCAGGCTTCGATGACGAACTCGCCGATTCCTTTTTCCATTCGCACGACCACGCCCTGTTCCCTCGCAAAGTTGAACAAGGCATCGGCGTCAATCTCCTGAATGTACCCGGTCTTCCGGGCCGGGATGGTCGCCCATGTCTGGGACGCGAGCGCTCCCTCCTGCTCCTCGCCCGCACGCCCGACGGCGGCTTCACCAACCTGGGCGGGGAACAAGCGATCGACGGCCTCGAGCGTCTCCGTGGCCACCGACTCGATGATGCTCGTCGCCTGGAGCGAGCGGGCGATGTGATGAATGAAGAACATAAGGAACCCGATGCCCACGAAGGCCAGCAGCACGGCGACAAACACCGCCAGCCCCGGGACGAACGCGCCTTCGTCACCGCTGCGGATCGTCCGCAGCACCACGAGGCAATAGGCGAAGACGCCCAAGAAGACGCCCAGGACCGTCTGGTTGGCCCGGTCCCGCATGAAGTTCCGCAAAATTCGCGATGTGTACTGACTCGACGCCAGGGTAAAGGAGACGATCGTGATCGAAAAGGTGACGCCGGCCACTGTGATCATCGAGCCGGCGATGGTCGAGAGCAGCCCGCGCGAGCCTTCCGCCCCGGCCCCGAAGAGGCGCGGCCAGCGGTTGCCGAGCGATTCCATCTCGATCATTGCCACAGCAAGGACGACGGCCCCGACTACGATCAGCGTCGGGATAAACCACATGCTTGATCGCAAGTCTTCCCAATATTTGCGCAGTAGATTCATACGACATCCGCGGCCGAACGTTTGGTTAAGGGGCGGGCTTTAGCCCGTCCCAGTGAGCGAAGCGAACGATTTGAACCAGCTGTTAGGCTACTTGTCATCAGGGAAAAGCCAAGGAAGCTCTGTAATGATTATTTCTCTAAAGTTTGGCTTTAGTACCCATGCAGTAATCAGTAACAGCGTGGCGGTTAACAATAAAAATGTCTGAACCAATAACGAAGTATCGATAAGAGAGAGTTGACTTAAAAGAACTGGCGCAAATAGGACTAGGCTGAGTGCGCTTAGTATTAATTGAGCTACGCGATCAGTGGTCATTGGGTATGCTCATCAGGCCTAACGTTTGGTTAAGGGGCGGGCTTTAGCCCGTCCCAGTGAGCGAAGCGAGCGGTTTGAACCAGTTGTTAGGTGCGACGGCGGTCATGGCGCTTTTGCGCGTAGGCTCTGGAGGAGAGATTGCGCGGCAAGGCCAAGAGCTTGGGTGACGGCTGCCAACAACGTAGGGTCCATGTGGCTAGTGCCGTCAGCTTCATAGATATACCGCCAAGTCACAAAGGGTTCATCACCTAAGGCCACCAGAAGGCCTCGAAAGCTGGCGGGGTCCATTGCTGTGCCCGACTGTTCTGAATAGACCTCGGCGATAGTTTTCTGCAGTGAGGGCTCAATTCGGTCAAATAGCGATGAATACGTATGTCCCCTCAGGCTTAAGCCTGCGGCCTTTAGCTCTTTGAACTTTTTGCCAGGATGCTTCGCAGCGATGAAAAACTTCAGCAGCAGTTCAATAGCGAAGCTCCTGCACATGATTGCAGGCCCCGCAAAGTCTGCGTTGCCGGTACTCGCAATTGAGGCCGAGGCCGACTCAGCCGCCTGGTTGTAGGCGTTCGCCATGTTGAACAACGCACTGTAGAGCGCCCTTGGCTTCGCCGCAGCTAGCGCGCGCTCTGCTATCTGTCGAGGATCAGTCATGAGTGACACCTAACGTTTGGTTAAGGGGCGGGCTTTAGCCCGTCCCAGCGAGCGAATTGAACCTGTTGTTAGGCCTTTTGACGAGCTTGCCATGATGCAAAATACCTCCCTGAGATTGCTCCAATGAAGATAAGGATGGGAGCACCGAATAAATAAATAAACCAGCCATTTGCAGCGCTATATTCGTGTGACCTTGCCACAAGGAACCAAACGGAAAAAAGTAGAGTATGTACTCCGATGAACCCGCCGACGGTAGCGGATTTTGATGCATCAAAGTAGCCTGATATTGCGGTCCATATCCAGTGTGGAGCTGCAAAAAATATGTAGTATTGCAAAAGCTTTTCCGTTGTCCGCGAAAGCGACGATAGGCTCAACTCGAACGTGCTATTAGACATAGCCATGATAAGTGCAACGATTGCAGGTAAAGCCAAGTGTACGAGGTAGTACATGACAAAGGCCTAACGTTTGGTTAAGGGGCGGGCTTTAGCCCGTCCCAGTGAGCGGAGCGAACGATTTGAACCAGCAGTTAGAGGTTCTCGCGCACGGATAACTTATTCTTTGGCTCCCAATAACCGCCGCTACCGTGATATGTCTCGGCGTGTAGGGAAAAGCGCTCGCTGCAATTTGAACAACAAAAGTTGTATTCAACAATGTCGCCCCATCCTTCGCCTGATGCAACAGCTTCAAATGAATTTTGATTTATAGCCTCAAGGTCTGGCAGTTCGATGATTGTGCCGTCTTCCACGTTTTGCTTGGCGATTTTGATTGCTTTGAGCAAGTCGTTTGGCTGCCGAATCGGGTAGCGAACACAAAGACTGGTGCACTTTTCACATGGCATCGGACGCTAACCTCTAACGTTTGGTTAAGGGGCGGGCTTTAGCCCGTCCCGCTTGAACGACTAGTTATGCATTACAGCTCGTTGGCGAAGTGCACGCCGGAAAACGCCAGGTCGTACGTAGAGTGTCGGCCCGACATGACCAAGTTCAATTATTCAGTGAAGCTTCGCGTCGTGCTAACACAGCTTTGACCAAGCGCTTCAGCACAAATGGCCAGTCTCGGACTTGGTAAATTAACCATTCTCCGTTCTTTGCTTCTCGGTGAATCTCTACATATCCTTTCTTCGGCTTTCCATCGATGACAATAGGCTCGTAAGCCTGGGGAAATACACCTGCGATAGCGGATCCCATTATTACAGCGCTATGAGTAAATTTGTTGCGAAGACTAAATAAGAAATCAAGTTTTTCCTCTCGGCATCTATATACCCAAGACCTGGATATGACGTATTTGGATCGCCTCCCATTACCCCTCTGACTATCTGAATATTAAAATACAGCTCGGCGCGCTCTTCATCGGTCAGTATTTTAAGGACAAAGTTATTAAATGATGTTCTTACGCCGTATGCTGCTTGATATGCGTCATTGAAATGACGAGAAATCTCGATAGGGTTCGAGCCAGTTTGCACAGAACTCACCACGACCTCACGTTCCGATGCCTTCTTGCTTGAGATCAACCATTCTGAAAAAGGCACCCATTCGGAAGGCTGGCCTAGCAAATCGAAACACGTAAGCAAGAGATAGTGCATCAGTGCATCAAAATATCGCCACGGATGTGTCCAGCCGTTTTCACCAATGTTTTGTATGAGCCGAGCATCGCAGTATTGGTGGCGAAGCTCAAAAATCATGTCTACATGTTCCAAGCGGTTTAGAACCAACCCACGATTGTCACTCGCCATTTTTTCGTATCCATTTAGAGGGAAATGCCAAGATGGTTGGCTAAGGCTTTCTCGTCACCTGCAAAATTACGCGACTTTAAGCAGAGCTGCGTTAAATGGATAATGCATAACTATATTTAGACACCATTTTTTGTATAACTCGCCGGACGGGCGTGGTGTATAACATTCCTTGTCATCGCGGTGCTCCTTGTCTAGGCTGGGCGTTTCCGAAGGACGGTGACTGTATAAGGGAGTTATACACCATGGATGGAAGGCTGCGATTGCTCGATCAGGTCCGGGACCAGATCCGGCTGAAACACTACTCGATCAGAACTGAACGTGTCTATTAGGCCCTGGCACTCTCTGGCGAGTGGGTGAAGCGCTATATCCGATTTCACAAATATCGACATCCGCTTGAAATGGGCGCAGCTGAAGTTGAGGCGTTTCTTTCGGATTTGGCTGTGCGCCGTGATGTATCCGCTTCGACGCAGAATCAGGCGCTGGCTGCGTTGTTGTTTCTTTATAAGCAAGTACTCAAGCAGGAGCTACCCTGGCTTGGCGAAGTGGTGCGTGCAAAAAAGCCCGCTCGGCTGCCGATGGTGCTCTCTATCGACGAAGTGCAAAGGATTCTCAACCAACTGGATGGCGACGTCGGATTGATAGCACGACTGTTATATGGTGGTGGCCTGCGGTGCTGGAAGGGGTACGGCTCAGAGTCAAGGACGTCGATTTATCGCGCCTCCGTTGCGGCATAGCTTCGCAACTCATCTGTTGGAAAGCGGACAAGATATTCGCACTGTGCAGGAGTTGTTGGGCCATGCAGACGTGAAGACAACCATGATCTACACCCACGTGCTAAACCGGGGCGGCTTGGCGGTTTTGAGTCCGTTGGATCGTTTGTAAGTTTGCGGTATGCGCAGAGGGATGCGCTGGTCCGGCTATAGGCCGCCAGGTACGGTCGCGAAAGGCCGAACCGCCTAGGATCGCTAGGACGGGCCCGTGTGATCGTTGTAAAAGAATGAGCTGTAACGGTGGGTGATACCGCGCCCTGGGCGATGGCCAAGCCATCAACCCAGGGCATTGCACCAATTGGCACTAGAGCTCGATTGATACCCCGGCCTGCAGGGTGCGCGGAGCGCCCGGGTATGCCCAGATGTTCCAGGCGCGCTCTTCGTATTCCTCGTCGAAGACGTTGTCGAGGTTGAGGTTGAGGCGAATGCGGTCGGTGAGCGGGTAGTAGGCCAGCAGATCGACCACGGTGTAGGCGCCCATGTCGTAGGCAGTGTTCGAGGTGCTGCCCTTGCGTGAACTGACGTACTTCACGCCAACCCCAAGGCCCAGCCCGTCCAGCGCACCGTTGTCGACCTCGTAGGTGTCGAGCAGGTTGAAGCTATGCTCTGGCACGTTGGCCAAGCGGCTGCCCACCGGCACGGCGGCGCTGTTGCTTTCGGTGACTTCAGCGTCAACGTAGGCATAGCCGCCGATCACGCGCCATTGCGGGGTGATGTTGCCGGCAACGCTGAGGTCGAAGCCGCGGCTGCGGACCTCGCCTGCAGCCACCTGGAAGGCCAGGGAGCCAACGTTTGCCGGATCAGCCGTCAGCACGTTTTCCTTGGTGATGTGGAACAGCGCAGCCGTCACGCTCAGGTTGTGTTCGGGCAGGTCGTACTTGATGCCAGTCTCGTAGGCGACGCCTTCTTCCGGGTCGAACGCCTGGCTGCTGCGGTCGGCGCCACGGTTGGGCTTGAATGAGCGGGAGGCGTTGGCATATACGGCCAGCGCTTCGGTCAGGTCGTAGATTGCACCGATGCGCGGCGAGACGGCGTTATGCGCCTGTTCCCAGCTACCAGCAGCCGACAGCTTGTTGGTGTAGTTCTGCTCGAAGCGTTCCAGGCGCGCGCCCAGCTGCAGGGTGAAACGGTCGGTCAGTTCGACCTGATCCTGCATATAGAAGGCATAGGACTTCAGGTCTTCGTCGTCCCAGTAGTTGGGGCCGAGAATGGGGGGCAGCGGCTGGCCATAGACCGGCTCGTACATGTCGATCGGGAAGGAGCCTACGCCACCTGCGGAACGGTCGATGCGGGAGTTGTAGTTAAAGTCGTCGTACTCGATGCCGGTCAGCAGGGTATGCATGAAGCCCAGAGCGCTGAAGCGGCCTTCGAGGTTGGCCTGAATGGCCGTATCGTTCCATTCCAGCCGTCGTTCGCTGTAGTTGCGCCCCACGGTGCGGCCGTCTGTGGCCAGGGCGTTGTTCTCCACGGCGCCACCCTCCAGGCTGCCGTCGAGGTATTGCACGCCGCCGCGCAGGGTCCATTGGTCATCGAGCAGATGCTCGATTCGCAGCTGGGTCATGGCGTTTTCGTTCGTGAACTTGCCGGCGCTTTCTTCCCCGAGGAAGCGATCACGTGGCAGCTGGCCTTGCTGGCCGGCGTAGCGCGTCACGCCGCGGTCGAGCGGGTGACGGTTGTGGAGATAGTCACCTTCCAGAATGATCGCGGTGGCGTCGCTGAGATCCCAGCGCAGCACTGGGGCAACGTTGTAGCGTTCGCTTTCGACATGATCGCGAAAGCTGTCAGCGCCTTCGGCCACCAGGTTGAGGCGATAGGTGAATTCGGCCTGCTCGTCCAGTGCGCCGGTGGTGTCCAGCGTGCCGCGGCGCAGCCCCTCGGTGTTGAATTGAGTGCCCAGCACGGTCCGCTGCTTGGCCTGCGGTTGCTTGCTGACAATGTTGAAGGTGCCGCCCGGGTCGCCACGGCCATACAGCATCGAAGCCGGGCCACGCAGGACCTCGATTCGCTCGATAGTGGCGGCGTCCGGCATGTTGGGGTAGCCACGGTTGATGGCGAAGCCGTTGCGGTAGAACTCCTGGGAGCTGAAGCCACGTACCAGGAATTCGGTCAGGCCCTGGCCGCCGAAGTTGTTGCCGCGCTCGACGCCGCCGGCGTAGTCCAGCGCATCCTCGAGACGGGTGGCACCGATGTCTTCTACCACCTGCCCCGGGACGACGCTGATCGACTGCGGGATTTCATGGATGGGCGTGTCGGTACGCGTTGCGCTTGCCGAGCGCGTAGCGCGATAGCCGTCCACTGGGCCGTCGGTGCGTTCGGCTTGCGAGGCGGTGATCTCCATTTGTTCGAGGGCGATGGGGGCCCCGGTAGATCCCGTTTGTTCGGCAGCGTAAGCGGTGGCGGCGAGCGCCTGTAGCGACAGCACAGGCACGAGAAGTCGACGCATTGCGGCAGTTCCTTTTTGAAGGCTTCGAGCAGAGGGGCGCAGATGCTATAGATGTTGATAACTATTATCAATTGAGTCTTTGGCTGGATGCCTAATTGGGTCGGTTTGGCGTTATTGAGAGCCATTGCCGTGCCGTTCAACCCGGCAATGTTGCTGAGCAGGTCTTGTCGACGCGGACAATAAGGGAGCCGGTAGGGAAGCGAGCGAACCCGGCCGGCTCGGATGATTAACAGCGCGCGGGCAAGTCGGCATGCTGCGCGGACAGGACGAACAGCCCAGATATCAGCGAGCAACGTTGCGCGTCGAATGATGCGAGTTCGGCAGCTTACGAGGGAGGGTCAGAGGGCGCTCGGTCGATCAGCCTCGTGTTATCGAGGTTCCCCCCGAGCACTGATTTGCCGCGAGGATGCGCCACTCATGCCCGGCGCATCGCAATGGCCATCCTCAAATCAACGATCCCGGCTGGCGCCTTCGCGGGACCGAGTCGAGTCGGCTGGCGTTTCGGTGCCGGTCATCGTCGACGATTCGGTATCGGGTTGGGTGTCGTCAGTAGGCTCGGCTCCAGGCTCGCTGGACGGTACGACTGTTGGCGTTCCGATGCTTTGCGAGGCGCCACGGCAGGTCAGCTCGGCGAAAGGCTGGTCCGGTGAGTACTCGCCTGGCACCCGCTCTACCCGCTGAGTGTTGGGGCTTACGGTGAAAACGGGCGGGGCGGAGGTGTCGGCACGTGCATCCTCGGGCACGTGGAATTCGCAGGTCACGGTGTCACCGGTATTGTTCCTCACCTTCACCGCGCGTATTCCAACCAGCTCGCCACCCGCCTCGGTGGTCGAGGTCGGCACGCCCATGGCGCTGACTTCGATATCCAGGCCGTTCAGGTGGGTGATCACTTCGGGCTTGGGTGTCTGGGCAAGCGCAACAGATGCGCAAAGGGCTAAGCCTAGTATTGTGAGCAGTGCCTTGGTCATGGGAACCTCCTTGAGTCGATGACTGCTTAGAAGGGCTCGAGGGGTGAGGGTTCGGTCTGCTCTCCGATTTGCTTGACCGTTGCTTCGCAACAGCGGTTGAACACTACTTCTGTGGCTTCAGATTGCGAGCATAAAGCGCTTTCCCGCCCGTGGAGGTGGTGCCTCTGGCCTCCAGCTCGAAGCGTTTGGAATGCGATTTGATCAAGTCGCTGAGTTTCTTGAAGCCATACAGGCGCGGGTCGAAGGCGGGACGCAGTTTGCTGATGTTGGAGCCGAGCTCGCCGAGCTGCACCCAGTCATCCTCGTCATCGGCAATGTCGCTAAGAACCTTGGCGATGAACTCTACCGGAGCCTTTTGCGTTTTGACCTGGCCGCCTTTTTCGGCGGTTTTGGCCTCGTCTTCGGGCTTTTCTGCAAGCTCCGGCGCGGGCGCCTTGTCCCCATTGCTTGGGGGTTCCTGTGAGGTCTTGGGTGCGTCGGCGCGAAGAATTTCGGTGTAGATGAACTTGTCGCAGGCTGAAACGAAGGGCGATGGGGTTTTTTGTTCGCCAAAGCCGTAGACGGTCAGGCCTTCTTCGCGGATTCGTGCGGCCAGACGCGTGAAGTCGCTGTCGCTCGAGACCAGGCAGAAGCCGTCGAAGCGGCGCGTGTAGAGCAGGTCCATCGCGTCGATGATCAACGAGCTATCGGTGGCGTTCTTACCGGAGGTGTAGGCGAACTGCTGAATCGGTTGGATCGAATAGTCGAGCAGCACCTTCTTCCAGCTGCCGAGGTTGGGCTTGGTCCAGTCGCCGTAGATGCGCTTGACGCTGGCGACGCCGTATTTGGCGATTTCCTCGAACAGGCCTTCGACAATCGCGGCGGGGGCGTTATCGGCGTCGATAAGAACCGCAAGATGGATCTGCTGACGGGTGTTGCTGGGCTTGGCGGCCATGATTCGTCCCTGGATGGATATGTGCCGACCATAACGCCAGTTGCAACTGGGGGCCAGGGCAGTGCAGTAGCAATCTGGATGACAGGCTTTGCCGTTCCGATTGAACCCTCGCGGGCGAGTCGGTTCCGACCTTGCGTCCAGGCTGCTCGACGCGCTCTGGCTGGTGCTACCCAGCGTAGCGACTAGAGTAAGCCGTACCCCTTACGTTTCTCACGAAAAGGCGCCTTCATGACTCCCATCGTCGACTTTCTCAACACCATCTTCTGGGGCTACGTTCTTATTTATGGGCTACTTGCGGTGGGTGTGTTCTTCACCATCCGCCTGGGCTTCCTGCAGTTTCTACACTTCGGCGAGATGGTTCGGGCGATCAGAGGCGCGCGGCAAAGTGATTCGTCAGGTATCTCACCGTTCCAGGCGTTGTGTACCAGCCTCGCGTCGCGGGTTGGCACTGGCAACCTGGCCGGGGTAGCCGTTGCGCTTTACCTGGGCGGTGCCGGGGCAATCTTCTGGATGTGGATGGTGGCGCTGGTGGGCATGGCCACGGCCTATGCGGAAAGCTCACTCGCGCAGTTGTACAAGGTGCGCGACGGGGAGGGCCAGTACCGGGGCGGCCCGGCGTTCTACATTGCCAAGGGTTTGAAGGCGCCATGGGCCGGGGGCGTGTTTTCCGTGGCGCTGATCATCTCGTTCGGGCTGGTGTTCAACGCGGTGCAGGCCAACTCCATCGCCGATGCCATGGAGGGCGCGTTTGGTGTCCCGAAACTCTGGGTTGGCATTGCCATCGCCATCCTCGCCGGGCTGGTGATCTTCGGCGGGCTACGCTCCATCGCGCGCTTCGCCGAGCTGGTGGTGCCACTGATGGCGGGCCTGTACGTGCTGATGGCACTGATCGTGTTGCTGATGAACATCACCGAGGTGCCAGGCGTGCTGATGACCATCGTCCGCAGCGCCTTTGGCCTCGAAGAAGCCGCCGGTGGTGTCGCCGGCTCGGTGACCGCGGCGATGCTCAACGGCATCAAGCGCGGCTTGTTCTCCAACGAAGCAGGCATGGGCTCGGCGCCCAACGTGGCGGCGACCGCGACCCCAGCGCCGCATCATCCGTCTTCCCAAGGGCTGGTGCAGGCGATGGGCGTGTTCATCGACACCATCGTCATTTGCACCGCCACCGCCGTGATGATCCTCCTGTCGGGCGTTCTGGAGCCCGGCTCGGGTGTGACCGGCACGCAGCTCACCCAGCAGGCAATGGAAAGCCACATCGGCGTGGCAGGGACCTACTTCATCGCCATCGCCATTCTGTTTTTTGCCTTTACCTCGATTGTCGCCAACTACGCCTATGCGGAAAACGCGCTGATCTTCCTGGGTGCCGGTAACAAACTCGGGCTGACTCTGCTGCGCCTGGCGGCATTGGGAATGGTGATCTGGGGCGCTTACGAGGCAGTCACGACCGTGTTCAACGCGGCGGATGCGTCCATGGGGCTCATGGCGACGATCAACCTGATCGCAATCACGCTGCTCTCCGGCACGGTGGTGAAGTTGACCAAGGACTATATGGCGCAGATCAAGGCGGGCGAGGTGCCTACGTTCAAGGCCGCGGACTACCCGGAACTGAAAGCCAAGATCAACAACAACATCTGGCGCTGATGTGAAAACGCCCCGGCAAGCATGCCGGGGCGTCGTGCCTTACAGCTCGGTGGGTCAGCTCGGTAGCCGGTCCAGTGTTTTTGGCTCATGCATCGGGCAGCCGTTGTGACGAGCGCGGAACTCGGATGACATCTCATAGGCCGGCTTGCGCGAGCGCATGATGCCGCCGAGCGGGCGATGGGCCGCCAGTCCATGCCAGGGGCTGAAGGACATCTGGTCATCCACCACCGCTGCGCGGGCTTCGCTCCAGGCCGATTGCGGCTGGACGTTGATCCGCGCAACAGTGACGTAAGGGCTGGCATCTTCCGGCCAGACCACGCTGGCGTCCTCGATGGGCATCTTCTCGATGTCGGTGGCCAGCTGCACACGTAGCTCCCAGGTCCCGCCGTGCTGAGCGAAATGCTCGCTGATCGCCTCGCGTAACCCGTTCGGCTTGTCCTTCAGGTCGACGTTCTGATCGGTCAGCGCCTTCAGTTCCGGCGAAACGGGCACCACCGAAAGCTTGGCGAAGTAGCGGCCATAGAGCAGCGGAACCACGCTGTAATAGGTCTCCCCGAGCAGGTTGGTGGTGGGGTGGCCGCCCATGCCCTTGAGCGTCGCGCTTTCGCCTCCGGCCTTTTCCACCAGACTCTCGGCACCGCGCAGCGCGGCAGACAGCGTCTGCTTGGCGCGAGGCGCTCGGTCGGTAGTCTTGGCGATCAACTTCACCGACTTGAGAAAGTCCTTGGGTGTCGGCGCCAGGAACGCCGGCGCGTTGACCATGACGAAATCCTGGGTGACCTGGCCGTCCGCATTCGGCAGGCGTTCGCCTTCAACGCCGATGAGCTTGATCGCCAGCCCGCGCGGAGTGGAAACCTTGTCATCGAGGATGTCGCCCGGATTGGTCGAATAACGCATCACCACCGGCATCTTCCCTGGCTTCGCAAAAGCCCCCTGGGCCAGTTCTGGCGGCAGGTCCGGCAGGATTTCGATTTCGCCCTGCAGCAGGCCGTGGCTCTTGGCGTGCACGCTGCGAACAGCATGGCCACTGTCGGCAAAGGTCGTCTCGGTGATCTCGCGCATGGCCTGGATCAGGCCGGAGATGGTCTCGGCTTCGTCGTCTGGCACCTGCTCGAAAGCGGGGTCGAAGGGTAGGGGCGTTACGGTCAGGCGATCGGTCATCGGCTCGGCTCCGTCTGGTGATGCGGACTTATGGACTGCTGCGCCGCGGTCTGTAGTCGACAATCAAGGTCTGGAATCGTTTTCGAAGAGCGTGCAAGCCGTTGTGGATGGACTTCGCGCCGGATCAGTCCACAAGCCTGGATTGCCCAGGCCCAGGAGCGCGCCGTTTTACTGCGGAATTACCCCAAGCCCACGCGCCATCAGTGCCGCCAGCAGAGGAAGCAGCAGCAGGGCGAGCAGTTCGATGCGGATCACGGTCTTCACCCAGCGCGCAGTGGTTGGACTGATCGATGGGACCTGGCCCGCCTTCAGCGCCGGACGCCATTTCAGGAAGGTCACGGTCGGATAGATCGACAGCAGAGCAACGATGACGAACAACCCGACCTTGGCGTGGAAGAAGCTGTTGTTGAGGTAATAGTCCAGCCCCTTGCCATAGCGCATAGCGCGCGCTGCGCCGGTGACCAGGACGAACCCGGCGGCGATGCCGAAGGCCAGATCAACGCGAAACAGGCTGCGGGCGCGTTTGAAATTCAGCGGCAGGCGGAACAGCTGGTGCTCAAGCACCAGCAGGGAGAAGAGCAGGAAGATCGCCACGAAGTGCAGGTAGGCGGCGACGGCATAGGCCATTTTCTGAAGGTCCTTTGGTTAGGGTTGCTGCGGTGCGGCGGTGACAGCTGCCGCCGCATGGGTCGAGGCGAACCATTGCCCCTGGCGTTGCAGCCGCCTGGCGATGCTGCCTAAGCAGACGCCGCGCAGGAGCATGAAGGCGAGAAAGGCCAGCCACAAGCCGTGATTGCCCATCCCACGCAACAGCCAGCCCAATGGTAGCGAAATCAGAACGGCAAGCAGCATGGCGTTTCGCATTTCCCGCGCACGGGTGGCTCCGATGAACAAACCGTCCAGCAGATAGCTCCAGACGGCGACCAGGGGCAGCGCGGCGAGATAGGGCAAATAGACGGCGGCGGTTTCGCGCACCGAAGGAATGTCGGTCTGCAGGCTGACGAACAGCTCACCGCCCAGCAGGAAGAACAGCCCGAAGGCTAAACTCGCCAGCAATGACCAGCCCCCGGCAACAGTCAGAATCCGGCGCAGCTCGGTGCGGCTCTGGGCGCCGATCGCATGCCCGCTCAATGCTTCGACCGCGTGGGCGAGACCGTCGAGTGCATGCGCCGTTAGCATCAAACCGTTCAGCAGCAAGGCATTGGCCGCTACCGTGGCGTCGCCCAGCCGCGTCCCTTGGACCGTGACCAGGAAGAACACCAGCTGCAGCGCCAGCGAGCGAAGAAAAATGTCGCGGTTGACGGACATCAGCGGGCGCCAACTGGCCCACAGGCGCAGCGTCTGGCGGTCCAGGCGTCCGGCGTAACGCAACAGCGCGCCTCGGGTCAGCGCAAGGCCGACCAGCACACCGCTCCATTCGGCAATGACCGAGGCGCGGGCTGCGCCGGCCACGCCCCACTCCAGACCGATGACGAACCATAGATCCAGCGCAACGTTGATCAGATTTGTCGTCAACAGAATCGCCAATGGCGCGCGCGCATTCTGGGTGCCGAGAAACCAGCCAATCAGCGCCATGCTCGCCAGCGCTGCGGGCAGGCCGAACAGGCGGGTATGAAAATAGGCTTGGGTGAGCGCGTCGAGTTTGGCAGAGGGCTGCATAAGCTGCAGCGCGTAACCTTTCAGCGGCATCGCAAACAGGCTCAACAGCAGCGCAAAGCCCAGCGCCAATAGCAAGCCCTGCAGCAGCACCTGACGCAGCGCGCCGCCGTCCTGACGTCCGGCGGCCTGAGCAGCAAAGCCGGTAGTGCCCATGCGCAGAAAACCCATCACCCAGACCAGTAGGCTATAGAGGCTGCCGCCTACCGCAACCGACGCGAGCTGATGCGCGTGCGGCAGGTGGCCGATCACCGCGCTGTCGACCAACGCCACCAGTGGCACGGAGAGGTTGGACAGAATCATCGGCGCAGCCAGCGCCCAGACCCGTTTATGAGTGGGGGCGTGCTGCCAGGCGGTCAATAACCGTGACATGAAGGGCTCCAAAACAGCCGGGCATGATACGTCGCGATGGTCAGGAGCGCAGCCGAGCGATGGCGCTGGTGCCATGCTCGGCCGGGTTGTCGGAGGAGTAGGGCGCTACGAATGGCTCAGTGGATCAGCCAGCTCAGCAGCCAGAGCCCGAGGAACAGATAGATCACCCCAGCGATGATCGAGCGGCGGAAGAACGCGCGAAACGCGCCGACCAGCAACATCAGGCCGATGGCCAGTGCAATGAGGCTGATCAGTGAACGATCCATGCCGAGGGTCCGCGACAGGCCCTCGAGAAAGTTGGCGCCGGCATCGGCGAACAGCCCGAAAAAGCCGCTGAGCGCATCGACGATGTAACGAATCACGGTGCCGAGCGCCTGGCCCAACCATTCGAAAAAGCTTTCCACCTGCATGCTGCACTCCTGACAAACGATCCGCGGCCGCAAGCGCAGCCGTTCCCTGGTCCATTGGGCTGCCAATCCGTCTGGCAGTTCCCGGCGTTGCGATTGAACCGCAGCCACGGCGATGGGTCAGTAGCAGGCTGATCGTCGCCATCGCGTGCACCGTCACGCAAATGCAACCCTTCGCGATCAGGCTATCTCGCCAGTAGCGGCCCAACGAGAAAAGACGATGCCGATTGTTACCAGTACCCGCCCGCGTTGGTTACCCGAGGTTCGCCCGCAGGTCTGGGCGTTGGGAATGCTGGCTGCAGGTCTGCTGCACACAGCTGCCACCTTTCACCTCGATGAGCGGGTGTTCTATTCGCTGCAATCGGCTTGGCAGGAGAGCAGTCTCCAGACCCGCAGCCTCTGGTTGCCCGAGTACCAGGTGCGTGTCGAGGCTAAGCCGGTGGCGACCGTCGGTAACAACCTTTCCGGCTTGACCTTCGATGAGCAGCGCAATCACCTCTGGGCCGTGGTGAACAACCCGGAGGAGCTCGTCGCGATGGATCTCAACGGTGAATTCATCGCTCGCTATCCCTTGAAGGGGTTCATCGACGTCGAGGCCGTTACCTACCTGGGCGACAACCTGCTGGCAGTTGCCGAGGAGCGCAGCCAAACGATCGTGATCCTCCCGGTTCCCTCGCAGCCCGGTGAGCTGGTGCGTGAGGATTACGCGGCAGTCTCGCTGTCCATGGGCGCATCGGACAACTCGGGTTTCGAGGGGTTGGGTTACGACCGCGCCGGTGATCGACTGTTTGCGGTGAAAGAACACTCACCACGCAAGCTTTATGAGATCCAAGGCATCAAGGCCAGCCTCAGCGGACAACTGAACCTCAAGGTCATCGATCGTGAGGCGTGGATCGAGGACAAGGACATGGCCAGCGACCTTGCCTCGGTGCACTACGACGAGCGCACCGGTCATCTGGTGCTGCTCAGCGATGAAGCGAAAATGATGCTTGAGCTCGACGGTGAGGGTGAGCTGGTCAGCTTCCGCTCGTTGTGGAGTGGCTTTGCCGGTCTCGACAAGAGCGTGCCTCAGGCCGAAGGCATGACCTTTGACGAGCGTGGCGATCTGTATCTGGTCAGCGAACCCAATCTGTTCTACGCCTTCGAGCGCAAGTAGCCGAACCTGGGTCAGCCGCGGCGGATCATCCAGACGCCTGCGAAAATCAGCAGCAATCCCCCTAGCTTGCCCAGGCTGATCGACGCCTGGCGAAAGCCCGCCCAGCCGAAGTGATCGAGCAGCAGCGCCATCCCCAGCTGGCCGGCCAATACCAAAGCCATGAACAGCAGCGCGCCGATACGCGGGCCGGCGAAGGCGGCGGTGGCAATGAAGAACATTCCCAGCAATCCAGCACACCAGTGATACCAGTTCAGGCCCCGCAGTGCCTGGATGCCCGGCATGTCCCGCTGGAACAGCACCACGCAGATCAGCGCCACGGTGCCCACTGCGAAGGACAGCATTGCGGCGCTCATCACGCTGCCAAAGTGCTTGGCCACCTGCCCGTTGATGCCGGCCTGTAGCGGCAGGAAAGCCCCGGCGATAAAAGGCAGAACGAGAAGCCACCAGGCTGCGACGGGCATGCAGATTTCCTCCAGAGCAAAAGAAAGCCCGCCGAGGCGGCGGGCGTTGTTCAGAGCGAGCCGACAATGCTAGCGCGGCGGGTATTGCGAGAGAACCTTATTGACGGTTTCACGAAACATCCCGGCCCGTTCCTGAGGACTCCCCGGGTCGTCGCGCAGAACCTGTTCGGCACTGCCGCGCCAGACCAGTTTGCCGTCGTCAGCGTCGTACATGTCCAGCTGTAGGGTGCCGACCTGATAGTGAATGGTGCGCGTGTCAGTCATCACCGGCCCGCCCCAGAAACCGTGCCATGGGCCGCCCCAACCACTGATCGATGAGGTGGTGTAATGCTGGCTGCGCTCATCGACGAGGAACCAGGCCTGCACCAAGAGATCCGGTTGTGCGCCTGACCCTGCCTGGCGTAGGCCGCGTTGGTCCAGCTGCTCGCTTACGGCGCTGCGGATGCGTTGCTCGGTCAGGTCGCTTTTGATGCGGGGATCGTCTGGTCGGTACTGCAGGGCGGGCTCTTTCCAGCTCCAGGTCCGATAGGCGGAAAAATCACGCTGCGGGTCGAAATCGCGTTGCACCTGGGTGCTCTGACAGGCGGCCAGCATCAGCAGCAGAGGCAGCATCAGCAATGAACGGAACATAGGGGTTCTCCTTGCGTTAAGTGCGTGGGCTCAGCGCGGTGGATAATCAGCAAGCGCGCGGTTCACGGCGGCTCGTGCGGCGTCCTTGCGCTCGGCCTGATCACCGCCACTGCGGGCCTCGGCGCGATTGCTCCAGACGGTCTGGCCGGAGGCGCTGTCGATCATCTCGATGCGCACCGTCATCACTTCCTCTTCATAGTTGCGCACCACCGGGGTGCTGCCGCCAATGCCGTAGCCTGTGTTGTAGCCCGGGCCGTAGCCACCATAGCGCCCGGCACCGACGCCTACTCGGGGACCATAGTCATCGTAGACCTGGCGCACGCGCGTCTCCATCTGCGCGCTGGCGCTGATCTGCACGTCGCCCTTGGCGCCCGTTGGCGCAGGCCGTAAGCCGCGTTGGTCGAGCGCGCCGGAGATCATTTCCTGCAGCTCCTCGGTGCCCAGCGAAGCTGTGCCCGCCGGTGGGTTGCGCCAGCTCCAGTTCTGGTAGCTGGAAAAATCCTGCGGTGCCGCCGGGTAAGTCGGCGACTGGATACGTTCGATAGGCGGGGCTGGAGGGATCGGCGCGGACTCGTTGGTGTACGGGTTGTTGCTCTGACAAGCCGCGAGGCTCAAGCCGAGCAGCGAACAGAGCAGGGGCAGTGCAGGGCGGATCGACATCGGTACCTCCCGGTCGGCTCAAAGCGGCCGACATAACCAGTGCAGGTAACGCCCGAGGCCGGCGAAGCTGGGATGGCGGCGGTAGGCCAGTTCCATCTCGATGAGGTCGGCAGGCTCGGTGCGGGCCTGGAAATCGGCGGGCATGTAGTCATGGAAGACGCGCACGCCACTGGTTGATTCGACCCGCCAGTGCGGCGCGAGTTGCGCAGCCAGCTCGCGTGGGTCGAGCGGCTGTTGCGGTGTCAGACTCTGACGCTCGCCGGCATAGGTCTGGGTGCGCAGCTTTTTGAAATGGCCTTTGAGCAGGTTGCGGTAGATCAGCGCGTCGCGGTTATAGAAGGCCAGCGAGAGCCAGCCGTCCTCGGCAGCCAGGCGATGCAGCACCGGCAGGATCGCCTGAGGCTCAGCCAGCCATTCCAGCACCGCATGGCAGATAACCAGATCGAACCGGCCCTCGACGTGGTTTTCGACGTCCTGCCAGGGTGCCTGGATGAACGTTGCGTTTTGGCCGGCTTCGGCAAACTGCTTGCGGGCGCCTTCCAGCATGGGTTCGGCGGGTTCCGACAGCGTGACCTGATGGCCCTGCTGCGCCAGCCACAGGCTCATGTGGCCGAGGCCTGCACCGATGTCCAGGACCCGTAGCGGACGCTCTGGCAGTATTTCAGTCAGGTCGGCCTGCAGCACGGCGAGTCGGATCGCGCCCTTGGCGCCGCCGTAGATTTTTTCGGCGAAGCGCGTCGCCAGCTCATCGAAATGCCGATCGCTCATCGGGCGAACCGCCGTTCGTTGTCGGCAAGCTTCGCCAGCAGCGCCTGTTCCATGTCGATGCCCAGCTCGCTGCACATCAGCAGCAGGTACATAAGGATGTCGCCGACTTCCTGGCCAGCGTGTGCGAGCTTGTCGGCCGAGAGCTGGCGCGATTCGTCCTCGGTCTGCCATTGGAAGATTTCCACCAGCTCGGCCATTTCCACGCTGGCGGCCATGGCGAGGTTTTTCGGGCTATGAAAGCGCTGCCAGTCGTTCTGGTCGCGGATCGCGTGCAGGCGTTGGGTGATCTGTTCGATGTTCATTTGGAAAAGCGGGCTCGTTGTTTTGAGTGTGTGCCGGAAGCAGGTGGCAACAGCTCGTTCGCGCCTGGCGCGGCAGGGTCTCGTAGGAGCGAGCTTGCTCGCGATCAGCTTCTTCAGGCTACGGCTGCACTTGGCTGGCGTGGCGGCTTTGATCGCCAGCAAGCTGGCTCCTACAAAATCGCTGCAACTCGTGCAGGTCGCGCCAGTCGAGCTTCCTCGCGAGTCCGGTCGCCAGATAGGCCGCAAGCTTCCTTCAGCTAAACAACGCCCGCAAGGGGCAGATTGATCAGAGCCGGCGAATCTTCAGCTCACGCTCGACAGCGATGACCCCAGGGCGATAGTCGCCTTGCTCGGTGGCGCGAATAGCCTGCTCCAACGCCTGCTCGGCGATCTGCTCGTGCTGCTGGGAGATCGCGTTGACCCGGATCGGCAGGAAATCCAGCAACTGCGCGTCACCAAAGGTCGCCAGC
>ERZ1673962.730-NODE-730-length-20126-cov-3.999053_pt1 | contig 20126 bp, 19 predicted proteins | sample MGYA00580188_ERZ1673962 | MGnify/ENA primary metagenome ERZ1673962 (study PRJEB41334, sample SAMN05608104) | rock metagenome | biome: terrestrial subsurface; feature: shale formation; material: shale | place: USA: Pennsylvania ... | reverse complement strand
GGAGCGAGCCATCAAGAAATGACGGGCCTATCCCCGCGCATGCGGGGGAATCTAAACAACGCGAAGAGAACGGAAGCGAAAAGCGGGCCTATCCCCGCGCATGCGGGGGAATCAGTGGGCGGAGATCCACCGTGATAGGCTTGAGGGGCCTATCCCCGCGCATGCGGGGGAATCGTCGATCTGGGTGGCCTGACAGTGCGTGCAATGGGCCTATCCCCGCGCATGCGGGGGAATCACCGTGGCGGGACATCGGTTCAACGCTGTTCCGGGCCTATCCCCGCGCATGCGGGGGAATCAAAGCCCAAGGTTTTTGCAGCAGCAGCATATCGGGCCTATCCCCGCGCATGCGGGGGAATCGGAAATACGAGAGCGTCAGACGCTAGGTCCAAGGGCCTATCCCCGCGCATGCGGGGGAATCGAACGTTTGTGGTCGTGCTCCGGGCGGCTGCTGGGCCTATCCCCGCGCATGCGGGGGAATCCTTTTGCCGTTGCTGCTAAACAACGGCAAAGCGGGCCTATCCCCGCGCATGCGGGGGAATCATATTGTCGATTGTGTCGGCCATGCGTCGAGTGGGCCTATCCCCGCGCATGCGGGGGAATCGCTTTATGAGTTCGATGAGTCTTTCGATCCTCGGGCCTATCCCCGCGCATGCGGGGGAATCTTGCAACGGCTATAGCCAACCAAGGAGGAATGGGGCCTATCCCCGCGCATGCGGGGGAATCCCTCGCAAAACGTGGCGCGGAATGGAAAACGAGGGCCTATCCCCGCGCATGCGGGGGAATCGCAGACAACAGAGCGCCAGCGGTTTGGGGTGGGGGCCTATCCCCGCGCATGCGGGGGAATCGCCAGCGCAGCTGTAATCAAAGCCGTCATTTCGGGCCTATCCCCGCGCATGCGGGGGAATCTAAAGTCAGATGCTTCTTTTAATTGCTCGCATGGGCCTATCCCCGCGCATGCGGGGGAATCCACCACGCTCGTTACCAAAACCTCCGCCAACAGGGCCTATCCCCGCGCATGCGGGGGAATCTTTCGACATGCTCGGCACAGCATGGCCTCGTCGGGCCTATCCCCGCGCATGCGGGGGAATCTCTTGCAGTTAAGCCCATGCGCTGCAAGGAAAAATGAGCAAATCGATCAAATTTTCAAAGACCTTGTTTACAACGATTTTCGCACCAACCACAAGCCATCGACATCGATCAGCTCTCTTGGCGGTGTCCCGAGTGAGGCAATCCCGATGCCACCTGTCGCATTCACATCACGCCAAACCATCACAATGCTTCCCTGTGGCTCCGCCTTATGCCAATCGGAAAGCACGCCCCAAGTTCGGGTACGCACTCCTGCGCTCATCCGCGGCGAGATGTAGACCGTTGGGGCCACCTCCAGCATCAGTGAACCCAGAAACCCCCGATAGCGGTCGGCGACGTCACGAGTCACGATCATGACCAGCGGCATGAACTTCCTCCAGACGAATGACTTGCTTGATCCGGTCGATCATCGCCGGAATCACCTCCTGCTTACGGAACACGGTGGCCGCCTCCCGTCTGACGAGACGATCGATCGTCTGCGAGTCGGTTTCAGCCTTTTTGGCCACCGTGAAGGCAATCTGGAGGGTGATGGTGTCGCGGAACAGATCGGCGATGTCGAGAACGAAGGATTGCCCCGAGTCTTCATGGATGAAACCGAGCTGCGGAATAGCGGCGACGGCCTGAACAGCGATGGCCGCTGCGGCCTGGACCGCCGTCGCCGCATGATTGATCGCCTGATTGGGGATATCGGTCGCGTTCGGATTGGCGCGGTCGTAGTGACGCCCCTTCCACTCGATGCCATAGCGCTGCGCCATCAATTGATAGGTCGCCTTGACGCGCGCCCCTTCGATGCCCCGCAATGTGTCGAGATCCCGATGCGGCAACACCTCACCCAGCCGCAGTGCATACATATGGCGCGCAACACTGATCCGACGACGCGGATTGCCCCACAGTTCGGCCTGCCGGCGCGCGATGTCAGAACGGTCCGGCATCAGGGGCGGCGCGGTGTAGCAGCGCACGCCATCCTCACCAACTGCGGCCATCAGCGTGCCATGCCGCGCCAACAGCCTGAGCGCATCATGAGTGACGGTGCTCCCCGGACCGAGCAGGATCATCGAGACTGTTTGATGCGGGATCTGCACCGAGTAAGGCTTGAGCGAATCCTTGCCTGTGAAGAAGTGCAGACACCCGTCGATGACACACAGCTCACCGCGCTCGAACCAAATCAACCCATGCCGGTCTGCATGCGGCATCCGTGCGGTTTCCAGCCCAAGACGTCCCTTCAACATGAGCGCGCCGGCCTCAGGAGCACCATGCCGAAACCGAAGGCGCGATGTCGGCCGATCCCGCGCTGCAGCAGACGGGTAAAGGCGTCGCTATCGCCAACCCGTAACCGGCCCTTGAAAATCGCATCCGGACCGGACGGTGTATGCGTCTTGCGTTTCCCGGCTCCATCAGGTCCGGCGCGTCGGATCACACGGCTGAGTCGAAAGGCCTCCATACTGGCCTGGCTGACCTCCGCGGCATCCTGCTCAGCAAATTTTCGGCCTAGCCAATCCGCATAAACACGCTCACGATTAAGCGTCTCCGGGACTTCGGATTGCTCGGCCATGTACTGAAACAGATCTCTCTCCGGCCCCTTGGTAGGACGAACAATCGGACGAACACGGACCTCGAAAGCGAGGACTTGATCTTTACGCCAGATTTCTGGAAAAGCGCGAGCGGCCAGACTGTCGAGTCCGAGCGCCCGCACGACATCCGGAGTCGCCAGCGCCGCGTTCTCGCGGAGCGCGCTCAGCGGCTGATCGGTATAGGCGAGCAGTCCTTGCCGGGCGTCAAGATAGCGAAACGGCTTGGGGGCCGACTCACCGAACGCGGCACTGAGTAGAGCATGGAAGGCATATCCCAGATCCCCATCGGGAGAGAGCAGACGCTGACGAGTCGCCCAAGCGGTCAGGGACTTGGGATCGGGTGCGCAATGCAGCAGGTAGAGGCTCATCCGGGGTGCTCCTCAAGCCGGAGTCGACCTTCCCGAACCGGACGCCATCCGCCATGCACGCTGCTGGTCCAGTTGCGTTCGTCGCAGAGATCGATCAGGCGGTCGTCGGGCAGGGCGCCTTCGCCATCCGGCCATTGCAGACGCGCGCCCTCAGGCAACCCAGCGGGCAGGGGGGCGGACTGGAGTACGTTCAGGATGTCGTCACCGTTCTGCCAACCGGCGAACAGTCGACGGCTCGGCAGGCAAGGTTTGCGCCCGATGAACAGCGGGCGAGCCGGATGGTCGAGCGCTGACGCCAGATCATCAAGGGTGGGCGGCTCGTCGGCGGGGTCGAGGCGCAGGGCGACCAGCAGGGATCGGTCGGCGTGGTAGTCGCGAAAGCGGCGATGCGGGCTGTCATAGGTGGCCGCGCCCCCAGCCCGGCCTTCGGGGACGCCCCAGGTCGTCCAGCCCGTATCGTCCTTGGCCAGACGCGCGTTCTGGTTGTCCTGAAGGCGTGTTCCCGGATGCTCGATGCGTGCGCCCATGACCAGCCGTTCCTGCAGGCGATCATGGTGGGCGCTGTCCTCGCGTCGCCAGCCGAGGGCATTGGCGAGCAGTCCGGTGATCATCGACAGCGCCGGAAAGTCGCGAATGACGCCGAAGTTGTCGATGGCCTCCCCACCGAAGGCCATCAGCGGCGCCTCCAGCCGCAGCAGTAGATGGCGGGGCATGTCAGCAGGCCCCAGCCTGGATGATGCCGGCACTCCAGGTGGCCAGGGCGTTCAGATCGAGACGCTCGGCCCGTGGGATCTCGACCGCATCCAGGGCCATGAAACGGCGCGTCAAGGGGGCGCCATAGGCCGCATCCATCTTGCCGATCTCGTCGCTCAGCCGGTCGATGGCGCGCTGACGAATCGGCGGATCACCGTCCTTGGTCTCGGTCGGCAAGGCGTCTTGGAAGGCTCCGGCCAGACTGCGCGGCTGCCAGTCGCCGGCCTCCACCAGCACGAACTTGGCCCAATCGAAGGGCGCGGTCGAGCCGCGTTTGGCGCCGGGGCTGACGGTGGCGATCAAGTGCAGGAGGTATTCGACGACCTTGCCGGCCAGGGCGCGTTTCTCGGGCGGCGTGCCGGCGGCGAAGCAGTGCGTGCGCTCGATGGCTTCCAGGTTCTCGACCAGTTGCGGCACATCGACCACCACATAACCGTAGTAAAGACCTGACGCCAGTTCGGTATCGAAGATGCCGGCAGAGCCCAGTTCGCCGCTTTCGACATTCAGGTCGTCAACAACGGTGAAGTAATCGTTCTCGACCTGAGCCGCGTGGACCGTGAAGGCGTGAGCGACATAGGCAGCGGCGTCACGGCTCGCTAGAACATCAGATGTGACCATTCGGCCGAACAGAGCGGATTCCAAACCGCTTCCATGTTTGAGTGCCTCGATGTTCTTCTTCTCGTCCTTGAGCATCTTGGCAACCGCCGTGCGCAATGCGCCGTCATCGGCGGCTTCCTTGGCCAGAGCGGTGCAACGACCAACCAGATAGTCGATCTCGGCCTTGCCCATCAACACAGCCTGTCCGGTTTTGAGCGCATCCTCACCGGCGCGCTCTCGGCCCGCTCGATCGACCAGCCCGGCATTGCGCATCGCTTCCACAGCAGACTGTGCCAGCGGTTCTGATATGTCCGCATCCATGATCCGCTGCCGGATCAGTTCCAGTGTCCCGCGAGAACGGATCGCCATCGGCACATCGAGCGCTGACAGCGCAAACCTGTCCTCGGCGATGCGCCAATGGCGTTTCAGACATTGCGACGAGATCCGTGTGCGTGTCGCGTTCCCCAGCGGCAGGCGCTTGGCAAGTCCGGCATCATCGCGGTTGAGTAGCGCGGCAGGATAGCTGTGGAGGGTATGGATCTGAATGAAGCGTGGTTGGTTGGACATGACGTAAGAGGTTCCTTGTCAGTGATTTAAGCGGCGGATTTGGCCATCATGGAAAAATAGCGACCAGCGATGTTCATGCGAATTGTTTCGGCTTTCTCCTCATTGCGGTTTTCATGCAAGATCAAGCGGCCGAGTTCGTGCCAATTTGGAGCAGTTTCTTTCGCAGCGAGCAGGCGCAGGAGGCGCGGCACAAGTTGCCGGAAGGCGTCGCCGCGTGCGGTCAGGAGCTTGGTTACGCGCGCCTCCGAAATACCTGGGGATGTGGTCGCTCGCGCGTCCGTGATACCGGACCGATACAGTTGTTCGCCCAAAAATCCTTTAGCATGTCCGGTCAAGGCGATGCCGTGTGCGATCAAAGCCCAGCGCCGCCAATTTTCAAGAGACTCGTCACGCGACCAGCGATCAGGGTCGATACCTGCCTGAATCAGCGCCCGCGAAAGGGCCGCGACTTGGTGAGGACGCCAGTCGCCATCAGGATCGAGACGCGCCAATGCGGCGAGTTCTCCTGTTCCCAGGCCGTGGATATCGCCCTCGAAACGGGCGGCTCGACCGATGATGCGGGCAAGCCTGGCGATGGGTGATGTGTCCTGTTGCTCGTGTGGAACGGTATTCATGGGCGGAACTCACCGTTTGATGGAAGAGCAGGAAATTTCGCTCACTGTTTGAGTTGGTCTTGGAGGCTCAAAAGCTCTGCGGCAGACCCGCTTGCTTGAGCACGGTATTGGCCATGTGGCGCGAACGGATGTGTGCATCGACTGGAAAGCGCCGTCCGGTGATCGGGCTGTGCCAGATGTCGTGATCTCCCTTGCCGCGCCGCACGCGCCTGCAACCGGCCGCCTGCAGCAAACGGATCAAGTCCGGCGTGAAATTTGACCCCATCAGGCCGCCGCCGCTTGTCGCAGTTGGGCCAGATTGCTCGTGGTCAACACCTGCAACGGAATCGCGTCATCCGCCGGACAGTCGTTTTCGGTGAGCATCTCTGGAACGCGGTCGTGCAGAAGCGTCATCATCGCCTCCAGTGTCGGCGCTTCGCCGACCAATCCAGGCACATTGCTGTCCGCGATGTACCACAGACCGACTTCGGCATCCCATTCGATGTGGATTGAGTAATGCATAGCGCTGTCGATCATCTGTTTTCCTCCGCGAGAAAATCGGCGTTTCAGGGGATAGGCGCTCAAAAATCGAAACTCGTTTGCATCGGTGGGTCCAGCTTGGCAACAGGCATGACGGACTCCGACGGCGGCGTGTTATGAGCCTGCAATCGTTCTTCGTAATGCGTTGCCAAGGTTGAAAATTCTTTGCGCAACCCGCCATGGAAACGCCCCAAGGCGGCGGCGCGCGCCCGATAACGCTGCTCGCCGCTCCGTGGTCCGGCCTCGAAGGCGTTGCGCAGGATGTCCTCGGCACGCTTGGCCATGTCCAGATACCAAGCCAAACGCACCCTATCCGGATCGTCCGCTTCGATGTGCTCGTTGAGACCGAGCGGCCCGTCGAAAAATCGCGCGTCTTCGTATTGCTCAAAGGGTTTGGCGAAGAGATTGGCTTTATCCTTGGCGCTGTCGCCGAACTTCTCCTTGGCTGCACCGTTCTCGAACAGCGTCGCGAGCGCCGCCCACAGTACACCCCGCATTTTGCCGATGTCGGTGACGCGATCCTCGGCGAGCGCCGCCAGCGCGTCGGTTTTCTTCTCGACAAAACCACGCCGGACTTTTGGCGACAGCGGAATCCGTCGTTCGTGATAGCCCTCGGTTTTGCCTTGACCACGGGTGACGCCGCGCGCCAGGACGGCAATGCCTTGATCGCCGTCTTCCGCAATCAGTTTCTGCGCGATCGGTGCGCGATATTTGCCTGGCTTGAACAGTAATTCGACGACGAGCTTGTAATCGAATCCTTTGGCGGTGATCGTCAGGGCTTTCGCTGCGCCGACTTCAATCGGCATCCAGGCATCGCCGGTCACGCCGTTGCGGCTCTTGGCTTCGATTCGCGGAACCTTGCTGCCGGTCGCCACGGCCATGAGACGATCGCCCGCATCGACCAGACGAATCCGGCGGCAGATCTCGATGTAGAACGGATCGAGCGTCGAGAAGGCGAGGCTGTCGGTTCCATTCCAGGGGCGTAACCAGACCAAGGCCAGGCCGCCTTGCTCCGGCAACTCCATCTCGCGAACGATCTCGGCGCGGGCATTGAGCAACCGCTGAACGTCTCGCGCCCAGCGCCGCCCCCAGCCGCCTTGAGGGACCGCGCCAAGCGCTGGGCGACTGGCAAAGCCGCCATTCATTCTCGTCACGCCGTAATTGCCCGCACCCAAGAACCCCTCCTGGGTTTGCAGGCTGATCAAGGCCATCAGCCAGTCCTCGGGCGCCGACCGCTTCATGCGCGCCACCTTGAGGTCGTGGTTCTTCGATGTCACCAGCATGTCCAGCTCATCGGGCGCCTGGAGTCGATTCTTCCAGGCATCGAGACGGCCTTCCGGCACGGGTGCTTGCATCAGTGCCGGCCGATCTGGAGGTGTGACCAGACACCAGGCCGCCCCATCGGGATCGTCCGGCGACAACGCCAACAAGGCGGCTCGCCATTCGGCCTCGTCAGCGAACAGATCGGTTCGGTTGGCGTGATGTAGAGCAATGGCCGCGAGCTGCACCAAAAAGGCATGCCAGGGGTGGCGTTGATGCGGACGCAGGGCAGGAAAGTCGCGGATACGATCCTCTGCCAGGGCTACGAAGAGTGCCGGTAGGCTAAGGTGCGTTCGAGCGCCGTTGGCCATGCGGACACCAATCAGGGACTCGTTCAGTACAGAATAAAGTAACGGCATGTCGATTCCTTTCAATAAACATTTTATGTTATTGAAAGTAGACTGCGATCTGCGACCTGTCAAGATCAAGAATGTCCCCGCCGATGCGGGGACGACATTTGCACCCGCCGTGCATGCAGGTCTATCCCCGCTGACGCGGGGGAAATGATCTGTCTTTGTATAACAACAAACAGTTTATGGGCCTATCCCCGCGAACGCGGGGGAAACATCAAATTTTTTCCAGCCCAACACGGCTGTAGCGAAAGCGCATTCCATCCAGCACGAACAGTATGCCACCTTCTATGAAGCTCACCGCTGTTGGCTGCGCATCCGGATCAATGCCTTGCGCGAGGAAATGCCGCACCGGCAAATGTTTCAAGGGTTGGCCGAAAGGTCCGATGGGGGCGGGATCGAACGTCAGCAGACGATCCCGCACGCCCAGCCGGGTCGCAATGTCCAGATCGGTCGGAAAGCCTTGCTGTTCGTCGAAGGACTTGTCGATCTCCAGGCCTTGCAGATGGGCGATAGAACGTTCCGCACCTTCTCGTCCTTCGATCTTGTTGCCCAGTGACTGCCAAGCCTCACCGAGCGATTCCATCTCCAGGAGTCGCTCGGGATGGGTCGCCGACTCGACCAGCGTCCGGTTGTCCTCGGGAATGACGATCGTTCGCCGCTCGGCGATGAGTCGGCGAGTGGCTTCGACCGTGCGCAGATCCGGATAGATGCCGTCACCGTCCCTGAATGGCCCCAGTCCATGCCGGGAGGTCTTGAGCATCGGCGACAGGTCATGGCTCGGCGGCGTCAGGACCAGGACTCGGGGTGCCCGGTAGTCCGACGGACGCTCATCAAGCGGACGCGCATGACGGTGCAGACGCCCGATGCGTTGCAGGAGCACATCCATTGGGCAGAGGTCGGTGATCAGCAGGTCGGCGTCCAGATCCAGGCTCTGTTCGAGTGTCTGGGTGCCGACGACGATCAGTGGGCCGGGTGGACGCCGCTTGCCGAGCTGCTGCTCGATGGCCTGATCCAGCAAGGGGCGATCCTCGCGGCTGAAGCGGCTGTGATGCAGGGTTGGGCAGCCATTCACGGCGAACAGCCACGCCGATTCGGGTATCTGCGCCTCCAGCGCCTGGAAGACGGCCAGCGCCGCCGGCACGGTATTACGCACGATCAGCACCTTGGCTCCGGTCGTGGCGGCCTCAATGGCCAGACGGGCGATGGTGTCGGGGTCGTCGATGCAATCCTGAAGCGACCAGACGACCGTCTTGGGGCAAGCGGTCGAGTCGATCCGGCGTAAACCGACTCGATCGGAGAGCGCCGGATAGGGCGCCTGACAGGCGACGTCGAATATGGGCGGCGAGGACTTCGTGGCCCGTCCGATATTCAGATAGCGCGTTCGCGCGCTGGAGCCCAGGGTCGCGGAGAGCAAGAGCGCCTGGCCGCCGCATCCCAGGTGCGCCTGGAGCAGCCTCTCCAAGAGGACGGTCATGTAGGGATCGGAGGCATGGACCTCGTCGACGACCAGCAGGCTGCGGGCGAGCAAGGCATGGCGCAGGTGCGCGTGACGGACTTGCAAGGCGGCGAAGAGTGCCTGATCGATGGTGCCGACGGCGATAGGGGCAGCCAGAAAACGCTTGGGTGACTCAGCCGCCCAACGTCGGTGCGCCTCCATGTCGCCGGGATCATCCGGCCATAGCACCTTGAAATCGGGCAGGGCTTTCGGCTCCTGTCCATCGGCGCTGGCGTAACCCGGTAGAGCGCGCACCGTGACCGGCGCCTCGGCCGGCCACAGTCGATCGACGGCCTTGCGGATACGTTCGTAGACCTGACTGGCGGACACGCGCGTCGGAAGGGCGAAATAAAGGCTGTCGACCTCGCCGCGCCGGAACAGATGCACGAAGCGCCAGAGCGCCGCTTCGGTCTTGCCGCTGCCGGTCTCGGATTCCAAGACGAGCAATGGCCCAAGATCCAATTCGGCCATGGCGGCTTGAATCGGATAGGGCGGGTGGCCATCGAAGACGGTGGCGAACCCAGGCGGGTCGACTGCCAGTCGTCGTTGCCAACCAGCCGCGTCCAGGCCCAGGGTTGCGACGGCCCGATCGGCAAAGACGTCGGCCTCGCTCGCGCGGTCGCCAATCCCGTTGGACAGGGGGAAGAAGACCGTGTCCGAACCGAGCCAATCGGCCAGCTGCACCAGACCGGCGAACAGATGGCCAAAGGCCGGGGTGTCGGGGAGTGCATCCCCGCCCGAGACGAAGGCGTCCGGATAGAGTTCACATGCACGCTGCCCAATCTCGGCGATCACTGGGGCTGGATCGTAGAGCGTCGTGCCACTTGGAGCGATGATGGGTTTCCAGTTGGCGCGTGGCCAATCGCCCGGCTCAGGTTCAGGCAACGGGCGGCCATGATGGCTGATGGAGGCGCGAAACAGCGGGATAACTGCCTCACCCCAACTTTCGATGGCTTCCAGAGGTAAGCCATTGAGCAGTGGCGCAAGAAATGGCTCATCGCGAAACAAATCCAGTGCTTGTGGGCCATGCCCAATCGGCGGCGCTGACGGCAGCCAACCTTTCGGCGCTTTTCCCGCCGGCCAGCGCCTGGACTGAAAGCCGCTATTGGCCTTGCCGAGATCGTGCAGGAAGACCAGCACAGTCAGGCGAGCCAAGTCCCTTGGTGTCAGCGCCCGGCCGGCCGCCTGTTCCAGCGCTCGGCGAATCGATCGACACTGACAGAGTCTTTCAAAGCAAGCCGCGACATCGATCAAATGATCCACGAGCGGATGCCAGGCAGTGACGGCCCCATCCTTCGCTTGCTCAAGCTTCCCAAACGCGGCACATTGTTCGCCGAACATCAGCAGCCTCGAATCGCAACCCTGGGTGGCTGGAGAATAGCATTCTGAATGCCGCTTTTGCACGAAATGTCATCGGCTTTTTGCGCACAGGCAGCAAGATCGGCCGTGCTGTATTCTTGAGGAAAGCAACGATCAAGCTGAATCCAACAGACATCTGGTATGGTCGCCGCCATCCTCTCGCCCGGCTTCTGTTGCCGCTGTCCTGGCTCTATGGCGCCATCGTCCGTATCCGACGCCGTGCTTACCAAAAGGGCTGGCTGGCCAGCGAACGACTGCCCGTACCCGTGGTTCTGGTCGGCAACCTCACCGTCGGCGGAACCGGCAAGACACCCTTGGTGTTGCGCCTGGTCGAGCTGTTACGCGCCCAGGGCTGGACACCGGCGATCATCACGCGCGGCTACGGCGGCCGTGCAGAACACTGGCCGCAACGGGTCACGCCCGAATCCGATCCCGACCGGGTCGGCGACGAGCCGGTTCTGCTGGCGCGTCGTGCGGGCTGTGTCGTGGTCGCGGGGCCGGATCGGGTGGCGGCCGGACGTCTGGCCATCGCGCTGAGCGGCTGCGACATCCTGATCAGTGACGATGGTCTCCAGCACTATCGGCTGGCGCGCGACCTCGAGATCGTCCTGATCGACGGCACGCGCGGCTTCGGCAACGGCCACTGTCTGCCGGCCGGTCCATTGCGCGAGCCGCCCGAGCGACTCAACAACGTGGATCTGGTGCTCCACAAGGGCGGCTCGGGGCCGGGTCACCGCATGCAACTGCATCCCGGCGAGCTGGTGAATCTGCGCGATCCGACCCAGCGGCGTCCGCTGTCGGATCTGAGTGGGCAGCGGGTGCGCGCCGTCGCCGGGATCGGTCATCCCGAACCCTTCTTCAGGCAACTGGAGGCGGCGGGTCTGGTGGTCGAGCGCTGGCCCTATCCGGATCATCATCGTTACCGCCCCGAGGACGGCGACCGCTGGCGCGGCCTGCCCGTCGTCATGACCGAGAAGGACGCCGTCAAGTGCGCGGCCTTCGCTGCGAGCGATCACTGGATGCTGCCGGTCACGGCGATACTGGACCCGGATTTCGCCTCGCACCTTCTCCGCAAAACCGATCAACTCAGAGCGAATCGCTGAATGGACAGAGATTTCAAGGTCGTCATCCCCGCCCGCTACGGCTCGACCCGTCTGCCGGGCAAGCCATTGCTCGACATCGCCGGCAAGCCGATGATCCAGCGTGTCGTCGAACGCGCTCAGGCCAGCGGCGCCGGCGAAGTCGTGGTCGCCACCGATGATCGGCGTATCCGCGAAGCCTGTGAAAAACTGGGGATCGCCACCGAGATGACCGCTTCGAGTCATCGCAGCGGCTCGGATCGGGTCGCCGAGGTGATCGAGCGGCGCGGCTGGAACGATGACACCATCGTCGTCAACCTCCAGGGCGACGAACCCTGCATGCCGCCCGCGCTCATCAATCAGGTCGCGTCCAGTCTGGCCGCACGCAACGAGATCGGCCTGGCCACGCTCGCCCACCCGATCGACGACAGCGCCACGCTCTTCGATCCGCATGTGGTCAAGGTCGTCATCGACACCGCCGGTTTTGCACTCTATTTTTCGCGCGCCCCCATCCCTTGGCATCGCGACGAGTTCCTGGGTGACAAGGCCCGGCTGCCCAAGTCGGTCGCTTTTCTTCGACATATCGGGCTCTATGCCTATCGGGCCGCCTTCCTGAAACGTTTCGTCACCCTGGAGCCCGCGCCGCTGGAGATCGCCGAGTCGCTCGAACAGTTGCGCGCCCTCTGGCATGGTGCGCCCATCCATGTCGGGTTGGCCGCCGAGACGCCGGGACCGGGAGTGGATACCCCGGATGATCTGGCGCGGGTCGTTCGGTATCTGGAAGCCATCTAAATCAGATCAAGCCGCAAACTCCGCGCATAGGGTCAGCGATGCCATACAAGCTGGCCCGCCGCTTGCTCCAGTGAGACACGAACCGCCCCGGAGCTGGACGATCACGCCGATCATCCCCCTGTGGGCCATCGTGAATCTTGAGCCGTCGGGAGTTTGACAAGATGAGTATCAGCACGATCACGAGCAGCGTTGGTGATATCGGCTCCAGGCTCTACGGAGCCGCGAGCGCCATCACGCGCGACTATGAGGAGCGCACCGCAACCCTGGAGCAGGTCTTCTCGAAGCTGGACACGGAGGGCAAGGGCTATCTCGATGCCGGCGACTTCGAGACAGCCTTCGAGGCGCTGGGTCTGGGCGATTCGGAAGAAGAGTCCGACGAAAATTTGACGCTTCCAGGTGTCGAGGACGTAGTCGCCGCGCTCGACATGGACGGCGACGGCAAGGTCAGTTCAGGCGATCTCACCGAGGGGATGCGCTCGCTGACCGACAGCCTCTCGTTTCTGCAAGGGCGTGCCGAGGTGCTGGGCGCCGAGGCGATGAAGTTTGCGCAGACGTTCAACAGTCAGCTTGCCGACGAGGAGGCTGAAGCGCAGCAGGCCACAGAAGCCGCCGCGACAGCCACAGCCGAGTCCGACAACCGCGAACAGACCACCCGACCCGACCTGTTCGTGATGCGGCGCGTCATGCAGCTCATGGACGCCTATGGCTCGTCCTATCGTTCCAACGAATCCAGCGAGTCACTCTCACTGGTGGCTTGATGTGTCCTCAAGTCTCGTGGCCGCCAGACTCAGCGCCCAGACGCGCCGGTTCAGTTCGGGATCGCGTGCCTGGGCCGGCGCCTGGATCGGTCGCCCATTCCAGAGATAGGCGCCGGCGGCCTGCGCCACGGATTCGTCGAAGGCTAGCCGCAGTACGCCCTGTGCGGCGCGTTCGGGTGTGGGCAGCGCCCAGCCGATCAGCCGGTCGATCAGCCGCCAGAACAGCCCCTGAGCGCCATCCGTGCCGCCGAGATTGGAGCGGAAGACGCCTGGAAAGACACAGTTGACCCGCACGCCTGTACCCGCGAGCCGTCGCGCCAGCTCGAAGGTGAAATGCAGGTTGCCGAGCTTGGATTGACCATAGGCCGCCATCATCCGATAGGGACGCCGCTCCCAGTTCCAGTCGTCGAGATCCATCGCGGTGTTCATGCGCGTGCCGACGTTGATGATCTGTGCCGGCGTGCTGGCGGTGAGGCGGTCGAGCAGCCGGTGAGTCAGCAGGAAAGGCGCCAGATGATTGACGGCCAGGGCGCGTTCGATCCCGTCCGGGCTCAGGCGCCGCTCACGAAAGGCCGTGCCGGCGTTGTTGACCAGCAGATGCAGGGCGTCGAAGTGTTGCAGCACGGATTCGGCCAGGGCGCGCACTTCGGCCTGACTGGCCAGATCGGCGACGAAGAGTTGCAGATGAGGATTGCCGGTGGCGGACCGGATCTCGGCCAGGGCGGCTTCGCCGCGCGCCCGATCCCGCGCGACCAGACCCACGCGCCAGCCGGCGGCGGACAATCCCTGTGCGATGGCGTGGCCCAGGCCGGAGTTGGCGCCTGTGACGAGCGCTGTCTTCATCTCTCACTGCCCCTGAGTTTGCGTGGCTGATAGTGCGCGATCTCGCGCAGGATGAGCGAATAGGGCAGGGCGTCGAGTGTGCCGAACTCCCGGATCGACGCCGCTACCGTGGCACGGATGTCCTCGATGTAGCTTGGGACGTCGGCGTCCGGCTCCAAGACCGCGCACAGTCCGCGCAGTCCGCCGACCTGGATGCGCATGGCCTTGTTGTGGGTCAGGGCGCTGTGGGTGTCGGTCGACTTGAGCGCAAAGCGAGCCTGACGTCTCAGCGTTTCGAGCAGTGCCAGACAGTCGGCCTGCGCTTGGACCGAGTCGCACTGCACGCCTTCGCGCTCGGCGATGCAGAACTTGCGCGCCAGCGAACAGCCGCCGTTGCCGGTCAGGATGGTCTTCTCATAGGGGCAGACACGCTCGTTGACGGCGCGGTAGGTGTCGCGGAAGGCATCGTTGTCCATGGCGCGACTCCTGCTCCGGCTCAGCCGACCGAGTCGCCGTGTTCGGTGAAGCGCTGGATCTGGCGACGATCGCGCTTGGTGGGGCGGCCCTTGCTGTCGGGGATCGCCGAACCGAGTTCGCGCCGCTCGCGAACCAGTTCCTGACGCCTGAGCCGGCTGGACTCGGACTCGGCGTAGAGCAGGGCGGCCTCGGCGGCTGGGCGGCGCTGCTTGTTGATCGCCAGCACCTCGATCTCCCAGCTCAGGCTATCCTTGTGGATCTCCAGCCGGCTGCCGGGGCGGATGACGCGGCTCGGCTTGACGCGCTGGCCGTCGACATGGATCTTGCCGCCGTTGATGGCCTCGATGGCCAGTTGACGGGTCTTGAAGAAGCGCGCCGCCCACAGCCATTTGTCGAGCCGGATGGTGTCGGCCGGATCGGCGGTGCGCTCAGTCATCGCTGTCGAGCCCGAGGCGTTCGTCGAGTTCGCCCTCCATGTCGAGCAGCGCCATGTCGTCATAGCCGCCGACGTGGAAGTCGTCGATGAAGATCTGCGGGACCGTGTGGCGGCCGCTGCGCTCGACCATCTCGGCCATGCGTGCGCGGTCGTGGTCGACCGGGATCTCGGCGAAGTCGACGCCCTTGCGCTTGAGCAGCCGTCGCGCGCGGTCGCAGTAGGGGCAGGTTTGGGTCGTGTAGACAGTGACCTGTGGCATGGTGTCCGAACTATTGCGAAGATTGACCTTGGTGTGCGAGCTTCACCCCTGGCTCCGCTTCAGTCAAGTCGTGTCGTTCACACTTCCTTCTCAGACGCTCAGGTTGCACCATGTATCGCGAAACTCCGCATCCCATCCATCTCAAGGATTACCGTCCGCCCGAGTTCCTGATCAATCAGGTGGAGCTGCGCTTCGAGCTCGATCCAGACTGCACGCACGTCGAATCGCGGCTGTCACTGCGGCGCAATCCGGCCGCGACCCGTGGCGATGGCTGTCTGCGTCTGCATGGCGAGCAGCTGAAACTGACGCAGGTGGCCATCGATGGTCACGCCCTGACGCCCGCCGAGTGTCGGGTCGACGGCGAGGGGTTGACCCTGCATCGGGTGCCCGACCGCTTCAGCCTGGAGACCCGGGTCGAGATCCATCCCAACCTCAACACCGCACTCGAAGGGCTCTATCAGTCCGGCGACCTGCTCTGCACCCAGTGCGAGGCCGAGGGTTTCCGGCGCATCACCTATTTCCTCGACCGCCCGGACGTGATGGCGCGCTACACCACCACGCTCATCGCCGACCGGACGCGCTTCCCGGTGCTGCTGTCCAACGGCAACCCGATCGCGCGCGTCGAACTTCCCGACGGTCGCCACAGCGTCACCTGGGACGATCCCTTCCCCAAGCCGAGCTATCTGTTCGCCCTGGTCGCCGGCGACCTGAGCCTGATCGAGGACGGTTTCGTCACCGCCTCGGGACGGGACGTGACGCTCCAGATCTTCGTCGAGCCGCACAATCTCGACAAAGGCGATCACGCCATGCGCTCACTGAAGAAAGCCATGCGCTGGGACGAGGAGCGTTTCGGGCGCGAGTACGATCTGGACATCTACATGATCGTCGCCGTCAGCCACTTCAACATGGGCGCGATGGAGAACAAGGGACTCAACATCTTCAACGACAAGTTCGTGCTCGCCCGTCCCGACACCGCGACCGACGCTGATTTCGACGGCATCGAGAGCGTCATCGCGCACGAGTATTTCCACAATTGGACCGGCAACCGCATCACCTGCCGCGACTGGTTCCAGTTGAGCCTGAAGGAAGGCTTCACCGTCTATCGCGATCAGGAGTTCTCGTCCGATGTCGGCTCGCGCGCCGTCAAACGCATCGCGGACGTGCGGACGTTGCGCGCGCACCAGTTCCCCGAGGACGCCGGCCCGCTGGCCCATCCGGTGCGTCCCGACTCCTATATCGAGATCAACAACTTCTACACCACCACCGTCTATGACAAGGGCGCCGAGGTGGTGCGGATGCAGGCCGCGCTACTCGGTCGCGAGACATTCAGGCGCGCGACCGATTTCTATTTCGAGCGCCACGACGGTCAGGCCGTGACCACCGAGGACTTCGTGCGCTGCATGGAGGACGCCAGCGGGCGCGATCTGGCCCAGTTCCGGCGCTGGTACGAGCAGGCCGGTACGCCCGAGCTGCACATCCGGGGCGAGTACGACGCGGCGGCCGGCGCCTACAGCCTGAACGTGCGCCAGCAGACGCCGGCGACACCGGGGCAGCCGGTCAAGCCGCCCTTCCATATTCCGCTGGCCATCGGGCTGCTCGGCGCCGATGGGCGCGACCTGCCGGTATGTCTGGTCGGTGAATCAGAACCTCCGGCGCCCGGCACGCGCCTGCTGGAGCTGACCGAACCCGAGCACCGCTTCACGTTCACTGGCCTGAGCGAACGCCCGGTGCCCTCGCTGCTGCGCGGCTTCTCGGCGCCGGTGCGGGTGCATGACGACCTGAGCGACGCCGACCGGATGTTCCTCATGGCCCACGACAGCGACGGCTTCAACCGCTGGGATGCGGCCCAGACGCTGCACGAGCGTCTGCTGCTGGCCCTGACGGACGATGCCGCGCATCCCATCCCCGAGGACTACATCGCCGCCTGCCGGCGCGCCCTGTGCGACACGAGCGCCGATCGGGCGCTGCTCGCCGAGGTGCTGACCCTGCCGAGCGAGACCTATCTGAGCGACCGCATGACCGTGGTCGATGTCGACGCGCTCCATCGCGCCCATCGTCAGTTGACGCGCCATATCGGCGAGCGGCTGCGTGCCGATCTGCTCGCCGTCTATCAGGCCAATGCCGAGACCGGACCCTATGTCTTCAGCCCCGAAGCGGTCGGCCGGCGCGCGCTCAAGAATCTGGCGCTGACCTATCTGGTGCACGCCGGTGACGAGGAGGGACTCGATCTCTGTCGCGCCCAGTTCGAGGCGGCGCACAACATGACCGACGTCATGGCGGCCCTGCGACTGCTGGCCGAGCCGGGCGGGGCGGGCGCGGATGCCGCACTCGACGCCTTCCATCGGCGCTGGACGGGCGAGTCGCTGGTGCTCGACAAGTGGTTCGCGGTCCAGGCTGCGGCTCCGCGTTCGGATGCCCTGGAGCGGGTGGTAGCGCTACTGAAACACCCGGACTACAGCGCGCGCAATCCCAACCGGGTGCGCGCGCTGGTCAGCACTTTCAGCAACGTCAATCAGGTCCGCTTCCATGCCGCCGACGGGGCCGGCTATCGCTTCCTGGTCGATCGGGTGCTGGAACTCGATCCGGTCAATCCGCTGCTGGCCGCGCGGTTGCTCAAGCCGTTGGTGCGCTGGCGCCGGTTCGATCCGGAACGCCAGTCGCTGATGCGGGCTGAGCTGGAGCGCGTGCTGGGTGGCCGTGAGCTGTCGTCCGACGTCTTCGAGGTCGTCTCCAAGGCCGTGGCATGATCGGTACCCGCCCCCTGCTCGGTCTGCTCGACCGCTATCTGCTGAACGAGGCCGCCAAGGTCTTCCTGGCCATCGTGCTGGTGCTGGTGCTGATCCTCGCCAGCCTGATGTTCCTGCGCACCCTGGAGGAAGTGAACCTCGGCGGTCTGGGCGTGGACGTGGTCTTTCGCTATCTGAGCCTCCAGATCCAGCGCGATGTCTCCAGTCTGCTGCCCCCGGCGTTCTTCCTGGCGATCCTGGTGACGCTGGCGCGTTTTGCACGCGACAGCGAGCTGATCGCCATGCAGGCCTGTGGCGTGGGTCCGCCGCGGCTCTATCGCACCTTTCTGCTGCTGGCCGTCCCGGTGGCGTTCGTCACCGGCTGGGCCGCACTCGATCTCAAGCCGCATGCGGCGGCCGGCATCCAGCAGATCCGCCTTCAGCAGAAAGAGCAGGCCGCGCAGGTCGCCGGACTTCAGGCCGGCCGCTTCTATGTCGAAGAGCAGGGCAAGGTGGTGGTCTATATCGGCGAGATCGACCAGCACAAGTTGCTCGGCGATGTGTTCGTACTCGATCAACGCGGAGAGAAGACGCGCTTGGTGGTGAGTGACTCCGGGCGCCATCGGATCGAGGAATCCACGGGTGATCATCTGGTGACACTGACTCGTGGTCATCGCTTCGATGGTCAAGCCGGCTCCGGGGCCTATCTGATCGGTGACTTCGAGCGCTACGAGATCCGGCTCGCCGACGCAGGGTCCGCGCCGCACGCCTTCAACAAGCGCGCGACCATTCCGACTCCGGAGCTGATGCAGTCGGACGAACTGGCCGACCGTGTGGAACTGGAACACCGGCTTGCCGCACCGCTCTCCATCCTGACTCTGGCGGTGCTGGCCATTCCCCTGGTCGATCCCTCGCCGCGCCAGCGCACCACCGGGCGTATGCTGCTGGCGTTGCTGGCCTATTTCAGTTTCTTCAACCTGCAACGGCTTGCCGAAAGCTGGATGGCCGCCGGAGTCACGCCCGCGTGGCTCGGCAGCCTCTGGTATCAATTGGCGATCCTGGTATTCGTGCATCTCATGCTGCTGTCCGAGAACTTTTGGTTCAAACGGCTGGGTCGGCGTTTGTGGGGCGATCGCCACGGACGTATCAAGTCATCTTGATGGCATCGGTGAGCTTCGGTTAATCTGCACGGTCCCCAATCACCCGCGCTGGCTCGCCCCAATGGCGCGGCCGAGGCTTTAATTCATGTGTGGAATCGTCGGAATCGTCGGCCAGGCTCCGGTCAACCAATCACTCTATGACGCGCTGCTCGTCCTGCAGCATCGCGGCCAGGACGCGGCCGGGATCGTCACCTGCGAAGGCGGCAAGCTCCATCTGCGCAAGGACAACGGTCTGGCGCGCGACGTGTTCCAGACCAAGCACATGCTGCGCCTGCTCGGCAACATGGGCGTGGGACACGTGCGCTATCCGACCGCCGGAGCCTCCAGCTCGGCCGAGGCCCAGCCCTTCTACGTCAACTCGCCCCACGGCATCGTACTGGCCCACAACGGCAATCTGACCAATGCCGAGGAACTCAAGCGTGACCTGATCGTCGAGGATCTGCGTCATCTCAACACCGAGTCCGATTCCGAGATTCTGCTCAACATACTCGCCCACGAGTTGCAGATCCAGGGCCGGTTGCGCATCGACGAACAGGACATCTTCCGCGCCGTGGCCGGTGTGCACCGGCGCTGTCGCGGCGGCTACGCGGCCGTGGCCATGATCCCCGGCTTCGGTGTCTTCGCCTTCCGCGATCCTCACGGCATTCGACCGCTGGTCTATGGCCGGCGCGAGACGCCCGAGGGGGCCGAATACATGATCGCCTCCGAGAGCGTCGCGCTCGACACCAGCGGCTTCGAGCTGGTGGCCGATGTCGCACCGGGCGAGACGGTGCTGATCACGCTCGACGGTCAGCTCCACACCCGTCAGTGCGCCGCCAATCCGGTGCTCTCGCCCTGCATCTTCGAGTTCGTCTATTTCGCCCGTCCCGATTCCATCATCGACAACATCTCGGTGCACAAGGCGCGCTCGCGCATGGGCAAGAAGCTGGCGGCCAAGATCAAGCGCGAGTGGCCCAACCACGACATCGACGTGGTGATCCCGATCCCGGACACCAGCGCGGCGGTGCGGCTGGTG
>ERZ1673962.729-NODE-729-length-20168-cov-31.022722_pt1 | contig 20168 bp, 20 predicted proteins | sample MGYA00580188_ERZ1673962 | MGnify/ENA primary metagenome ERZ1673962 (study PRJEB41334, sample SAMN05608104) | rock metagenome | biome: terrestrial subsurface; feature: shale formation; material: shale | place: USA: Pennsylvania ... | reverse complement strand
AGCTGATAGCTGATAGCTGATAGCTGATAGCTGATAGCTGATAGCTGATAGCTGAACTTATGAGATTTAAATGGAAAACAACTCAAACAACCTAAACCAAGCAAATATGCCAATGCAAAACAACATTGCTGATGACGAAATAGACCTTCGCGAACTATTTACCGCAATTTGGCAAGGCAAGTGGATAATTATTGCTATAACTACCTTATTTGCTGTTGCATCTGTTTTTTACGCCATAAACCAGCCAAACATTTATAAATCCGAGGCGTTACTCGCACCCGCCGAGCAAGACCAACAAGGCGGTTTGGGAGCTCTAGCAGGCCAGTTTGGTGGCCTAGCAAGTTTAGCCGGTGTTAATTTAGGTGCCGGAGGCGGGGTTGATAAAACGCAAATGGCCCTTGAAGTACTTAAATCGCGCCAATTTACTAGCGACTTTATTCAAAAACATAATATTCTGCCAGACCTAATGGCAGCTAAAGCCTGGAACCGTGAAACTAATACGGTTATTTACGACGAAGAGCTTTATATTGCAGAGCAAAATAAATGGGTGCGAGAAGTGAAAGCCCCATTTAAAGCAGAGCCATCAATGCAAGAGGCGTATAAAGAATTTAGTAAAATCATTAGTGCAAATAAAGATAAAGAAACAGGCATGGTTAAAATAGCCATAGAGCATGTATCGCCTCACATAGCACAACAATGGGTAAACTGGTTAATACAAGATATAAACGCCACCATGAAACAGCGCGACGTGCTAGAGGCAAACAAAAGCACTAGCTTTTTAACCCAGCAACTAGAGCAAACTAAAATAGCTGACATACGAACTGTGCTATACAAGTTAGTTGAAGAGCAAACAAAAACCATTATGTTTGCCAATGTACGCGACGAATATGTATTTAAAACGATAGATCCTGCTTTAGTGCCGGAAGAAAAATCAGGCCCTAAGCGCGTGCTTATTTGTGTGTTGGGGGGAGTGTTGGGTGGTATGTTAAGTGTAATGTTGGTACTCATTAGATATTTTATGAATAAAAAATAGTTTAAAGACTGATAGTTTATATAATTCGAGTTATTTATAAAATAAGGATTTAAAGTGAAAGTTTTAACCGTATTTGGCACACGCCCTGAAGCTATTAAAATGGCTCCGTTAGTACACGCACTTAATAGTGATAATCGTTTTGAAGCAAAGGTATGTGTGACGGCACAGCACCGTGAAATGCTAGATCAAGTACTTGAACTTTTTAAAATAACGCCTGATTACGATTTAAATTTAATGAAAGCTGGGCAAACATTACCTGAAGTAACGAGCCGTATTTTACTTGAACTTACTCCTGTACTAAAAGAGTTCAAACCTGATGTAGTGCTAGTACACGGTGATACAGCAACCACTTTTGCTGCAAGTTTAGCTGCGTATTATGAGCAAATAGCAGTTGGGCATGTTGAAGCAGGTTTACGTACAGGTAATATATTTTCACCGTGGCCAGAAGAAGGTAATCGTAAATTAACCGGCGCGCTAACAAAGTACCATTTCGCTCCTACCGAAACATCTAGAGCTAACTTATTGAAAGAGAACTATACAGCTGAAAATATATCGGTAACAGGTAATACAGTTATTGATGCGTTATTACTTATTAAGCAACAAATAGAAAATGACACGGATTTAAATAATGCGTTAGCTGATAAATTTCCTATGCTTGACGAAAGTAAAAAGCTTATATTGGTTACAGGACACCGCCGTGAAAGTTTCGGTGGTGGCTTTGAGCGCATTTGTGAGGCATTAGCACAAACAGCTAAAACGCACCCAGATTGTCAAATACTTTACCCAGTCCACTTAAATCCAAATGTACAAGAGCCTGTTAAACGTATCTTAAATAACGTAAGCAACGTTCATTTAATTGAGCCTCAGCAATACTTACCGTTTGTATATTTAATGAATCGTTCACACATAATTTTAACTGACTCGGGCGGAATTCAAGAAGAAGCGCCAAGTTTAGGCAAACCTGTATTAGTTATGCGTGATACCACCGAGCGCCCTGAAGCCATAGATGCAGGTACAGTTAAATTAGTGGGTACTGATGTTACTAAAATAAACTCAGCATTAAATGAGCTCTTAACTAATGGCAAGTCCTATAAAACCATGAGTCGCGCGCACAACCCTTATGGTGACGGTAAAGCATGTCAACGTATTTGCGATATTTTAGCAAAAAAATAAGTTTTGGCGTGGATTTATCTCGCGCTATTTAGAATAAATAAAATAGCTTTGATTATTAATAGAGGTTTGTAAGTAAAATATTTACGAGGCTCGAAGCTCAAAGAAAATTAAAAGGATTATCATGTCATTTAATACGATTTCAGTTGTTGGTTTGGGCTATATAGGCTTACCAACTGCAGCCATGTTCGCATCACGCAAAAAGAAAGTAATAGGTATTGATGTAAACCAACATGCAGTTGACACAATTAACCGTGGTGAAATACACATTGTAGAACCTGATCTAGATATGATTGTTCATGCTGCAGTTACTGAAGGGTATTTAAAAGCCACAACAGTGCCAGAACCTGCGGATGCCTTTTTAATAGCAGTTCCAACACCATTCAAAAATAATGATTCTGAAATACCTGAGCCTGATTTAAGCTATATCAAAAAAGCCAGTGAAGCTATTGCGCCAGTGCTAAAAAAAGGTGACTTAGTTATATTAGAATCAACATCACCAGTTGGTGCTACAGAGCAAATGGCTGTGTGGTTAGCCGCTGCGAGACCAGACTTAACATTTCCGGATGCTGAAAGTAGTTATACAGATACAAACATAGATATAAATGTAGCACATTGCCCAGAACGTGTATTACCTGGTCATGTTGTTCGTGAGTTGGTAGAAAACGATCGTGTAATAGGTGGTATTACTGCTAAATGTTCTGCCCGGTCTGTTGAGCTTTATAAAACATTTGTACAAGGTGAATGTGTTATAACCAACGCCCGCACCGCAGAAATGGCAAAACTTACAGAAAACTCCTGCCGCGATGTGCAAATTGCCTTTGCTAATGAATTATCAATCATTTGCGATAAGTTAGATATTGACGTCTGGGAGCTTATTTCACTTGCTAACCGCCATCCACGTATTAATATTTTGCAACCTGGCCCAGGAGTTGGTGGGCACTGTATCGCAGTAGACCCTTGGTTTATTGTTAGCAAAACCCCTGAACAGGCACAAATGATTCATACCGCCCGAAAAGTAAATGACGCCAAGCCACAGTGGGTAATTGATAAAGTAAAACTTGCAGTTTCAGACTTTTTGCAAGCAAATCCAACTAAGACGGCAAAAGAGGTAACTATCGCTTGTTATGGCTTAGCATTTAAGCCAGATATTGACGATTTACGTGAAAGCCCTGCATTAAATATAACAAAAAAAATTGCAGCACTGCATTCGGGCTCTGTGATAGCAATTGAACCTAATATAAATAATCTGCCGAGTAGTATTACATCATTCAGTTTATCTACGTTAGATAATGTAAAAGAAAAAGCGGACATTCATTTACTATTAGTCGATCATAAAGAATTTAAAAACCAAACAATTAAAAGTAAGTATCTAATTGATACTAAGGGTATTTGGTAATGAAAATTATTGTTACCGGCGGTGCAGGTTTTATAGGTTCTGCTGTTATTCGTCATATTATTAAAAGTACAAATAACTCTGTAATTAATCTTGATAAATTAACGTATGCTGGAAATTTACAGTCGCTTGAATCTATTGAAAAGAGCGACCGCTATTTATTTGAACAAGTTGATATTTGTAATCGCGCAGAGCTTGATAGGGTTTTTAAGCAGCATAAGCCAGAGGCAGTTATGCATTTAGCTGCAGAAAGCCATGTTGACCGCTCAATCACAGGCCCTGCAGAGTTTATTCAAACCAATATTGTAGGCACGTATAATTTATTAGAAGCCGCTCGCGAATATTGGAATACACTAACTGATACAGCTAAAAATGTATTTAGGTTCCATCATATATCTACCGATGAAGTATATGGTGATTTACCGCATCCTGATGAACAAGAAAATAATGCGCAGAGTAAAACGCTACCTTTGTTTACCGAAAAAACAGCTTACGCACCGAGTAGCCCATATTCTGCGAGCAAAGCGTCAAGTGATCATTTAGTGCGTGCTTGGTTGCGTACTTATGGTTTACCTACCATAACTACAAATTGCTCAAATAATTATGGCCCTTACCATTTCCCTGAAAAACTAATTCCTCTAGTTATTCTTAATGCACTTGAGGGGAAGGAGCTGCCAATTTATGGTAAAGGCGACCAAATTCGTGATTGGCTTTATGTAGAAGATCATGCACGTGCTCTATATAAAGTAGTTACAGAGGGTAAAGTTGGCGAAACTTACAACATTGGCGGGCATAACGAAAAGCAAAATATTGACGTAGTAAATACTATTTGTAGTATTTTAGATGAGCTAGTGCCAAAAAAGTCGAGTTATGCTGAGCAAATAACATTTGTAAATGATAGGCCAGGGCACGATCGCCGTTACGCTATAGATGCATCAAAAATGAGTGAAGAGCTTAACTGGCAGCCTGTCGAAACTTTTGATACAGGGCTTCGAAAAACAGTTCAATGGTACTTAAAAAACCAAGCATGGTGTAATAATGTGCAAGATGGATCATATAAGCGCGAGCGCTTAGGTGAAGTAAATATAAAAGCCAAAGGAAAGTAATATGAAAGGAATTATTCTTGCTGGAGGCTCTGGAACTCGACTTTACCCTATAACCATGGGCGTGTCTAAGCAGTTACTCCCAATATACGATAAACCAATGATTTATTATCCGCTGTCAGTATTAATGCTATCTGGTATTCGTGAAGTGCTTATTATTACTACCCCGGAAGATAGCGATTCATTTAAGCGTTTATTGGGTGATGGTTCACAATTTGGTATTGAGCTTAAATATACAGTGCAGCCAAGCCCCGATGGATTAGCGCAGGCTTTTATACTAGGTGAAGAGTTTATTGGTGATGATGATGTATGCCTAGTATTAGGTGATAATATTTTTTATGGCCAAGGTTTTACGCCTAAATTAAAACAGGCTGTTGAAAACGCCAAAAACGGTCAAGGCGCTACTGTTTTTGGTTACCAAGTAAAAGATCCTGAGCGGTTTGGCGTAGTGGAGTTTGATGAAAATCAAAAAGCAATTTCAATTGAAGAAAAGCCTGCTAAGCCTAAATCACACTTTGCAGTAACAGGCCTATATTTTTATGACAACTCTGTAGTTGGTTTAGCAAAAAAAGTAGAACCTTCACATAGAGGTGAACTTGAAATTACTTGTTTAAATGAGATGTATTTAAAACAGCGCAAGCTTAATGTAGAAATGCTTGGTCGCGGTTTTGCTTGGTTAGATACAGGCACCCATGAGAGTTTGCTTGAAGCGGCACAGTTTGTTGAAACTATTGAAAAACGTCAAGGTTATAAAATTGCTTGCTTAGAAGAAATTGCATTTAATAATAGCTGGTTGTCAAAGCAGCAACTTACTAACTTAGCTAAGCCATTTATAAAAAATAGTTATGGACAGTACTTACTTGAAATTATTAAGGATTAACTATGAGTTTAATCAAATTAATTGATTTTCCTCCTTTAGGTGACGAGCGTGGTTCATTAGTTGCTGTTGAGGGAAATAAAAATATTCCTTTTGATATAAAAAGGGTTTACTACATTTTTGGTACTCAAAAAGATATTGCTCGTGGCTTTCATGCGCACAAAGAATTAAATCAAGTGGCTGTTTGTATTACGGGTAAATGCCGAATGATCCTAGATAACGGTAATACAAAAGAAAATGTATGGATGGACTCTGCTACAAAAGGAGTTTTAATTGAGGATATGGTGTGGCATGAAATGCATGATTTTAGTGATGATTGCGTTTTATTGGTGTTGGCAAGTGAACAGTATGATGAATCAGATTATATTCGAGATTATGTCGATTTTTTAAAAGAAAAAGGTAAATTATGAGAGCTACTATACTAGAAAAATTTAATGAAGCATTAGAGCAAACAGATAAAGATAAAACATATACTGATATAAAAGATGACCAAGTTTTACTTGAAACAGAACTCGATTCATTGGGTTTTGCTATTTTAGTTGCATTACTGGAAGAAGAGTTAGATATTGACCCGTTCCAGATCATGGATGAGCCTGTATACCCAAGAACTTTTGGTGAATTTGTTGCAATTTATGAGCGAGCAAATGGCTAGTCAGCTTTTAGATTATATAAAGTTAATACCTTCAGATAGGTTTTTTTTAAAAACTGGCGAAAAGTTAGTGACTTATAAGCAGCTAGGTAAACTCACCTCAGATTTTATTGGCAAATATAGTTATTTGAAAGGCAAAAATTGTGCGCTGATTGCTCACGATAGATTTTCGCTAGCTCTATATTTGCCAGCTGTTGATTATTTAGCTGATAGTGTTTTTTTGCAGGCGAATGATTTAGATGATTCGGTCGTCCATGGTTTTTATAAAAAAGCTGAAATCGAATTTATAATCACTATAAGTCAACACAATCAAATTGATATTAAAGCTATTAACTCTCCTAAAACTGATAATTCCGCTAATGGATGGCTTTTGGCTACCTCCGGAACTACTGGTACGCCCAAGTTAGTATCTTACTCATTAGATAAGCTTCTCAGTACGGCTCAAAAAAATATAAAGCGTGGGGCTGATTACAATTGGGGGCTATGCTACGATTTAAATAGGTTTGCAGGTTTGCAAGTTTATTTGCAAGTTGTAGTAGCAGGCTCGACGCTGACTATTAGCGAAAACAACCATTCTATTCACGATATAGTTAACATTTTTAGCTTAAATGAGGTAAACGCAATATCTGCTACACCTTCTTTTTGGCAAAAATTATTAATGTCTGAAAATAGTTCACAGTTACAATTAAATAAGATTACTTTAGGTGGTGAAATTAGTACCCAAAGTATACTTGACGCACTTGCTTATCACTATAAAGGGGCAACTATAACGCACATATATGCCTCTACTGAGGCAGGTGTCGGTTTTGCGGTTAAAGATAAACAAGCGGGCTTTCCTGTTAATTACCTAGATAAAGACAATAGCTTGGGTATTAGTCTTAAAATAGAAGAAAAAGAATTGTGGGTCAAAAGTGCACGTTCTAATAATCAGCTCTTAGTCGGTGATGTAGAAGTCGACGATCAAGGCTATGTCAATACAGGTGATCTTGTAGAGTGTATTAAAGATAGAGTTGTTTTTTTAGGCAGAAGTAGTGGAGCCATCAATATTGGTGGTAATAAAGTAATGCCTGAAAAAATTGAAGCTGTGTTAAATAAAATTGAAAGTGTTAATTATTCCAGAGTATTTGGTAAACCTAATTCAATGCTTGGCGCTATTGTATGTGCGGAAATTGTTTTAACAACAGCTGGAAAAAGCTTGGATGCAAAAGAAGTGAAAAAGACAATCATAAAACAGTGTAAAAATGAATTAGACACGCATGAGGTACCCGTATTGCTGAAATTTGTTGATTCAATTGCAATTAATTCAACGGGTAAGTTAATAAGGTTTTAGTATGAAAAAAATAGTTATAGTTACAGGTGCAGGTAAAGGCTTAGGGTTAGCTCTATGCCACCAACTATTAAATAGCAATTATAAAATAATTGCTGTAAGTAGAACGCTAACTGAAGAGATTAAAAAGTTAGTTGAGAGCTATTCGGATGACTTTTGTTTTTATAAATACGATTTCTCGGATACTGCTAATATTTCTAAACTTGTAAAGGAAATAACTAGTGCTCATGGCCGCCCGTATGGATTAATAAATAATGCCGCAATAGGTAATGATGGTGTTTTAGCTACAATGCATGAAAGTGATATCTCCCAAATCATTAAAGTTAATGTAGAAGCACCTATTTTATTTACTAAATATGTTTCACGTTCAATGTTGTTAAACAGAGATGGAAGAATTATAAATGTAGGTTCAATTATTGGCTCTACAGGTTTTAATGGCTTAAGTGTATATGGGGCCACTAAATCAGCGCTAGGTGGGTTTACTAAGTCGCTTGCACGAGAGCTCGGTAAAGCTAATATAACTGTTAATACTTTAGCCCCAGGTTATATGGAAACAAATATGACCGGAGACCTTAAAGGCGATAAGCTCGATAAAATAAAAAGAAGAAGCTGTATTGGTAGATTAGCAAGTGTCGATGATGCGGCAGCTGCAGCTTTGTATTTACTTTCTCCTAATGCTGCAGGTGTAACTGGAACAACTTTAACGGTAGATGCAGGTAGTACGGCGTAATTATGATACATCAAACAGCAATCATCTCTTCAAGTGCAAAAATTGGGCATAATGTTACTGTTGGAGCTTTTTGTATAATACATGACAACGTGGAGTTAGCAGATAACTGCGTTGTTGGAAGTTACAGTGAACTGGGTTTAATAACTCCTTTGGCGAATGAAAATCAACTCATTATTGGCGAAGGAAGCATTATACGCAGCCATTCTGTAATTTATATTGGCTCAATCATTGGTGAAGGGTTTTCAACTGGTCACCATGTCACTGTTCGCGAAAATAGTTTAATTGGAAAAAATGTACAATTAGGATCACGAGGTGATATTCAAGGTGATTGCTGTATAGGCGATTACACGAAAATGCATGCTGATGTCCATGTTGGCAAATTTTCAAATATAGGTAGTTATGTGTGGCTATTTCCTGAAGTACTTTTAACTAATGATCCAACTCCACCAAGTGAAAACTTGCAAGGTGTTACAATTGGTGACTTTGCAGTTTTAGCTGCTAAAGTGCTTGTTCTTCCAGGTGTTAAAATACAAAAAGATGCTGTTATTGCAGCAGCTTCAGTTGTTAAAACTGACGTCCCAGAAGGAAAGTTATTTTCAGGTAATCCTGGGAAGGTTGTTTGTAATGCAAGTATTTTAAGGTGCGCAGATAATCCTAAGATAAAGGCTTATCCTTGGAGAAAACGATTTCATCGTGGATATAGTGAAGATGATATTCAACAATGGTTGAGTGAAAGTAAATAATTATGGTAGCCGAAAAAAATATGATTCCGTTTTTAGATTTAAAAGCAATTAATATGCAGTATCAGCAAGAACTTAAAGATGCTTGTTCACGAGTTATTGATTCTGGTTGGTATATCATGGGTAATGAATTAGAAGCTTTTGAAGCCGAGTTTGCAGAATATTGCGGGACAAAGTTTGCTATAGGCGTTGCTAACGGGTTAGATGCGCTTACATTAACACTGAGAGCTTGGAAAGAACTCGGTAAATTAAAGGCAGGTGATGAAGTAATAGTTCCTGCTAATACTTACATAGCCAGTATCTTAGCGATTACTGAAAATGATTTAGTACCTGTACTTGTTGAGCCTAATATCGACACGTACAACCTGTGCCCTAAAATTGTAAGGTCAGCAATTACTGATAAAACAAAAGCCATTTTACCAGTTCATTTATACGGTTTAATTTCACCAATGCCAGAGCTGATGGCTATTGCTGATGAGTATGACTTATTAGTATTAGAAGACTGTGCGCAATCTCATGGCGCGCGAATAAATGGTAAAAAATGCGGTAACTGGGGGAATGCTGCAGGTTTTAGTTTTTACCCAGGAAAAAACCTAGGTGCTTTAGGTGATGCGGGCGCTATAACAACAAATGATCTAGAGTTAGCTAATACATTGAGAGCACTTCGTAATTATGGTTCCCATAAAAAATATGAAAATATATTTCAAGGTGTAAATAGTAGACTTGACGAAATGCAAGCAGCTATGCTTAGAGTTAAATTGAATTATTTAGATAATGAAACACGATACCGCCAAAAGGTTGCAGCATATTACTTAGATAATATTAAAAACGAACTTATTACCTTACCAACAGCAGAATTAGTTGAATCACATGTGTGGCATTTATTTGTGATAAGAACAGAAAGTAGACAACAGTTATGCGAATACTTGCAAATAAATGGTATTCAAACATTAATACACTACCCGTTACCACCTCATAAGCAAGAAGCCTATAACCAATGGAATGAATTATGTTTCCCCATAACTGAAAAAATCCATGAACAGGTTGTATCTCTACCGTTAGACCCCACGATGAGTGAGCAGTCTATTCAGCGGGTAATATCTGTTGTAAATAGTTTTAAATTGTAGATTAAATGACACTTATAAAAACAAGTTCGTTAAATGCGATTGCTGTAGTTGTTAAAATGCTAACTTTGTTAGGTTTAAACAAAGTTTTAGCAGTTTACGTTGGTCCTGCTGGATATGCAGCAATAGGTCAGCTGCAAAATGCTATACAGATGATTTTTACTGTTAGTGGTGGAGCTCTTAATACCGGTGTTACTAAATATACTGCGGAATATAGTAGTGATGAATATAAACAAATCAATTTATGGCGAACAGCGTTTAAAATTAATTTGTATGCAGGTTTTTTAATAAGTCTACTCTTAGTATTATTTAACGAATCATTGGCGTTATACTTTTTAGGAAATATTGAATATAAAAATGTTTTTCTATGGTTTGCAGCTACCTTAATCCTTTTTGTGCTGAACTCGTTTTTTATTGCCATTGTTAATGGAAAAAAAGAAATCTTTCTTTACGTAAAAATAAATATTGTCGGTAGTTTAGTCAGTTTATTTGTAACGGGCCTATGTGCTTTCTATTATGGGTTATATGGCGCACTAATTGCGCTTGTTACAAATCAATCAGTTGTTTTCTTTATTACCTTAATATTATGCCGGCACTTTACCTGGTTTAAGTGGAAATCTTTTTTTTGGAATTTTGATAAATCTGAAGCGACTAAATTAAGCAAATTTGCCTTGGCTGCTTTAACAAGTGCCATTGTAGTCCCTTTAAGCCATATTTTAGTACGTAGTCACTTAGTTGATTCTTTTGGCTGGGAGTCAGCTGGCCACTGGGATGCCATATGGCGGATAAGCAGCATTTATTTAATGTTTATTACTATGACTCTTAGCGTTTATTATTTGCCTCGCTTATCAGAAATCACCTCTAAAGAAGAAATGCGAAAGGAATTACTTAATGGCTATAAGCTGATAATACCTTTATTAGTAATCATATCTTCTTTAATCTATTTGTTACGTGATTTTATTATTATTTTACTTTTCTCTTCAAAATTTCAAGCGATGGAGGGGTTGTTTGCTTGGCAATTAGTTGGAGATACGATAAAAATTGCGAGTTGGCTATTAGCTTATGTGTTATTGGGTAAGGCGATGATTAAATTGCTAATTTTTTCCGAGTTGCTTTTCGCTTCTATGTTTTATGCCTTAACCGTATTGTTTTCGAATCTAATTGGATTTGAAGGTGTGGCACTGGCACATGCGTTAAATTATGCCTTTTATTTTATTTTTATTTTTATAAACCTTAAAAATAAAAGTGTTATTTAATAATCAGAGTGCATTTAAATAAAAAATAAGAGGCTTTAAAATTTGAAAATATTATTATTAGGCGAATATAGTGGCTTACATAAAAATCTGGCTATAGGCCTCCGTGAGCTTGGTCACGATGTTCAGGTAATGTCTGAAGGCGATGGTTGGAAAAATATAACATCAGATATCAAATTGCCAACTTTAGGGGGGTTAAGCTATTGGAATAAACTTAAAGCAATATTTTCATATTATAAGGCTTTTTATTCTTTACCAGAATATGATGCAGTTCACTTAATCAGCCCTACAATTTTTTATATGCCATATAAGTTTTTTGCAATGAGAATATTATTCAGAAAACAAAATAATGTTTTTTTATCTGGCGCAGGGGAAGACAAATATTACTATAAATATGGTTATGAAAAGTTATTTAGGTATTGGTTTTATTCAGACCTCAGTGTTGTATCAAGTTATAAAGGTATTAGGAAGTTTTGGTTCAATATAGTACATAATTATATTGAAAAAAGAATCGTATCTTTCATACCTGTTGGTTGTGAATATAAGATTACTTGGGAGGAATATAGTAAAGTAAAGATAGCCGACTTTATACCGATGGCTCTTGATATCAGTGAAACACCGATAATCGAAGAAAAAGATAGTAAGATTGTATTTTTTCATGGATTGAATCGAGATGATGTTAAGGGTACGAAATATATAAAGCGAGCTTTAAAACAATTAGAGCAAGAATATTCTCAAGAGGTAGAGGTTATAATTGAAGGTGGGCTTCCACTTGATGAGTATTTAAAAGTTCTAGCTAAAGCTGATGTAGTTTTAGATCAGTGTAAGTCATATGGCTATGGAATGAATGCTTTATATGCCATGTCTCTCGGTAAAATTGTTATGTCTGGAGCTGAACCTGAATGTATCGCTAATATGCCTGTCGATAAAGTACCCGTGATTAATATTACACCTGATGCTACTCAAATTTATAATCGCTTAGTCGATATAGTTGAGAACAAAGCACAGATAAATAGTTTGAAAAGATCTAGCTTGGAGTATGTTGCTAAATATCATAACCCTGTTCTAGTGGCGCAAGCATATATTAAAGAGTTTACAAAATAAACGCTATGGCTAGTTCTCTTAATAACATTCCCGATATAATAAATAAAAAATATCAATTAAGTATCCTACTTATATATTTCTTAACTATTATTTTGGCTAGTACTTTATACTTTAGTTTTATTCCTAACCCTTTATGGATAGTAAATACCCTTTTTCAAGTTATATTTTTTATATTATATAGCCAGTTTCTCTTTAAGCTTTCACAAGGTTGTTCTGAACGTAGCTTTTTGAAAATTTCATTTATCTTTAATACTTTGGTTGGCTGTACTTGGGTAATAATTATTTATGCTTTTTATTCTCAAATGTCAGGTTTGCCATTTGAGTTTCATGCAACAGACGGTCTTAATTATTATACGAAGGGTAAAGAAATAGCCGAACTAGTCCCTCATTTAGGTTTGTTCTCAAGTGTAGATAAGGTGCTATCGGGAGAGTTTGGTTTTTCAGATTATGGTTTTTTTACTTATAACGCCTTACTGATACTTTTTTTTGGTGACTATATAATTATTGAGCGGCTTTTAAATGCTATTTGGTTAGCATTAACGGCAATTTACTTATATAAAATATCTAAGTTATGTTTTTCTAATAAAACATATGCAGTAATAGCGTTAATATTGATGGCTGCAGTGCCTAATTTTTATATTTATGCCGGTGGAAATAGAAAAGAAATCTTAATGATTTTTTTCCTCTTAGCTTTTATTTATCATGGACTAAAAGTTCTGCACTTAGGTAATCTCACAGTAAGTAATATCTTATTGACGTGTTTTTTCTTGGTGCTCATATTCTTTATGAGACCAGTATTATGCTTAATAGGGCTCTATTCACTTTTTATAGCCTACTTAAATAGCAATTATTTCAAAGGGAAAATATTTTCTAAAGCATTTATTTGGTTGAGTGTTTTTACTTCGGTTATTTTATTACTTATTATTGCTGGTGAAGCTTTGATGCTTATGTGGGAGTATTCACAAGTTGCGACAGAATCAAATAATACCAATAAAGTTAACAGTAGTGGTGGCAATTTATCTGCTTATCCTGTTTGGTTTTATCTTTTACTTTTTCCTTTTGCTCCAGTGCCTGGTTTTATAGAACTTTCTGGTAAAGAAAATGAAATGTTTATGTCTGGAGCTCAGTTTATAAAAGTTCTTTATACAGCACTTTTTATCTTTGGCAGCTTATTCGCTTACAAAATTAAAGCTACACGTTGGATCTTTCATTTTATTATTGTTTATTTTTTAGCGTTGGCAATAAATGGTTATACGGTTGATACTCGTTTTCATATGGTATTGTTACCATTCATTTTTTTAATTGTGCCTTTTTCATCTGAGTTGAAGTTCCAGTTTAAATGGCTATTTTATTGCGTCTTTTGCTTTTTAAATGTGTTTTTTATTATTGCCTGGAATTACTTTAGAATAGGAATTTGGCAATAGTACGTTATCACTTTTATCACTTTTATTACTTTTATTATTAAGTTGAACATTAATGCACCAAAAAAACATCCTGATAAATGCCCCAAGTTTTGACGAATTAGGTGGGGTTGCTAATCACTACAAAGGCTTGAGCAAATATTTTTCTAACTATGTAAGGTATCATACTGTAGGGAGTAGAAAAAAACATCCAGGTATATTTTATTTACCATACGATATTATTTGTTTCATTTTTAAAATTTGTTTTTTTAAAGTGAATATAGTTGTCTTAAATCCATCACTATCTTATAAAGCAGTGAGAAGGGATGAAATATTTCTTAGGATTGCTAGATTTTTTAATAAAAAGGTCGTTGTTTTTTTTCACGGTTGGGATAGAAGTTATGAAAAAACACTTCAAAAAAATCCTAAAAAAATATTAGGTGAGTTTTATAAAGCAGATGCTTTTCTAGTGCTTGCAAAAGAGTTTAAAAATAAATTGATTGATTGGGGAATTGATTGTCCAATTTATTTAACTTCGACTAAAGTTGATGACGCCTTGCTCAAAGGTTTTGACATAAACAGTAGGGATTTTACTGAGATAAACCTTTTGTTTCTATCTAGGATTGAAAAGAACAAGGGGATATTTGAAGCGCTTGATGCTGTGATGGAACTCAAAAAGAAAAATATAAACGGTGTAAGTTTAACAGTTGTTGGAGATGGTCCTGCACTTAATGAAGCTCGACAATATGCAGTTGACAATAAACTTTCTAATGTTGATTTTAAAGGGCGCTTAGATGGAGACGATTTAGCGGCTGAATTTAGAGACAATAATATTTATCTATTTCCATCATATCACGGTGAAGGTATGCCAACCTCTGTATTAGAGGCTATGGCTTTTGGAATGCCTATAGTTACTACAGCTAATGCAGGTTTAAAAGATGTATTCGAAAATGAAAAAATGGGACGTTTCTGTAAGATGCGTAATAGTAATGATTTAGTTAAAAATATTTTATGTCTAATAACTTTGGATAACTTACCGGAAATATCTCGGTATAATTTTTATTTCGCAAAAAATCATTTCATGGCATCTAAAGTTGCAAAAAAGCTTGAGAAGGTATGTGAAAATGTATGATCATAATGTTTTTAAAGCGTTTAATAGTTTAAAGCAATATTGCGAGAGTGAAGGTTATATAGGATGGGACCCTTACGATGGACTAAATTCGAAAGTTTTCCAAGCTACCCCTCTGAGGTGTTCTAGGTTTGCTAGGTTAGCTTTTATACAAGTTATTAAACGTAGTCCTGTAAATTTTAGAAACCTACTTATGATACCAAAAGGTTATAACTCTAAAGGTATAGCCCTGTTTTTAACTGGCTATTGTAATTTATACCAATTAGCACAAAGAGGGGAAAGGCGCTTTGGTTCAACTCAAGAGTTGAGCTCCCGTATAGAGCAGTTGGCTGACTTGTTATGTAATTTGAGATCTAATAATTACTCTGGCGCGTGTTGGGGGTACAACTTTGATTGGCAATCGAAAGCATTTTTTCTACCAAAACATACACCAACGGTTGTTGCCACTTCATTTGCAGTGGAGGCGTTGTTGAATGCTTTTGAAATTACTAAAAATAATAAATACTTAGTTACTGCTGTATCAGCAGCTGATTTTGTATTGAAAGATTTAAATAAAATAAACAAGCCAGGAGGTTTGTTTATGTTTTCGTACTCACCATTAGATAAGCAGGCTGTTTATAATGCGTCATTGCTTGGTACAAAAATATTAAGTCAAATTTACAAGTACACAAAAGATGAATTACTAAAAGAAGCAGCCTATAAAAGTGCTTTGGCTGTAGTTAACAATCAAAATAGTGATGGTTCATTTCCTCATAGCGACCAGGTTGGTCAAGCTTGGAGGGATAGTTTCCATACTGGGTTTAAGCTGGAAGCTTTAATGACTTATCAAAAACTGTGTAATGATATTTGTTTCCAAAAAAATATTGAGGATGGTTTTAATTATTGGCTAGATAATTACTTTGATCAGGAAACAGGTTATTCATTTTATTATGATCGAGATATGAAAAAGGATTTAGTGGATTTGCACTGTGCATCACAGGCTATAGTTACATTTTGCAAGTTAGATAAAAGTGAAAAATATCAATTATTAAATCAAAAAATATGTCAATGGACTATTGATAACATGCAATCTAAAGAAGGTTATTTTTATTTTCAAAAAAATAGAAATAGATTTAATAAAATTCCTTATATGCGTTGGCCAAATGCATGGATGTTTTATGGAATCAGTTTTGGGCTTTTAGAGGGAAATAAAGGTGATTAAAGTTAGAGAGTTTATTCGTTTCTTTGTTATAAAATTCCGTTTAATTCTATTGACCAAGTTATATGGTATGAATATCTCTAAGTCTGCAAGAATTTCTTATGGGGCTAAACTAGACAAAACAAACCCTAAAGGAATTAATATCGGTGAGCAATCATATTTCGCATCAGGTAGTATAATGTTTAGCCATGACTTTGCAAGAGGATTAAAAACAGATACTTTTATAGGGAAAAACTGTTTTATCGGTGCTAATGCTATTATTATGGCGGGAGTGAATATCGGTAATGAAGTTATTATTGGTTCAGGAGCTGTTGTAACGAAAGATGTGCCTTCAAACTCTATTGCAGTTGGTAATCCTGCTAGAGTAATAAAAGAAGGTATAAAAACTAAAAGGTTTGGCCAGCTTGTTTAGCTGCATTTCAAAAATATTATGATGAAGTATTATGAATAGTATCAAGATTAATGGCATTAAGATTTATGCTCCAATAACAAGAAAAGAGTTAATAGACTTCGCATTTGAGAAAAAAAGATTGTTGATAGCTATTAATGCAGAGAAAATACTAAATGCAACTGATGACTCCAGAGTAACAGCCTCTCGTAATATTGGTTACCCAGATGGTATCGGTGCTATTATGGCGCTGAATAACTTTGGGTTTAAAAATGTAAAAAAGGTTCCTGGTTGTGAGTTATGGCTTGATATCATTAGTGCTCACTCTCAAACTAAAAGTTTTTATCTTGTGGGTGGGAAAGATGATGTTATAGAGAGAACTATAAAGCAATTAAGAAGAGACTTCCCTGAGATTAATATAGTTAATTACAGGAATGGTTATTTTAATTGCATTGCAGAGCGAAATGAACTCATACAGGACATAGTAGAGAAAAAGCCTGATGTTGTTTTTGTAGCTATGGGGTCACCCGCACAAGAGCTATTGATGGAAGATATGAGTTCAGTACATGAGGCTGTTTATCAAGGTTTAGGTGGCAGCTTCGATGTATATACTAACAAAGTAAAGCGCGCACCAGTCTGGTGGGTTGAAAACGGACTTGAGTGGCTTTACAGATTATTAAAAGAACCATCAAGGCTTAAGCGACAAATCCATTTAGTTCGCTTTTTTATAATGATAAAATTTAATGCGTTTAAGTAAAGCTAAGCCAGTTAAATTACAAAATCTGATTTTTAACTTCAATAATGGTATCTCCGTAAAATTCGAGTGGATATGAAATAGTAAATTATATAACAGCTTTATTAATAGCTAGGTTTATATAATATTAAAGGAACTTTTATGTTTTTAGATCTTCTCTTCACTTTTTTTATTGCCTTTGCAATATTATTTTTAATGCGTAAGGTGGCTCGCAGAGTGGGTCTTGTAGATAGGCCATCAGGGCGAAAAGTGCATACGGGTAATGTGCCATTAGTTGGTGGTGTGGCTATTTGTATAACGATAGTAAATTATATTTATACGCACCCAAACATGATTTATCATGCTAATTTATATATTCTCTGTATTTGTGGTTTAACAGCGGTTGGTGCATTAGACGATAGGTTTGATTTAAGCGTAAAAGTACGTATGCTAGTGCAAGCGCTAATTTCTGTAGCTATGATTTACTTTGCCAATGCAGAATTACATACACTAGGTAATTTACTCGGTTTTGGCGCTATAGAGCTTGGATTACTAGGTGGGGTGGTAACTGTACTTGCTGTTATTGGCTGTATAAATGCATTCAATATGGTTGATGGGATTGACGGCCTTTTAGGTGGCTTATCAATAGTGACTTTTGCAAGTATTGGTATATTACTTTTATTAGCCGGAGAGCAAAGCCTCAGCTACCTTTGTTTGTTATTAGTTGTATGTATGGTGCCTTACATACTATTAAACTTAGGTTTTGTTGGCCATAAGCGAAAAGTGTTTATGGGTGATGCTGGCAGTATGATGATTGGCTTTACTGTTATTTGGCTGCTTATTGGGGCAAGTCAAACTGCAGGAAACCCAATGATTCGCCCTGTTACAGCATTGTGGCTAATTGCAGTGCCGTTAATGGACATGGTGGCAATTATGGTGCGCCGTGTTAAGCAAGGTAAATCGCCATTTAAGCCAGATCGTGAGCATTTACATCATATTTGCCAACGCTTAGGTTTTTCATCACTTCAAACGTTAACTCTAATTTGTTTTATTGCTTCGGTTTTTGCCGCGGTGGGGATTGTTGGAGAAATATTATTGGTGCCTGAATTTGTTATGTTTTATGGTTTTATTGCTATTTTTACTGTGTACCTTATATTTTTAATAAATTATTGCACTGTAATGAATTATTTTCGCCGCAAATTAAACTTACCAGAGAAAAAGTTTTCACCAAACTAGTCTGCTTTTTTAAAACACCGAGTTAGCTACTTTGGTGTTTTATTGTGTGTCATATTACACATTTATAATTCACTCTACTTTTAGCTGATTCAGGCTGAATCTATCTAGTTATGCTATTTTAAAAAACTATATATTTATTAATTTAAAGGACTACCCTTGAAAGCTGTAATTCCTGTTGCCGGTTTAGGCACCCGTATGTTGCCTATGACTAAGGCAATCCCTAAAGAAATGCTCCCCTTGGTTGATAAACCGCTGATTCAATACATAGTAAATGAATGTGTGGCGGCGGGTATTAAAGAAATTGTGCTCGTAACACATAGCTCTAAAAATGCCATTGAAAACCATTTTGATACCAGTTTTGAGTTAGAAGCCACGTTAGAAAAACGCGTAAAACGTACCCTACTTGAAGAAGTACGCTCTATTTGCCCGCCTGATGTAACCATTATGCATGTACGTCAAGGTGAGGCTAAAGGCTTAGGGCACGCTATTTTATGTGCCAAGCCAATAGTTGGTGATAGTGACTTTGTTGTGGTTTTACCCGATGTAATTTTAGATGCTTATACGGCAGATCAAAAAACTGAAAACTTAGCGGCGATGATCGCACGTTTTAAGCAAACCCATGCCAGCCAAATTATGTTAGAGCCCGTTGCTATTGAAGATGTAAGTAAGTATGGCATTGCTGATATTAATGGTGTAGAGCTTGCTGCTGGTGAAAGTGCAGCAATTAAAAGAATGGTTGAAAAACCAGCCGCAGAGGTTGCACCTTCAAACTTAGCCGTTGTTGGTCGTTATGTTTTAAGTAAAAATATTTGGCCATTACTCGCTAAAACTCATGTAGGCGCAGGCGGTGAAATACAGCTTACAGATGCGATTGATGCATTATTGGCTATTGATACGGTAGAAGCGTTTCATATGAGTGGCCGCTCACACGACTGTGGCGATAAACTCGGTTATTTAAAAGCGATTGTAGAATACAGCATGCGCGATAAAAGCTTAGGCGATGAGTTTACTGAATTTATGAAAGAGTTGGTTAAAGGGTAACGGGCGACGGGCATCGGGTAACGAGCTACGAGCGACGAGCTTCAGGCCTCCAGCCTAGAGCTTCGAATTAACCAGTTGGGCTAATGGTTTTATTTTCTCATTTACTCCTCATTCACTTCTCTTTGTGCAAAAAGATCTTGAAGAGATTTTATTTACCACAGAGGGGGCAGAGCACACAGAGAAAATGATTAAAAACATGTTTTATTTGCTTTGTCTTCTCTGTGTAGCGCGAAGCGCCTCGGTGTACTCTGTGGTAAGAATGTTTTGTAGGCGGGGCTTTATGCCGCGCATTTTTTTAAGGTGCGAGGTGCGAGGTGCGAGCGTCGGGGTATGAGCTTCGGGCGACGGGCTACGAGCCTCGAGCCTAAAACCTCGAACCTAAACCCTAAAACCTAAATCCTAAACCCTAATACCGACGTGGGGTGAACCCGCTGCTACAGGTATAAAAAAACCTTGCAATGTTAACCGCAAGGTTTTTAAATACCTAAAACCTAAAACCTAAAACCTAAAACCTAAAACCTAAAACCTAAAACCTAA
>ERZ1673962.727-NODE-727-length-20208-cov-39.994790_pt1 | contig 20208 bp, 18 predicted proteins | sample MGYA00580188_ERZ1673962 | MGnify/ENA primary metagenome ERZ1673962 (study PRJEB41334, sample SAMN05608104) | rock metagenome | biome: terrestrial subsurface; feature: shale formation; material: shale | place: USA: Pennsylvania ... | reverse complement strand
CGCTGACCGCTGACCGCTGACCGCTGACCGCTGACCGCTGACCGCTGACCGCTGATTTTCAGGCAAAAGAAAAGCGCGAACCATCTCTAGTCGCGCTTGCGGAATCTTCTAACTTTGTTGCATCCTGCAATTGAACCTAATCAACTCCAATTTTTACGTTCCGTGTTATTACAATATTACTTTCTAGTTCTATGTAATATAGGCTATCCGGGCCTGTCTCCATATATCCCTAAAACATCCTGTAAGATAAAATCTATTACCTATCCTTATTGCACATCCGAGTGCATTCCTTTTGCTACCATTCCGTTGTGTTGCCTTAATGGCCTGTCCGTCTTATTCCCTATCCTTTAGCAACAACTTTTCCGTGTTGTTATCCATTACGCATCATCCTGATGCTATCCCTTATGCAACAATCCATTGCGATACTCATCCTGAGCCTGTCCTTAAATCCCTGTTATCCTAAAAACCAAACCTTGGAATTCGAGTAGTTAGTCCGTTTCCATTTACTCGGTAAGCGTCGTTGCTTGTTTATGGGTTAATTATAGAGAGTGATTTGCAGTAAATGTAGGATAAAACCGCTTATGGTTTAGGTTCTTACAAATGAAATATTTTTAAATTATATAAAATACAATGACTTGTTATGTTTTTGTGGTGTTGTACAGAGTATTTTTACTCATTAGCTGTCATAAGCGTAAGAGATGTCTTACAGGGGTTTTCTTTTTTGGGCGTATTTACCACGAAGTGATTATATAAAGTGTGCACTTTTTAGTTCATCGCGGTAAAATTAATGATAATAATTATTAGTTAGGTAAGACAATATGAAAAAAACACTCGCGCTTGTTGTTGGGTTAATTGCCTCAGCACCGGCTGTTGCAACTGATGTTGTGAATATTTACTCATTTCGACAACCTTTTTTAATTAAACCTATTTTAGACGATTTTACACAGCAAACGGGCATTAAAACCAATGTGGTGTTTGCTAAAAAAGGCTTAATAGAACGTGTTAAGCGTGAAGGTAAACACAGCAAAGCCGATTTAGTTTTAACCTCAAACTTTAGTGCTTTAATTCAATTAGAAGAGCTAAATCTTACGCAAACCATAGAAAGCGAGCTGGTTAATAATAATGTCCCGGCGGCATTTCGTGATGGCGATGGTCAGTGGGTAGCGCTCACTAAGCGCGTGCGTAATGTTTACTCTTCAAAAGAGCGTTTAGGCGCATTGCCTAACCTTACCTACGAAGCGCTTGCTGAGCCGCAATACAAAGGACAAATTTGTACTCGATCTGGCAAACACCCATATAACTTAGGCCTTGTAGCTTCTATGATCGCTCATCATGGTGAAGCACAGACGAAAACATGGCTTGAGGGTGTAAAAGCTAATTTAGCGCGTAAACCTCAAGGTAACGATCGAGCGCAAGTTAAAGCGGTTAAAGAAGGTTTATGTAATTTAGCCTTAGGTAATAGTTATTACTTGGGCAAAATGCTGCAAGATGAAGCACAAAAACCATGGGCTGAAGCCGTTCATATTAACTTTCCAAATCAAACTGACCGAGGATCACATATAAATGTATCGGGTGCGGTTATTACTAAGTATGCTAAAAACCCTGAAAATGCCTTGAAACTCATAGAGTATATGACAGACAATAAGGCGCAAAATATGTATGCCTCGCTCAATATGGAGTATCCGGTCAAGCCAGGTGTGAAACTTTCTAGTTTGGTTGCATCATGGGGAAGCTTTAAGGAAGACAGCTTACCGCTTGATGAAATTAGCAAATATCGTCCGTTAGCCCTTAAGCTAATTGATGAGGTGAAGTTCGATCTTTAATGACTTATAAATTTCAGCTGTCGAAATGGCAGCTTATTGCGTGGTCGACGGGGTTATTGCTGTCGACCCCGTTGTTTTTCCTACTATTAGAATCTTTACAAGGCGACTCAGAGGTATTTACCCACCTGTGGAATACCGTACTGTGGGACTATATAAGCAATACCGTATTACTGGTTTTAGGTGTAGGGTTACTTAGCTGCTTTATTGCGTTACCACTGGGTTGGCTCACCGCTTATTGCCGTTTTCCTGGTAAAAAACAATTTGAATGGGCATTGATGCTGCCTCTTGCCATGCCTACTTATATTATTGCTTATGTGTACACGGATTTACTCGACTATGCGGGGCCGGTACAAATAACTCTAAGAGAGTGGTTTGGTTGGCAGTCGCCAAGTGACTACTGGTTTTTTGATATACGTACCTTACCAGGGGCTATCATCATGATTGCGCTGGTACTCTACCCGTATTTATATTTAATTTTTAAAACCGCACTGCGAGAACAATCCTTTAAGTTAGTCCAAGCCAGTCAGTTAATGGGACTAAATGCATGGAAAAGCTTTTTTAAAGTCAGCCTTGTATTATCTCGTGGTGCCATTGTAGCGGCACTTGCTTTGATCAGTATGGAAACCATGGCTGATTTTGCCACTGTAAGCTATTTTGCTGTCAGTACATTAACCACCGCCGTATACGATACCTGGTTTGGCTATTATTCATTAACCGCTGCGGCAAAAATTTCAGGGGTGATGTTACTACTGCTTTTCCTAGCGTTGATCACCGAGCGTTTTAGCCGTCGTAACCAAGCGGTGTTTGAGCGTCAATCGAGTGTTAACAGTGAGGCCTTATATATCCTTAAAGGCAAATCTGCATGGTTAGCAACGGGGTTTTGTAGCTTTATTTTAATAATCTCATTTATTATTCCCATGGTTGTTTTGCTCAAGTATGCAATCACGTATTTTGATCAAGCGTGGAATAGTGAATTTTTTAGCTATGCATGGCAAAGTTTGAAAGTGGCCGCAGTGGTTAGTGCAGTGACGATAACACTGAGTGTTTTAGTGGTGTTTTATCAGCGCATTGCAAAACAAGCAAACCCACTTATACCTGGGCGCTTAGCAAGTACCGGGTATGCACTCCCTGGGACAGTATTAGCTATTGCTGTATTGTTGCCACTCACCCTATTAGAAAATACTATTAACCGCATTCTGACTCCTTATAACTTAGATATTGGTTTATTACTTACTGGTAGTTTACTAACGATTATCTTTGCTTATATTGTGCGTTTTTACGCAGTTGCTCATGGTGCTATAGAGTCGAGCTTTTCACGCATTAGCCCCTCGCTTGATATGGCAAGTCAGTCAATGGGGAAAAGCCAAGGCCACACATTACGCTTAGTGCATTTGCCTTTATTACGCCGAGGCTTATTAACCGCTGGTTTATTGGTATTTATTGAGTGTATGAAAGAGCTGCCCGCAGCCTTACTGCTAAGGCCTTTTGATTTTGAAAGTTTAGCTACGCACGTGTTTCAATATGTTAGCGATGAACAATTAGAGCTGGCCTCCATATCAGCTTTATTTATAGTGGTGGTAGGTTTTATTCCGTTATATTTTATTAATCGTTCAATGGAGCAACGTAGTTAAATGAGTAGTTTGATTTTACAAGGTGTGAGCTATGCATATAACGGGACTAAGGTTGTAGATGATTTAGACTTAACCTTAGGTAAAGACGAAATAGTGTGTTTACTCGGTGCCAGTGGCTGCGGCAAAACCACCACGCTTAAAGCCATTGCAGGGTTAATTGAAGCCAAACAAGGACAGGTATTTATTGATGGTAAGTTAGTCAGTGACGCCAATACGTTTGTGTCACCAGAGCATCGTAATATTGGCATGATGTTTCAAGACTACGCATTATTCCCACATTTAACGGTGGCGAATAATATTGCCTTTGGTCTAAGCGGTATGAGCAAAACGGATAAACAGGCTCGCGTGGATGAAATGTTAAAACTTGTGCACTTGGTTGGCTGCGCGGATAGATATCCACATCAACTTTCTGGTGGTCAACAGCAACGGGTAGCGATTGCGCGTGCATTAGCTTATAAACCCAGCTTACTATTGTTAGATGAGCCGTTTTCTAATATTGATACCCAAGTCCGATTTGAGTTAATCGCTGATATAAGACGTATTATTAAGGCGCAGCAAGTATCGGCTGTGTTTGTTACTCACTCAAAAGAAGAGGCGTTTGCTTTTTCAGATACGCTAGCGGTTATGCACCAAGGTAAAATTGCGCAGCAAGGTACGCCAGAACAGCTTTTTGCTAAACCACGTTCAAAGGAGGTTGCAGAGTTTCTGGGTCAGGGCATATACTTAAGCGCAACCGCATTAACCGCCACTGAATATGAAACGCAGTTTGGGGTGGTTGAATCAATACAGCCACAGCAGCATGGCGTGGCCGATAAGGGCGTTATTTATGTGCGTCCGCATCAACTTGAACTTGTTAGTAATAACGATACGCAACAGCAATCTGAGCGGGTTAGTATATTAAGTAGTCGCTTTATTGGCTCCGCTTATGTATACACTGTGGTTATTGATGAGCAAGAAATAGAAGTTGCAGCCCAGTATGGCCAGTCATTTGAAATTAATGAACAGGTTACAATAAAAATAAAACCGCACACGGTGAATTTTTTTAAATCGTAATTAATCGCTGTGTTTTGCTCTAAAAAGTAAGGAATGACAATGGCGCAAGCGCAATCAGGGATTTGTGCTGAAGCAAACTTACACGGTTTGCACTTATTTTTTAATGTACTTGATGGTCACGACGAATCACTTCGCGCTAAGCTTAAAAAAGTGAGCGATATTGAAGATGAGTTTAGTGATCAGTTTTCTGAATCTATGCTTTCTTGTATGGTCGCCATTGGCGCGCAATATTGGCCACACATTCTGCCTGATTATATGCCAAGTGAGCTGCAAAGCTTTCCTAATATCACCCATAGCGATTTTGTGATGAGTGCAAGGCCATGCGATTTATTTGTACAAATCCGCTCAGACAGAGAAGATGTAAACCACCTGTTTGCATTGCAAATATTAAAACTTTTCAACCCTGATGTTGAGCTGGTTGAGCAAATTCGTAATTTTCGCTTTTTAGATGGCCGTGATTTTAATGGTTTTATTTATGCCGGTGATACCCCGCATGGTCGTCAAAAACGGGTAACGGCCCTCGTTGATAAGCCTGATAGCTTTGAAGATCAAGGCAGCTATATTCATGTTCAGCGCTATAAACATGACTTAACGTTATGGCAGCACTTGTCGTTGCAAGAACAAGAACAAATAATGGGGCGTACTCGTCTCGACAATACCCTAATAAGCCCCGCACTTGAAAGCAGCCATGCAACCCGAAGTGAATTAAAAGATGAACAGGGGCAAGCATTATTACTAAATCAAAGTATGCCTTATGGCGACGTGTATGAGCAGGGGATGTTAATGATTACGTGCTCGGCTAAAGGGGATGCGTTCGAGAAAGTACTCAATAGCCGATTAGGGCAGGGGGAGTATTACGACCATTGGCTTGATTTTACTCAAGCAGATATGGGCTCTGCGTTTTTTGCACCCTCAGTGCGATTTTTAAAGCAGTTATAAAACAAGCCAGTAACGGCTACGTATCAGTATAGCCGTAACAGTGATAACCAAACGAGTTTAAACCGTATCAAACAAAATACGCACACGCTCTAATGTGAGGTCTATTTCTGATACTTTCGCTGGCGCAATAAAAATAGTGTCATCGCCGGCAATTGTTCCTAATACGCCATCTGCTTTACCTAATGAGTCAAGTAGGCGAGCAATTAGCTGGGCAGCGCCTGGACTAGTGCGAATAATAATCATCATTTCGTTATGCATAATATCAATAACTAACTGGCGTAACGGGCTTTTAGCGGTTGGTACACCCATTTCGGCAGGTAAACAGTACACCATTTCTTGTTTTGCATTGCGGGTACGTACCGCGCCAAACTTACTTAACATTCGCGACACTTTACTTTGGCTAATATTATCAAAGCCTTGCTCTTTTAACGCATCAACTATTTCGCCTTGTGAGCCAAAGTTTTCTTCTTTTAAAAGTGCTTTAAAGGCTTTTACCAATGCTTCTTGTTTATCTTGTGGTTGCATAGTGTCTAATTAGTTATGTAATAGATGCTGCAAATTCTACACAAAAATGCATAATTATGCAGCAGTTGTTTGCTTAAGTTGCCATTTTGCTGCGTTTAAACAGCAAAGTTTACAACTATGGTCGAAAATATAGCTAAAATAAGCAGGATAAATTTGTTTTTAGTCGTTAATTTCTTTATCTTATGAACCACAAATATTTCCTACCTCAAATCACGGAGAATTCCAATGAAAGTTGCTGTATTAGGTGCTGCAGGCGGTATCGGTCAAGCGTTGTCTTTATTATTAAAAACAGGTTTACCAGCTGGCTCTGAATTATCACTATATGATGTTGCGCCAGTAGTTCCTGGTGTTGCTGTTGACCTTTCTCACATCCCAACAGATGTTAAAGTTGCAGGTTTTGGTGCTGACGATTTAGATAAAGCATTAACAGGTTGTGATATCGTTCTTATCCCAGCGGGTATGCCACGTAAGCCAGGTATGGATCGTGCTGATTTATTTAATGTTAACGCTGGTATCATCAAAACACTAGCAGAAGGCATTGTTGCTAACTGTCCTAAAGCGCTTGTGGGTATTATTACTAACCCAGTTAACGGCACTGTACCAATTGTTGCTGAAGTATTTAAAAAAGCAGGTACTTATGATGCTAAACGTGTATTCGGTATTACAACACTCGATGTGATCCGTTCTGAAGCGTTCATTGCTGAGCTTAAAGGCGTTGACGTAGCAAGCGTTAAAGTTCCAGTAATTGGTGGCCACTCAGGCACAACTATCCTACCGTTACTTTCTCAAGTTGAAGGTGTTACTTTCACTGATGAAGAAGTGGCTGCACTGACTCCACGTATCCAAAACGCGGGTACTGAAGTAGTTAATGCTAAAGCGGGCGGTGGTTCTGCAACATTATCTATGGGTGCTGCTGCTGCACGTTTTTGTATGTCTTTAGTTAAAGGCTTACAAGGTGAAGACGTTGTAGATTATGCATACGTTGCTGTTGAAAATGGCGATGCAGAGTACTTCGCACATCCAGTACGTTTAGGTAAAAATGGCGTAGAAGAAATTCTTTCTTACGGCACTTTAAGCGCATTTGAAGAGCAAGCAAAAAATGACATGCTTGAAACTCTGAAAAAAGACATTAAAGAAGGTGTTGATTTTATGGCGTAATAGCCAAAATTAACCCATAAAAAAGCCTGCACTTGCAGGCTTTTTTATTGCTCGGAATTATCTACACAGTATAACTTAGTGGTCGCGGTCAACCGCTATTCTAGCTAAGCTAATTAACGCTTGCTTGTAACTTGATTCAGCTAAGCAATCTAAACAAGCAATTGCTTTCTCTGCTTCTTGCTCTGCTTTTTGCATAGTGAACTCAAGGGCATTGGTATGTTTAAGTGCAGCGAGTATCTCGTCAAGGTGCTCCATACCATTACAGTGCTCAATAGCGTCTCTTATTAACTGTGTTTGATGCTCACTACCGTGTTGCATTGCATATATAAGAGGTAACGTCGGCTTACCTTCAGCTAAATCATCGCCAATGTTTTTACCAAGTTGGTCGGCATCAGCGTTGTAATCTAAAACATCATCCACTAACTGAAAAGCAGTGCCTAAATGCATACCATACAAATTAAGTGCGTTTAATACACTGTCATCTTGCTCAGTAATAATAGCAGCTAGCCCGGTTGCAGCTTCAAATAACTTGGCGGTTTTAGAGTAAATAACCTGCATATAACTGGCTTCAGTAGTATCAGGGTCGTTGCAGTTCATTAATTGCAGCACTTCGCCTTCAGCAATAATATTGGTTGCATCGGCTAATACTTGCATTATCTGCATTTTACCAAGACCCACCATTAGCTGAAACGAGCGGGTGTAAATAAAATCACCCACCAGTACGCTAGCAGCATTACCAAACTCAGCATTTGCTGTGGGTGTGCCACGGCGCAAGTTAGATTCATCTACTACATCGTCATGTAAAAGCGTTGCGGTATGAATAAATTCAATAATTGTTGCTAGCGTAATGTGATCTTTGCCTTGGTAATCTAGCGCTTTAGCCGCCAAAATAGCCAACATGGGGCGAACACGTTTGCCACCGCTGTTAACAATATACAAACCAAGTTGATTAACTAACGCCACATCTGAGCGCATTTGCGCATGTATTAGTTGATTGACGTCATTCATATCGCTTTCGATTAACGCCTGGATAGCTTTTATATCCATTGATCTCCGAGCCAATTTTAATGTGTGAACGGCGCAGATTGTACAACAAAAAACGCATTAGCTCGATATTTTGTGATGATTCCTTAAAAAAACACCCTTAAGTAGGTTAAATGACCTATTAACTTGGTGAATAATTGATTAAACACCCTGGTTTAAATTTGAATCATCCTTGACGGTTAATTGAACTACATAGGCTTGCTTTGCGATTGCTAATTTATTTTCTCTAACCGTTAAAAAGCGCTTGGCAAAGGGGGATTTTAATATAAAATAGGGGAAATATTGAATTGCTCTCAATGCAGCTACTTTTTATTCATTTAATTACAAAAAGAGGCTTGCTAGTTTTTTCGCATTAGCGTAAACTTCGCGCCCTATTGAAGAATATTTTAGTTGCGTCGATTTGAGGGCGCACAGACGGAGTTAATTATGTACGCGGTTTTCCAAAGTGGTGGTAAACAGCACCGTGTGACTGAAGGTCAAACAATTCGTCTTGAGAAATTAGACGTTGAAACTGGTGCAGCAGTTGAATTTGATTCAGTACTTTTAGTTGCTGATGGTGAGAAGATCGAGATTGGTGTACCGTTCGTAAACGGTGGTAAAGTAACAGCTGAGGTTGTTTCACACGGTCGCGGTGAGAAGATTAAGGTTGTTAAATTTAGACGCCGTAAGCATTCTCGTAAGCAAATGGGCCATCGTCAATGGTTCACAGAAGTTAAAATCACTGGCATTAGCGCTTAATTAGAGGTACTTAGAAATGGCACATAAAAAAGCAGCTGGTAGTACTCGTAACGGTCGCGATTCAGAAAGCAAACGCCTAGGTGTTAAGCGTTTTGGTGGCGAATCAGTTCTAGCGGGTAGCATCATTGTTCGTCAACGTGGAACTCGTTTCCATGCTGGCGCAAACGTAGGTATCGGTAAAGACCACACTATCTTCGCAAAAGCAGATGGTAAAGTTCAGTTTGAACAAAAAGGTCCTTTAAACCGTAAATACGTAACTATCGTAGCTGAGTAATCAGTAAGGTAGTTAAAAAACCCCGCCTTTGCGGGGTTTTTTGTTTTAAGCAGCTCTAAATATATACCCAAGTGTTTTTATGCTCAGTGTGCTCTATAGGCCACTTAGGTATATAATAGAGTTATTAACAAGCCAATCCCTAAAGTGAGTAATCATGAAGTTTGTAGATGAAGTAGAAATTCGCGCAGAAGCTGGTGACGGTGGCAGCGGCATCGTGTCTTTTCGTCGTGAGAAATATGTTCCAGATGGTGGACCTGATGGCGGTGACGGTGGAGACGGTGGTAGTGTTTATCTACAAGCTGATGAAAACTTAAATACCCTTATTGACTATCAATTCGAGCGTTTTCATAGAGCAGAACGCGGTACTAACGGTCAAAGCCGTAATTGTACTGGTAAAAAAGGTGAAGATCTGATTGTAAAAGTACCGGTAGGCACACGTATCATTGATGTTGATACACAAGAATCATTAGGGGATTTAACCCAAGATGGTCAACGAATTGTGGTTGCAAAAGGCGGTTTCCATGGCTTGGGGAATGCGCGTTTTAAATCAAGTACCAATCGTGCCCCACGTCAAAAAACACTAGGAACACCGGGTGAAGTACGTAACCTTAAGTTAGAGCTAATGCTGCTCGCTGATGTAGGTTTACTGGGTTTACCAAATGCCGGTAAATCGACCTTTATTCGCAGCGTATCGGCTGCAAAACCTAAAGTAGCAGATTATCCATTTACTACGCTTATCCCTAACTTAGGTGTTGTTCGTCCTGAAGCAAATAAATCATTTGTCATTGCCGATATTCCTGGCTTGATTGAAGGTGCATCGGATGGTGCAGGCTTAGGTATTCGTTTCTTAAAGCATTTAGAACGCTGTCGTGTGTTATTGCACATTATTGATGTTATGCCAGTTGATGGTTCAAATCCTGTTGATAATGCTTTTGCAATCATTAACGAGCTACATCAGTACAGCCCTAAGCTTGCTGAAAAGCCTCGCTGGTTAGTATTTAATAAAATTGACTTATTGCCAGAAGATGAAGCCAAGGCCTTATGTGAGCAAATTGCAGAAGAGTTAGGTGAGTCTGAAAATATTTATAGTATTGCTGCAATTAATAAATTGAATACTCAGCCATTAATTCACGACATCATGACGCTACTTGATAACATGCCTAAAGAAAAGTTTGTTGAAGTTGCAGACGAAGAGGTTGAATTTAAATGGGATACCTACCATCAAAAAGCCACTAAAGGCGATGATGATGACTGGGATGATTGGGATGAAGATGATTACGACGTAGAAGTTGTCTACGAGCGTTAATAATTGTTTATATTTAAAAGGAGCTAACGCTCCTTTTTCTTTGATTAATAATAAAGTATTGGGTATTTAGTGTGATAATTTCAATGATTGCAGCAATGGCAAATAACCGTGTCATTGGTTTAGATAATAAAATGCCATGGCACTTACCTGGCGATCTTCAGCACTTTAAAAAAGTAACCTCTGGTAAGCCCGTTATTATGGGGCGTAAAACATTTGAGTCGATAGGTAGGCCGCTGCCTGGGCGTCGCAATATTATTATTACTCGCAACACTGAGTATAAAGCAGCGGGAATTGAAACAGTAACCACGCCTGAGGCTGCACTTGAGCTTGTTAATGATGTTGCAGAGGTGATGATTATTGGCGGTGGAAACATTTACCAGCAGTTCTTAGGGCAAGCACATCGGTTGTATTTAACCTTTATTGACTTAGATGTAGAAGGGGATACACAATTTCCTGATTATAAAAGTGTTGCAAACTGGCAAATTGAAGATGAAATGTTGATGGCAGCTGATGATAAAAATAAATATAGTTATAAGTTCGTAACTTTGAATAAAATTTCTTAACATTATTGCCAAAATCTGAGCGTGTTGGTACAATATTAATCAGTCTAGTACGAAAAAAGTATTAATACAGGGTGTCCAATCAATGATTAAATTACCGAAGCTAGTTGTAATTGCTGCTATTGCAGCGGGTTCGTTTGCTTATACTGCGCCTGCAAGCGCTAATGATCAGTTAGCTGTTTCAATCTGTGAATACATTGCCGCTGATGATAAAAATCGTCTGCGTAGCAAACTAAAAAGTTCACGTGTGAAAGTACGTAATATCTATGATGCAGTTTTCTGTAATGGTAACAACTTATTGCGTCACGCTGTTGCAAGTAATGCGGTTGATACGGGTGAGTACATTGTTAAAAACTTATCAAAAAGCTCACTTGAAGATGGTGCCGATATTGCTTGGGCTGAGGCAAATCATGCTGGATCACCTTTAATCCCTATTATTAAAGACCGCTCAGGCCTTTAAATAAAAGCTTAATTAATAAAAAAACCGCGTTTAAACGCGGTTTTTTTTACTTAGATAAATTGTCATTTTACACCCTGTTTAACTACCTTTAAGTCTAGTTCCCCCTGAGTATTTATCCTTATTACTCTTATTACATAAAAATGCCATAAAAACTCAATACTCTTTGTGTATGTCAGTTTTGAGATATATTTATGCGTGTATCATTTTTTACCCGTTTACTAGCCATTTTATTAACTTTAGCAAGTATCCTTTTAGCCGCTACCTTGTTATGGGCAAGCCATACATTACTTAAACTTCAGCAACAAGATAGTGCATATAGCCAATTAAAAAATACCATAATGGTCGATCTTGCTGGCCTTTTAGAAGACTACTTGGCACGAGGCAATAGCCAATACCTGACGCAATCTTCAGCTTTAATTGAGCAACTTAAAGCGCAGCAGTTAACAGTGCTGCCTCCTGAATTAGAAATTCGTTTAGCTGCACAATTAACTTCATTAAATACAGATATTAATGGTAAATACAGAGCACTTGGAAAACTATCTGGCAATGAAACTGCGCTGTTAGATAACGCGCTTAGACAAATGGCCGGCTCAGCCTCTTCACTCATTAATTATGCGCAAAAAGCACCAATGCAAACCAGTAACGCTCTTAATTATTATAAATTAGCGAGTGATTATTACAGTGAAGTGCTTAATTTATCTTTATCGACTTATCAGTTGATCAATGATTACCAACCTGAGGTAGAGAAAAAACTGCAACAAAGTATAAAAACCCTAAATTTACTAGCTATAAATATTGAGCAGTTACCGAACGTAGGGGTAATGACTGAGGTTGATGAGTTTGCTTTATTTGTAGATGAGGAGCCAGAGGATTTGGCTGCTGATATAAAAGTGGAGTTGGTGAGTTGGCCTAAGCGCTATTTACGTGATTTAAGCAGTACTTTATCGCAAGCAAAGCAGCATAATTCTGGAACGAATGAGTTACATGAACAAATTAGCGTGTTATCAAAAACAGTGATTGAGGCAGAGCAAACATTAAAAGCGCAGCAAGATATCGTTAAACAACAAGTATTTTGGGTGTTTGGAATTGCAATAGGTGGTTTAGTAATATTAGCTTTTGGTGTTTATTGGGTGCAACGTAAACAGGTTTTACAGCCTTTGCGGCAACTACGAGATGGGTTTGCACTTTTAATCGAAAGTAATGAGTTAAAAAATATTACAGTGAATAATCCTAAAACAGAGGTTGGTGAAATAGCGCAGTATTTTAACCTGTTAATTGAGCGCCAGCGTCTGGAGGCGCAAGAAAGAGCGAGTATGCTTAGTGTCGTTAGTGACTTTATGGAGCAAATGAGTGAGCATTTAGAAAAAATAGGTACAAAAAGCACGACTAGCTACGAACAAGTTGTTAAAAATGAAAGTTTACTAGTAAATATTCAACATATAGGTGAGCAGGTTAATCATATTAACGCTCAAGCTGCTGAAAATGCTCAAAGTACTTATGAGGCAATGCAGCAAAGTGTTGGTTTTGCTAAAAATATGCTTAATGCGAGTTCTGATACACAGCAACGTATTGAACAAGGTATGCACAGTGTGCAAGGTCGAGGTTTTGCGGTGGTTGCTGATGAAGTAAGGCAATTAGCCATACAAACCCAAGGTTCGTTAAAAGAGATTAACGATCAGCTGGCGTTATTAAGTGAGAACTCTCAAATGGTCTATTCACAAATTAATGCGTTAACTGAAGATGCACAGCTACAAACCGAAAATGCCCAAGAGCTTCAAGCAAACTCTGAAGGGGTCGCAAATAATGCTCAGCAGGCAAACACAGTTGCAGTTGAAGCAATGGAGCTGGCTAAACAGCAAAATGAGTTGCTCCAAGGCTTTACTCTATCGATGCATGATATGAAAAGCCAAGTAAGTGAGTCGAGTGAATTAGTTGCTGATATAGGCTCGCAGTTAGAGTTGCAAATGACATTTATTAAAGAAGGTCTAGGTTTAGTTAACAACAGCGATTAATCGAAGACGAATTAAATATTAATCTGTATGCTAAAAGACTATGTAATTACCCTAAGGAATTAATATGATAGAGCAAGGTCAAACAATACCTGCAGTAAGTTTATCTCAGCTTAGTGATGAAGGTATGCAAACGCTCACTAATAATGAATTATTCGCAGATAAAAAAGTTGTATTATTTGCAGTGCCGGGTGCTTTTACGCCTACTTGTTCCAATGCTCATTTGCCTGGTTATATCGCGCTAGCTGATAAATTCAAGGCTAAGGGTATTAACGCTATTTATTGTGTATCGGTAAATGATGCATTTGTTATGAAAGCATGGGGCGAGTCACAAAATGCAGAACATATAGATATGCTTGCAGACGGCGATGCCAGTTTTACTCGTGCTTTAGGGCTTGAAAAAGATACCGCAGGCTTTGGTGGAATACGCTCAAAACGATACGCGATGGTTGTTGATAATGGTGTTGTTACTGGTCTATTTGTAGAACAAGGCAAAGAGTTTGTAATAAGCAGTGCTGAAGCTGTTTTAGCCAAGCTTTAACACTGACGACTTTAATCAGAGAATAAAAAGCCGATACAGTGTATTGGCTTTTTTTATCTAAAGAGGATGTTTTATGGCTGGTATTGACCGCTTAGCGTTAAACCAGAGAATGTTTGATACGCATTAACACTTAAGTGCCATGTTCCCGCTTGAGGATTACTAAAAGTACAAGTTTCGGCGTTACCATTTTTATATGGACGACAATCATAGCTTGAGCTTGTTGGCTGGCTACCAAATTTTACAAATAAATCTGCATCACCGGTGCCGCCTGACGTTGTAACAGTAAAGCTTGCCATACCCGCCGGTACATCTAGCGTGTAATGTTTCCACTGACCTGCATTTGCTGTGATATCAGACACTGTGCCACCACCTGCTTGAGGAGTGCCTGAACCACCACCTGTTGAACCACCCGTAATGTTACCGACTAAACTCACGCCACTGTAGGCTGAATAACCACGCAGCATTACATGGTAAGTGCCGGCTGTTGGATTATCAATAGAACATTCTTCACTGTTTCCACCTTTATATGGACGACAATCATAAGTGGTTGTGGTTGGTTTACTACCTGCACGTACATACAAGTCAGCATCCCCTGTGCCACCACTCATAGTGAAAGTAACATTGGTTGCACCACTTGGTACTGTCATAGTGTAAAAGTCTTGTGCACTTGCCGCACCGCTTAAACCGGTTTTGACTTCTCCATCAACAAGTTCGTTATCACCCGTTGTTGGCGGTGTACCATCTGATGCTGCAGCAACCGCAGCGGCCGCATCAACAATACCTGTACCACAGCTGGTACACGTAGAAGAAAATGGACGAGTGGTTGTTTTTAAAATACTTTCTATTTCATCAGGAGTCGCGTTTGGTTTTGCTTGTTTGATCAGTGCAGCAACACCCGCAACATGAGGAGCCGCCATTGAGGTGCCTTGCGAAAAGCCATAACTGTCGCTTGATGGTGTTGTTGAACCTGAATTGTAAGTTGATAAAACACCTTCAGAGTCATTGGCAAAGCTTTGCGCGCCACCCGGTGCTGCCACATCAATATTACTTCCGTAATTTGAGTAATAAGCGCGGCCACCATTACGGCCAACCGATGCAACATTAACAACACCATTACAGTTACCTGGGTTGTAGTTTGCAGAATTATCGTTATCGTTACCTGCAGCAATAACAACAACTGTGCCGTTGTTACGTGCAGTATTTATGGCATTTTGCGTGGTTGAACTACATGCACCCGCACCACCTAAACTCATGTTAATTACATCAGCAGGATTAGCATTTGCTGATGTACCCGACACATTACCACCTGAGGCCCAAATGATACCGTCAGCAATATCTGAGGTTAAACCGCCACATTTACCTAACACACGCACTGGTACTACTTTGGCGTCATAAGCAACACCAGCAACGCCTTCACCGTTATTTGTTACTGCAGCGACAGTGCCTGCAACGTGAGTACCATGCCAACTAGAGCCTTGTGCACCGTTATTACCACATTCACCAGCTGCAACCGCATCCCCTGGATCGCGAGCATCGTTGTCACGGCCATTGCCATCATTGGCGACTGATAGATTAGAGATCATATCGTAGCCTGGTAAAATATTAGCGTTTAAATCAGCGTGAGGGCGGTAGCCCGTATCAAGCACAGCGACAACCACACCACTGCCTGTTGCCGTATCCCAAGCTGTTGGTAGATTTAGGCCACCGGCTTGCTCATAGTAATGCCATTGATCATCAAAACGCGGGTCATTTGGTGTCGCAAATGGTTTTAACATTTGATCGACTTCAATATATTCAACATTACCCGAATTAACCATTTCTTGCATGAACTGCTGAGCTTCTTCGGCGTTGAGTTTTTTATCGGCACGCATTACGTGATGGTTATTGAGTGCCATTGCGCGAACATACTTGGCTTTAACTTTGCCTTTTTTTGAGGTGAAGTTTTTTACAAAGCTTTGCGCTTTTTTATTCATCATTGCTGGTGATACATCAGCGGTTGAGGTACTCATCATATCGTTGTTATTCTTATATTTAATGATGAATTGAGTCTCAAAGCCACCTTGATTTTGTAACTTGGCTGAGGTTTCTGCCATTGAAGGTGCGATTACTTGCGCTGGGTTTGCCATGCTTGAGCTGGCAGCAAAGAGTGTACTTATTGTTAGCGCAACAGCGCATTTTTTGAATGAATTATTAGAAGTCATAATTACCCTTAGTTTTATTATTATTTGTGAAAATCCACAAAGCGGGTACAAAGGTAAATGATCTGTTAACTATTTTAAAGTATTAAATACGTATGTACCTATTTCATTTAGTTATAACCGCGTATTTAGTGCGCTTTCAGTTGTTTTGTATTTGTTTTATTGATATTAACGATCCTAATGTATTAGATTTATTTGGTGTTTTTTATCATTAATTAACTTTTATTGATAAATTAAAAACAATACAAAAGGGGTGTTGACCTTTGCGGATTAAAATAAGTTCAATCTAGGAAGAAGACAATCGCGGCGCGCGATTTGTAACCTTGTGGGCTAAGTAAAAATCGAGCAAAGCTTCTTCGTCCTGCTTACGCTTAAGATAAACACGTTCTGGCTATCTGGTTATTATTGAAACTTTGTTATAATTCACAAAAGTTTTTAAGAGATAACTAAATGACTCACGTTGATGTGATAGTGATTGGTGCCGGAGCCGCTGGTTTAATGTGTGCTGCACAAGCAGGGTATCGCGGTCGAAGCGTCACAGTACTTGATATGGGTAAAAAGCCAGGACGTAAAATTTTAATTAGTGGCGGTGGGCGTTGTAATTTTACCAATGAAAATGCAAGCCCTAGCAACTATTTATGCGCAAACCCCCATTTTGTAAAATCGTGCTTAAGTCGTTATACCCAGCACGACTTTGTAGAGCTTGTAGACCGACATGGTTTGGCATATCACCATAAGACACTCGGGCAATTATTTTGTGACAATAGCGCACAAGACATTGTTGATATTTTACTAACCGAGTGTGAGTGGGCGGGCGTTTCTATTAAACTGCGCAGCGAAGTGTTAAATGTCGCTAAAACAGCAACAGGTTACAGTGTCACAACTGAGCAAGAAACACTTACTTGTGAGTCGCTTGTGGTTGCATCGGGTGGGTTAACCATGCCTAAACTGGGTGCTACGCCAATCGGTTATAAAATTGCAGAGCAATTTGGCTTAAAGATATTGTCGACTATGGCTGCTCTAGTTCCCTTTACCTTACATCAGCACGATAAAGACCGTTTTGAAGGGCTTTCGGGTATTAGTATTCCTTGTGAAGTTGCAAGCGAAGATGGCACCGTATTTAAAGAGAATATTTTATTTACTCATCGCGGCTTATCTGGGCCTGCTATATTGCAAATAAGCTCGTTTTGGCGAGCAGGTCAGGCGGTAACGATCAATTTACTGCCTGAACTAGATTTAAAGCAACAGCTAGCTGATTGGCGAGAAACACAAGCGCAAAAATCGTTGAAAAATAGCCTCGCGACTATCCTACCTAAACGCTTTGTAGAAATACTCCACGACAGTAACGCCATTCCCGATTGTAATATTAATCAACTAACGCATGGCCAAATAGACGCGTTTGCTGATTATATTCATGCGTGGCAAATTAAACCAAATGGTACCGAGGGTTACAGAACCGCAGAGGTTACTTTAGGCGGCGTAGATACCGACGAGTTGAGCTCAAAGACATTTGAGGCTAAAAAAGCCAAAGGCTTATACTTTATTGGCGAAGTGACCGATGTAACGGGTTGGCTAGGAGGCTATAATTTCCAATATGCGTGGAGCTGTGGATTTGCCGCCGGGCAGTACGCGTAGTCGTTTTTAATCAAATATAAAATTTCGCTGCAAACAGCGTATTAACACGCCACTTCATCTTTGAGGTGGCGTTTATTCCTGCTCTGTTTATAACTTAAGTTTTTAACTCGTCTGGGTAAGTTTATACTGCTGCATTTTGCTATTTGGTTTTTCGGGAATAGTCATTTCTATAATTCCAGCCTCAATGGCTGGCTTTAAGTAACGCTCTCTAAAATGTTTACGGTCTTTTAATCCAAGTAAATTTTGTAGCTCTTGTCGGTTTAGTGGCTTTTCGCTTTGGGTAAATATATTTATTAAAGCGATGACTTGGGGGGGCTTGTAAGTCTAAATTTATAGTCTCTTTAACTTGAGGGGTTTGTTGGGGGGGGGTTGGTTTTTGTTATTGATTTTAAATCACTTTCTAATGACTTTAGTGCCGCTAATAATGCTTCCAATATATACTCAATAAACACGGATGAGTCACCGGACTTGGTACTAAGATTAATGCTTTCAAAATAATGTCGGCGAGTTGTCGCTATGACATTGTTAATATTTATTAGTGAAAATAGCGAATGCCACTGCGATAATTGCAGGGTTTGCCACGTACACGCTATTTCAGTATTACCCTGTGCAAAAGGTTGAATAAACTGTAATTCATAATGGCATACTGCACTACTAATTAAAGGATGATGTGCGGTTGTTTTAAACCAACTAAATAACTCCTCTACTATTTGTGGTACTCGCATTGCTTGTGGTGCCATTTGTAAACCACTTTTTAACGCTAAACTTTGCTGCCTATAACTGCCCGATTTTTCACTCAGATCTTTGATTAAGCTTCGATGCAAGGCTAATAAACCTGAACTCTGGATAATAAATCTATCTCAAGCAGTTATTTTCAGCGCTAACTGCGTTGAATTTACTTGCAATAGGCTAGCTATTGACGCGTAATTTCGCCTTGTTTTCACTGGAAATCTCTGGCTAGAGAAAAATAAACATAAATATCATTTTTGATTCAATACGTTAGTAAATCTCTTAACCAGAGTTCAGGTTAATAAGCTATCTGGGGTTGATAGGCCAGATGATATTAATTGAACATCAAGGTTATTGATTTGCAGGGAGGCGGTTTTTTTGTTGCTTATAGTGCTCAAGCATTGCTGGCGAATATAAGGCACTGATTTTACCTAAAACTTCACTAATATTTACCATACTGTGAGTCATGCTGGCTGAGATTGAAAATGGGGGAGTGGCGTTGCTCATTTCGTTATAGAGGTTATTTAAATCAGGAGATTAGAATACGCGAACTGAATATAAAAGTCAGTTTTAATAGTGATTTAGTATTTATTTAAAATTTTACATAGTCTTTAATTACTGGTTTTAAATGTTAAACCGACGCCAAATAGCGCCGGTTTATTAGTTACTCTTCGATAAACGCTTCACCTTCTTTCATCCACTTAGCGGCCGGTTTGCCTTTAAGATAATGATCAAAGTACTGCATCATACGCACTGAAAAATCGACTTGATTAGGAAACTTTTTCAAGTGGTGTGGTTCACCTTCGTATTGTAAAAAGGTTGCATCTTTACCTGCGCGGCGAAGCGCTAAGTAATATTGCACGCCTTCATGCCATGGCACCGCATCATCTTTGTCGCCAAACATAATTAAGATAGGCGTGTTTACTTTATCGGCAAAAAATACCGGTGAGTTTTCAATATAAAGCTCAGGTGCTTCAAATAAATTTTTACCAATACGGCTTTGCCCTGTTTCGTATTGAAATTGGCGTGCAAGTCCAGATTTTAAGCGAATGCCACTGTAAGCACTGGTCATGTTAGACACTGGCGCGCCCGATACCACTGCTTTAAACATATCAGTTTGGGTGATCATAAATGCACTTTGATAACCCGCCCAAGAGTGGCCTTGTAAACCTATTTTATCTGGGTCGGCAATGCCTAAATCAATCAGCTTTTGGGTGGCGTTGATCATGGTTTGAGTTGAAGATTTACCAGGGTGTCCTATTTCAAAGCGAATGTCAGGTAAAAAAATGGCGTAGCCATTTGAGGTAAACATCGGGAGATTAGGGCGATGATTTAATTCCATTTTTGGAAAGTCATACATGCGCTGGCTCATGTAGCGGTAAAAGTACACCACAACAGGCACTTTATCGCCTTTTTTATAATCGGCAGGCTTGATTAATACCCCTTGTAAATCTTCACCATCAAAGCCTTTATAGCTAATGAGTTCAGGTGCTTGTCCCCAAGCAAAGTTGCTTATCTGAGGGTTAAGGTTGGCTGTGATCCATTTCTGTGTTGATAGAATAAAATTTCAATATTAATCAACAAT
>ERZ1673962.726-NODE-726-length-20210-cov-4.523046_pt1 | contig 20210 bp, 17 predicted proteins | sample MGYA00580188_ERZ1673962 | MGnify/ENA primary metagenome ERZ1673962 (study PRJEB41334, sample SAMN05608104) | rock metagenome | biome: terrestrial subsurface; feature: shale formation; material: shale | place: USA: Pennsylvania ... | reverse complement strand
GTGCTGAGTGCTGAGTGCTGAGTGCTGAGTGCGTCGGAATCTTTACCTGGCTGTCAATGCCAGAAACTTTTTCGCCGTCGGCGGCAGAACTATCGCAAAGGCTACGGCCAGCAGCAGGAAGGCGCCATCCAGCCCCCAGCTGTCGGCAGTCATACCGATCAAAGGGCCGGTGACGATGAATCCAACCCGAAAAGACAGGCTGTGCAGGGACTGGATGCTGGCGCGATTGCGGCGGGCGCTGGCCTGCTGCAGGCGGTGACGTATCATGGGGCCCTGCAGGCCGCGCATGGCGGTCAGCAGGTAGTAAAAGGCGAAGCTTCCCAGTCCGGCTGTGAATCCGAGTCCGCTGTATGCGGTGACGATAAGAATGATGAACAGGATGCACATACCGCGGATGCCGAGATAGTATTGAAATCTGTGGCTGAGCAGGGAACATGCGGCAATGGTAAGGTTGGCGCCGGCCCATATCGGTCCGAACCATGCCAGCGGGACCCGGCATTGTTGCATGAAAGGTTGAATCATCCACACGGTATAAAAGGAAGCCAGGCCCAGCAGGGTACCGAACAGTATCGTTAGGCGAATGGCCGGTTTTTCATGCCAGACGTAGCGACACACGCTCACGGCCTCCGACAGGTGGGACTGGATGGCCGGCCCCTGGTCTGCCGGGGATTCATGCAAAGTCAGGCAAATGCCGAAGGCCAGTACCCAGATCCCGATCTGCATGGCAAAGGGAAGAAGAGGGGAGGCGGCATACATCATGCCGGCAAACAGTGCGCCGGCCGCTTCGCCGGTCTGCCCCCAACTGGTCATGCGGCCGTCGTAGCGTGCATATTGGTCCTCGCGCTGGTCGGTATGCAGGCTTTCGAACAGCAAAGCACTGTCGGAACCGCTGATGAATGCATAGCAGATTCCTAGAAGCAGTTCCGCCATGAGGACGCTTGCAAATGAATCCGCATAAAAATAAGCTGTCCATCCCATGATGCCGAACAGGGAGGCAATCAGCAAGGCGGCCCGGTAGCCGAGACGGTCGCTCACGTAGCCCGAAGGGTATTCCATCATCACGCTGGCAAGGGAGAACAGCCCCTGGAGTACCAGAATCTCCGTCAGGCTCAAACCGATATGGTCCTTCCAGAACAAGGTGATGACGGCCATGGGGAACAGGGTCATCTTCAGGAAGGCGAAGATGTTGAGCTTTGCGATGTTGTTTCTCAGAGAGCTTTTCAGAAAGGTCATTGGGTATCTATTTGGCCGAGATGGATAGTCATTGCGCAAATGATGGTTATCAACATCCGCGTTACCAAAGCGTTATCATTCGGAAACGGTTCTTTTACGCTGTGATGGTGTCCATCCGGAGTTTCCGAATGGACACCGGATAGCATGGCAGGTCGCCTCTTTCCGTTGTGACTGTTTTTCGCCTGTGATATTTTAGACTTTTGCAGTGGCTCATTGACGTGGGCTTATCTTTTGAGCGGGAGGTAGCCGGGTGTCTAAAACATACGGCTTACGCACCGAAATTATATTACATATTACCTTGTTGCTGGGGGCCGCACTTCTGTTTGGCGGTTTTTTGATTCTCAAATTGACCGAACGGGAATTTCTCGATCAACGGGTTGCAAGTCCCACCGTCATGGCGGAGATGGTTGGTGGCGCACTGGGGAATCTGCTGGGAGAAAAACAGGAAATCGAAGCGTTGCAAACGCGTGTAGATCACCTGTTGGCCCCCCTGCCATCGGATACGATCTGTGCAGTCTGGAAATGGTCCGGCAATACTTTCCTGCCTGTGCGCTTGCCGGATACCGAGGATACCGCACCAGTTGCGGAGCAGCAACTTGCACGTCTTCGCCACATTGCGGAACCGCAATTTATCCTCTCATATCCCAATGCCTGGTTTACGCCGTCGGTCCGCGGAAGTTCGTATTATAAGGTCACCATGCCGCTATATGGCGAAAACGGTTTCGTGGGGGCTCTGCAGATGCAATTTCCCCTTGAAAGTGTCGGACGCCGCATGCGCGGATCTTTCAGGATCCTGCTTGTTTATGTATTTCTCTATGGCACCGTACTGTTTTTTTTCGGGCTTTACCAGTTAAATAGAAATGTTGTGCGACCCGTCGGCAGATTGATGACTTCAACCCGTCATGTGGCAGAAGGCAATCTTGAAGAAAAGGTAAGCGAAGCCGGTCCGGCAGAAATCGCGTCCCTGGCCCACTCCTTCAATCTGATGATAGATGCGCTTCGCGCCAGTCAGGAGCGGACCGACGGGCATATCAGGCATCTTCAGCAGACGAACAGAGAATTGAAACAGACCCGGGCCGAATTGCTGCGCTCGGAAAAAATGGCTTCTATCGGGCATCTCGCCGCCGGAATGGCCCACGAAATCGGCAATCCATTGACCGCGGTGGTCGGATACCTTGAACTATTGAAAATGGAGCTTCCGAAAGGAAGCGCAAGGGATATCGTCGATCATACGGGCGCGGAACTGGAGCGGATCGATCAATTGGTTCGCGATGTCCTGGAATATGCCAAGCCGGCTAGCGACCGGGAAGAACTCATCGATCCGTGCGAAATGGTGCGGCAGGCCATGACCATGCTCCATCGCCAGGGTATGTTTGAAAACGTTACGCTGGTGGATGATCTTCCCGGCCAGTTGCCGCATGTGAAGATTGTTCCTCATCGTCTTTTGCAGGTATGCGTCAATCTCCTGGTCAATGCTCGGGATGTTTCCTTTCCGGGGGGCAGAATTCACGTGACAGGAGGAGTATCCGGCCATGAGATCTGGCTGACCATTGCGGATGAAGGTCAGGGCATCCCGGCGCAAAATCTTCCGCACATTTTTGACCCGTTTTTTACCACCAAGGCTCCAGGCAAGGGCCGCGGTTTGGGGTTGGCCGTTTGTCATAGGGTGGTAGATGAAGCGGGTGGGACGATCAAGGTGAAAAGCGAGGTCGGAAAAGGGACTGCTTTCAAGGTGACATTGAAAAGGGAGTTTGGCGACAGTGGGGATTGAAAACAACAGAGTGCTGGTTGTTGACGACGAAGCGGGTATGCGGCATATGCTTCGTATGGTGTTGGAAAAATCTGATTACAAGGTTGCCGAAGCCCAAAACGGCTATGCAGCGCTGGATCTCATGCATGGCACCGATTTCGATATCGTCCTGTGCGACATACGCATGCCGGAGATGGACGGTCTGACGTTTCTGCAGGAAATGAGGAAACGCGACATAGGCGGGATCGTGATCATGATGAGTGCTTACGGTTCCATTGATACGGCCGTTGAATGTCTCAAGGAAGGTGCTTATGACTACATTTCCAAACCTTTCAAACCCGATGAAGTGATTCTGACTCTTTGCAAGGCCCTGGAAAAGGTGCGCTTGCAGCGTGAAAACAGCCTCTTGCGTAACAAGCTTTCACGCGTGAGGGATAACCATCGGATCGTCTATCGGAGCTCGGCGATGGAGCGCCTGATGTCCCTGATTTCAAGGGTCGCGGAATCCCATAGTCCGGTGCTGATAACAGGAGAGACAGGAACGGGAAAGGAATTGGTGGCTCGTGCGCTGCATAGCCAAAGTGCGAGACACAAGCGCCCTTTTGTGGCAGTTAACTGTGGCGCCATTGCGCCGGGGTTGATGGAGAGCGAGCTTTTCGGGCATTCCCGGGGTGCTTTCACCGGTGCCATGCAGCAGAAACCGGGACTGTTTGAGGAAGCCGATGGCGGTACGTTGTTTCTGGATGAAATCGGTGAATTGCCGCTGGAATTGCAGCCAAAACTGTTGCGGGTGCTACAGGAAGGAGAGTTCCGTCGGATCGGAGAAAACCTGCCCCGCAAGGTCGACGTGAGAGTCCTAGCGGCAACTGCCCGCAACCTGCGTGCAGCCGTGGAACGGAACCATTTTCGTAACGACCTGTTTTTCCGTTTGGCCGTTGTGGAAGTCCATATTCCGCCACTTCGGGAACGCCGGGAGGATATCCCCGCTTTGGCGAACCATTTTGTGTGCGGCGTCGCCGACCGGGAGGGACGCGTTGCCCCGGATATAAGTCCGGCGGTGAAGGATGTCCTTTGTCGGTATGCATGGCCGGGAAATGTCCGTGAGTTGGCTAACTTCATTGAGCGGGCCATGATTTTCAGTCGTGGCGACACTCTTGAAATTCAAGACATGCCGACCGATATGCGGCGTGAAAAGCGGGACGAACTCAAGGATTTTTCTCTAAAAAAGGCCGCATTGCGCCTTGAGAAGGAATATATCCTTAAAGCCCTGGCGGCCACCGGCGGCAACCGAACCCAGGCCGCAAAATTGTTGGAAATCAGCTTGCGTAAGCTACTGTATAAAATCAAGGAATATCACCTTGATACATGATAGTCGTTTGCGGCCTGGGTTCGGATGTCGATGAGAAACAAAGTAGGCGGCCTCTCAGGATGGCCGCTTTTTTTCTTTTCCCGATGACAGGTGACGGCATGGGGTATGCAAAGTTTGCATTTAAAGGTTGTAAAATTTGCATAAAAAATACATTGGAAATGCATCAATTCAGAATTTATATGTATTTTCAGGTGCTTAAAAATTGGGGCCAGTTTGGTTCGGGTTTTGCTGTTAAAAGAAATTGACCGGCTGTATAGATTTTTGAGAAGGAATATCGCATATGACAATGCTGCAGGGTTCAAACAGAGGTTTCACGCTTGTCGAGGTTCTGGTGGCGATTACCATATTCGCCATTGGATTGCTGGCTCTGGCGGGTATGCAGTTGACCGCTATCAATGGTGGGGCGAAGTCACAGCGGGTGACGGCAGCAGTTGGCTTGGCGGACGGCATTGTACAGAATCTCATGGCCAGAGACGCCGGCGATCCTATTTTCGATACCGCCGTCAGTCCTGCTACCGCCTGGCCCGATGCCCTTGCCGTCGAGGGATTTTCTGCCACCTACGCAGTTGCCGTGGATACTCCCGTGAACGGCATCGCGCAGATTACCGTTACCGTGTCCGACGATGCCTATGGGGGGCGCACGGTTTCCAGAACGACTTTGAAAAGAACCCGTTAGGAGGCATTGTGAAATTCTGCAGAAAGGCCGAGGGCTTTACATTGGTCGAGATGATGATCGCCATGGTCATCATGGGAATCGTAACCGCTGCCGTCTACACGACCTTTGTGAGTACCCAGCGTCAGGCCTATACCCAGGAAGATGTGATTGAAGTTCAGCAAAACCTGCGCGCCGGCCTGGATTTTATGGCCAAAGATATTCGGATGGCCGAATTTCTGACGCCCTCCGACCAGACGGCGTTGGTCAATGCCCCCTCGCAGATGCTGGTCGACAGCAATAGCGACGGTGATTACGAGGACACGGATGAGCGTCCCCTTTTGTCTTTTGTAAGCGTGACTTCCCTGAGGAGTTATGGGCGTATCGAAACTGCTTCAGCGTCGGGAACAAATCTCGCCATTGACCTGGCGCTCGGCTCGATGCAGAAATTTGCGACCGGGGACAATGTGCGGGTTTTCCGGTCAACCACCCTGAGTACCGTGACTTCGATTCTTTCGGTGGATAGCGTCTCCGGCAGCCAGGTGGTTTTATCGGGTGGCGCGTCTTCGGCCGGGGATATTCAAGACGGGGACCTGCTGGTAATGTTGCCTCCCGGTGCTGCAGATGGCGATTTTCCGCTTCAAATCGACTATCAGCTGATTGACAGTTCATCGGGCGATCCGAATATGAACGAGCTGCAACGTCGGGTAGTCGATATGGACGGAAATGTTGTCGAAGGATTCCAGTTGATTGCATCCAATATTTCCGGGTTGGATTTAACGTATCTGGATGACGGAGGTAATGGGACCTCCACTCTGGATGACATTGTTGCCGTTCAGATCACGATTACAGGACAAACCGATGCCTCTGAAACGGGTCGCGATAACTATTCAGGGGTTAAGACACGTACTTTATCCACCACGGTTAAAATACATAACGGGGTAGTCTTATGACCGAGTTTTCTAGGAGTGACAAACGGCGCCTGGAGAAGGGGTTTGCGCTGGTATTGACCATGTCGATGCTGCTTATTCTGTCGGTATTGGGAATCCTGGTTCTCAATGCGACAAATACCGACCTGGCCATCACGACCAATTATCGTTCCGCCGCCGATGCTTTCGGTGCGGCCGAGCGAGCCGTCGAATACGCGACCAATCCGGATATCCTGTATGAAACGGACGATACACACCTGGCGTTGTTGCAGGATGACAGCGAAAGTTTCGTCACCGATTCGGATGAAACCGTGGCCGGTACCACCGTCGCCGATCGTTATGCCGACCTTCAGGATGCGGCAACGGGTACGGAACTGGTCAAGTCGGACGACGAAGACATCAACGTGGTCAGTAATTTAGGGGCCGGTGACCTGCCTACCGCATTGCGCAGCGAATTCGGCGATGAGTTCGCCGGGAATTTTTACCGCATCAATGTCGAGGCTCAGGCGCGCAACAATTCGCGTGCGCGGATCGAAACCTCAAAAGTACGTATCTTCAAAAAGAGTGATGATTCGGTCTACGTCACCACCTCGGGGGGTTGAAATGAAAAATATACGGATACTGTTGATAATGAGCATATGTCTGCTCTTTTCTGCGCAGGTCGCTTGCGCCAAGCCGGACTATTATTATGGCGACAGTGCGATCTATGTGGGGGGGGCGCTCAACGATCGACGTGCCCACCAACATCCTGTTCTTTATCGATACCTCCAAAGAAATGGCCCAGATGGGTTCCTCGGGAACTTACGCGCGTGCAGCGACCGACTGGTCCGGTTCGTATACGACGGATGCCATCTATTATAAGAATAACGATACCTATCAAGTCGTATCGAATACCGATATGGAAGAGGTGTATACGGGTTACGCGGACGCCTATGATGCCCTCTACGACAACGGCAGTTTTATCGGCTGCATCAGCAACAGAGGTGAACAGTGCACCAACAAAACCCTGGCCTACTATACGGGCGATTACCTGAACTGGAAAGAGTCTGTATCGACTCCCACCGCATGGGCAGACGGTACCGCTTATGAGGTCGGTGATCTGGTTTATCAGAGCGGCACCGATTCGAGCAGCCAGCTCTATAAGTGCGTTACTGCTGGAACCTCCGGCGCCAGCGATCCTTTCGGGGGAGATGCGGCAGCCACGTATGCGGACGGGACGGTCATCTGGGAGCCTCAGCAGTCGTTGATCAAACTTCTCGAGATGACTTTCAACAACTCCATCTTTCCGGACCTGGTAGCCACGGGCAAGGTCAATATCGGTCTGATGGAGTACAATAGCAACGATCAGGGCGGCGCCATTGTAGTGCCGGTGATGAGCCACGATAACGCCGATGCCCTGAAGACCGCCATGACGGACGAAATCCTGCCGATAACCCAGACCGCCAATGCCCAGCCTCTGGGCAGCGCTCTCTGGGATGCCTGGCTCTACTTTGTCGGTGATCCCACCGGAAGCAGCCATGCCAACAGTACCAGCAACGATAACGCAGCATACAGCGATTCCCCCATCGAATACTGGTGCCAGAATACCCATGTCATCGTGCTGGCCACCGGGGCCACCAAGGACAATCTCGGAACAAGCAACCCTCTTGCAGCCAACGACGACGGGGACGAATACTATGCCCCGGAGGCGGCCGATTATCTCCTCAACCATCTCGATTACGAGATTGCCGATCATCAGGCCGAGGTGCATACGAACATCATTCAATTGATGACCCCGGAGATTCAGCAGCTCAAAGACGCTGCCACCAACGGGGCAGGGACCTATTTTCACGTCGATAAAACCGAAGAAATCACCGCGATGATAAACGATATCATCGTGAAGATTCTCGAGGAGGACACTTCCTTTGTCGCTCCGGTTGTTCCCGCCAGTCCCGAAAACCGGACCTATAGCGGTCAGCGCATCTACCTCGGTTTTTTCAAACCCATGAACGATGAGCCCTGGTACGGAAACCTGAAAAAATTCGGTCTGAGTACCGATAATGAAATCGTTGCTTACGATTCCTCGGGCAATCTGGTCGCGGCGACGGATGCCGATGGTTACTTTTTGGTCGACGAAACCACCGATCCTCCAACTCCCGCCACCCGATCGTTCTGGACCCCCTCCGGGACCATGGACGGCGGTCTGGCCAGTGCCGGCGGGGTTGGAGGCCTGCTGAAGTCTCGTACGTCCGCCAGGAATATCTACACCTATCTGGCCGCCGATGGCGTCACCAAGGATCTGTACAACAGCGCCCACGCCTTTACCACCTCCAATACCGCGCTGACTTACGACCTTATGGACGTGACCGATGATACCGAAAAGAATAAGGTTATCCATTTCGTACATGGATACGAGGAGGATGGCTCGACCAAACGCGACTGGATCCTCGGTGATATCCTGCACTCCAAACCGCTCATCGTCAATTATGCAAACTATACCTTTACGGAAGCGAACGAAGCGGATTCCGCCCAGAATAAAAGCATGGTGTTTTTCGGCGGCAATGACGGGATGCTGCATGCCATTTATGATTACAACGGCGAAGAAGCATGGGCCTTTATTCCTCCGGAACTTCTGGATGATCTGCAGTATCTGCAGGATGCAAACAGTCATTACTATTTTGTCGACAATTCCCCCCTGGCTTACGTGCATGACGCCGACGGGGATGGCACCATCGAGTCCGGCGACAAGGTAATCCTCTTGTTCGGCCTGCGCCGCGGTGGCGGCAGCAATACCCTTGTTCCTCCTGCAGCCGATGGAGATCCGCCTCCTTCGCGGGGTTCCTACTACGCCCTCGATATCACCAATCCGGCTCAGCCCAAGTATCTATGGCATGTCAACAGTGAAACCACCGGATTCGGTGAAATGGGGGAAACCTGGAGTCAACCGCGTCTGACCAAAATGAATATCGGCGGAGTGGCAAAAGTGGTCGCCGTATTCGGAGCCGGTTACGACAACAACGAAGATTTGCGCTTCGGCAATACTCAGAGTTTCCCTCCCGGCACCAATGCAAACACGGAAGTCTCTGCGGCATCCGACGGTTACAGCACCGGGTCCAGCAGCACCGGGGGAACACAATATCAACCTCGAGGACGCGGTTTGTATGTGGTGGAGGTTGCGACCCTGAACAGTTCCGAATCCGGTTATACGCCGAGTTTTTCCAATTCCGGGGCTCGGATATGGAGCGTTGCCTACGATGCCAGTGATTCCGAACTGGATGACATGACCTTTTCCATGCCGTCCGACGTGCTCGTGTTCGATAAAAACATGGACGGTTATGCGGACCGGTTTTATGTGGTCGATACCGGCGGTCAGTTGTGGAGGTTCAAGGTCGGGGATTCCGACACGGACAACTGGACCGTCAAGCGGATTTTTACGGCCAATGCGGATGGTTCCAGCGATGTCGGCCGCAAGGTTTTCTATAAACCGACGGTGACCTATAAAAATCCCGACACTTTCGTTTATTTCGGCAGCGGCGACCGTGAACATCCGTTGAATTATCTGAATCCGGGAACCAGCGGAGGGGCGGCGCTCGATCGGATGTATATGGTACGCGACCGTGAGGATGATGATAACCCGAGTGCCCCGGATATCCTCACGGAAAGCAATCTTGTCGATGTCACCTCAAATGAACTGCAGCGTGACGATACGACCCTTGCCGAGGCCGATGCTTTGATCGACAAGCTTTACAATTACGAAACAACCGACGCGAACGGTGATTCGCGGACCGTTTATTACGGATGGTATATCAAACTGAATGAAAGCGGCCATGACGGCGAAAAGGTCCTCGCGTCACCGACCGTTTTTGCCAATGTGGCCTTTTTCACCACCTATACCCCCAATTCGGCCGGCAGTGCCTCTTCGGATCCCTGTTCCGGAGGCAACCTGGGAGTATCCCGATTGTACGCGGTCAATGCGAGGACCGGGGAGGCGATCTACAACTGGTACGCCGATAGCGGTACCGATCAATTCGGCGAAACGCAAACTTCCGCAAGCAATGACAGATCCAAATCCGGCGATGCCGACAGTCCGGATATATTGCGGCGTGCCGATCGTTCTCTGGACATAGGTCAGGGCATCCCGTCGGGGCTGGTGGTCGTTATCGGCAAGGATGGCAGCACCTCGATTCTGGTCGGGTCGGGTGGTGCGTTCCCTAACGTGACTCTGAATGAAATCGAGACGGTTTATCCCCTTTACTGGATGACATGGTGATGCCAAAATTTGGATTTGGAGCCCGAGAGGTCTTTCTCTCTGTTTGTTTTATATGGTTTTTTTGCCATCCTGTGACCACTCTTGCTTCCTCTATGGGGCCGCAGATTTTCGACCTGACATATAAACCATCTCCCTTTCATGTCGGGACTGGCATCGAGGTTGTTCCCCGTCTTCTGGGCGGCACCGGGGAGGAGGTTCGATTTCATTGCCGTTGGTTTGTCAACGGTCGGGAAATCGAAGGGCAAAACGGACCTTCTCTTTCCGGCGATTTTTTCATGCGGGGTGATATGATTTCAGTCCAAGTTACCGCAGTGCAGGGGGACTATCGCGGCGGAGCTGTAAAAAGCGGCGAAGTCGAAGTTGCGAACGCTCCTCCGGAAATCGTCTCGCAGCCGCCTGCGCAGGTTGCCGAGGGCAGATTCGAATACCGGCTCGAGGCCGTTGATGCAGATGGCGATGACCTGACTTTCTCCCTGGCTGAAGCGCCGGAAAGCATGCAGTTTGATGCCGAAACCGGAAGGTTGCTATGGCATGTGGAGCCTTGGACCAAAGGAGACTTTTCGGTATCCGTGGTTGTACAAGATGGATATGGTGGCTTGGCCCGTCAGGATATTGTATTGAACCTTGATCATGCGGAAGGTAAAGATGCGTTTCATGAATAATAGAGGGGTTACGTTACTCGAGTTGCTCACGACCGTAACGGTGCTGTCAATCCTGGTTTTACTGTCGTTTCCGATGACCGGCAAATGGCGTGAGGGAGCGCAACATAAACAGATTGCACGCGACATTTTGTCCTCGTTGCGTCGCGCCCGCAGCATGGCTGTGCACGAAAACGTGAGCAAGACATTCAGCATCGATCTCGATAACAATCAATATACCCTTGATGGCGAAGTGATTTCCCTGTCGGGCAATGTCGATATCGAGGCAAGGGCAGTGACCACCGCTTCCTGGTCCGATACCGGCGTCTTTTCTATTACCTTCCGCCCGCAGGGATCTTCCAACCAGACCCTTTTTGTCCGCGTTAATCAGGATTCGGATCTCCAGGTCATGGTCGATTCATCCGCCACCGGATTGGCCCATATGTGATTACCGTAAATAATGCTTTGAAGTTATGAATTTTTTCCGCGCAGATGAATATAATGAATTTCTCTGGATGCTTAGAACCTTTATTTCGAGCACGGATCTTGAACTTTTCTCTGTGGGTTATTTCCACAACCTACTGCTTAATCCTTTCTATTGCCCCTTCTTTATTGAGCAAAATCCTTTCGTGATCATCCCGGCTCATTGTAACGGCTATTTACAATAACTTACTTATTGGCAACAGATTAAATAACGAATTTCTGTTACCTTTTAACGCAAAATTCCTTCCTTTTTGACCTTGAGAATAAAATGGTTCGGAAAAATTCTTTACACTGCCAATTTGACAATTTTCTATTGGTATCCCCACGCGGTTAAAATTTGCATGAATGATATGCAAACTTTGCACGTTAAAAAAACATCTCAAAAAAAAACCCTTTAATTACAATAAAATATATGTGGCATTAATTTTGCTTTATAAGATTTTCATAAGGTAAGCAGGGTTCTGAAGCCTGACATCCTCAGGGTAATCTGGTTGATAGTTGAAAAATCCGAAGCAGACCAATTTTCGGTTTGAGAGCTATGAAATATTGACAGAGTGAGCAAAGCAGTAATCAAAGTGGCGAGTTTTTTAGTCGCTTGTCAGATCAAATATATTGATTTCGTGGGTTTTTAAGCAAATATAAAATGGAGAGTCTATGTCTTTTAATTTGTGTAAAAAAGGTTTTTCTTTAATTGAATTGGTAGTTATTATGTCAATATTTGCCATAGGAATTTCAATTGCTATCCCATCGTTTACCAATATAGGAAGAAAAAATGTAGTTAAAATGAATGCAAGAAAAATTAAAGACTCTTTGTTTAGATCAAGGATGAAGGCAGTGGAGTTAAATGAATCTGTTGTTTTTGAAGTAGACGAGAAAAACAATTCTTATTTTGTAAAAATTAAAAAAACAAATAAGATAATAGAAGAATATCAATTCGAAGACGTAAATATTTCAATTAATATACCATCGGATATAACCTGGAACTCAAAGGGAAATACAAGCGATGCATGTACAATAAATGTGGTAGGTAATAATTCCAAGTATAATATAATAATAAGTTCGGTCGGTAACGTGAGAATATTTAAACCATGAAAAGGGTAGGATTTATGAAGATAGAAAAAGGTTTTACTCTTATAGAAGTTTTGGTTGTGCTGTTGATGTCCTCAGTTATTTTGTCGAGCCTAATGTCGGTTTTTCAATCGCAACAAAAGAGTACAGTTGTGCAGACGAATGTTGCCGATATGCAGCAAACCTTGCGGGCAGCTATGGATTTCATAGTCCGCGATATCAGGATGGCTGGTTATGACCCTGAAAGAAGTGGAAATTTCGGGTTTGAAGATATCGGTTTTAAAAACTACGGTGGAGACGATGATAGTTCGGGGCATGGCTATTTGCAGATTTCGTGGGATGAAGATGAAGATGGTAGTTTAGATTCAAATGAACTTATCAGTTATTCATTATTTAATGATTCCGAGGTCGCACCGGGTTCCGTGGCATTGATGAGGAAACTGGAATCACAAACAACAAGACAACCGCTTGCTGGCTATGTGATTGCCATGGGCTTCGCTTTTGCTATTGATGATGATGAAGATGGAGAATTGGATCTGGATTCTTCAGGAAATGTTATGTGGGTTTTTGATTCTGGAAATGATGATGATTGGGAAAACTTGGATAGCGATGGGGATGGCGATATTACGGTCTCCGACCTTGGAGGTGGTAGTTCCGGGAAGATTTCCGGTACCGATACGGGATTAAAAGCTTCATTGGGTAATATCCGGGCTGTCCGGATCTGGTTGTTGGCACGTTCTCAAGCCTCAGACAAAGACTATTTTGATGACAATTCGTATGTCGTAGGTCGTGATGTTATTCAGCCGAATGATAATTTCCGGCACCGTTTGCTTGAGAGGGTTGTTCTTTGTCGAAATATGGGGATGAGCCGATGAGTACTTTCAGGTTAGGTGGACAAGCAGGCTTTTCGTTGATTGAAGTCCTTATCGCTGTAGTCGTCTTGGCGGTCGGTTTGTTGGCGATCGGCTTATTGCAGATTGGCGCTATGAAAGGAAATTCGAGTGCCATCTTGCGAACCAATGCCGTAGGTATTGCCCAATCTTATATGGATGATTTGAGAAGTCGCTCCCTTGACGATGAATTTCTTACAGATTATGGCGACAACGGTGGTGGGCTTGATGATGGGAAAGCTATATCTGGAAGTGCGCCTGCTCCAGGTAATGCCGATCATACTGCTGGAACGGTATCGATTAACGGTCAGGACTATGCCGTGTTTTGGAATGTGGAAGGTGACGCTCCTTTCGAGGATGCAAAGACGGTTCGATTGTTCGTGTATTGGATGGATCAAAAGTTTGGTCGTAGTAAAGTTGTCATGACAACGGTGCTTGGAGGGTTGTATTGATATGGCTAAAAAAATCTGGATGCGCAAGGAAGATGGATATGTGTTGATCGTAGGGGTGATGCTGTTGTTTGTCTCTACCATTCTCGGGTTAATGGTTATCTCTTCATCCAAAACCGAAATTATTCTTTCAGGGGCACAGCAACGATATGAAGATGAGTTGAATACTGCTGAAGGGGGAGCTGATGCCGAAGCTGCTGCAGTAGGGACCGGCGTGACTATCATCAGGAATAGTTCGCAACGGTCTTATGATGTTGTCGATCCATCGACCCAAGACACCATTTTGTCTCCCACTTCTTCGGAAACGGATGCTCTTTTTGACCCAGGAGAAGACATGGATACTTCCTCTGGAATTACCGTCACCTTGTCGCCTGAAACTCCCGCAACACAGTGGCCGATGGAAAATTTGCTGCAATCAGATAAGGATAGTGATGATCGTTATGACTATCATTATCGTGTAGTGTATTCCCACTATGGAGAGCCCCCAAAAGGTTTTGATGCCTCAAGTTTTAGCTCTTATTTTTACGATATTAGTGCAAGAAAAAATACACAAATAGATATGGGTGGTCAAAAAGTCGGACCAAAAATGGAGCTTTGATAGGGAGAGCCATGCGATATTACATTATTAATAATTCATTCAAATCTACTGTTTTTGTTTTTATATTGATATTGCTGTGTTTTCAACCAGCCTTTGCCCTAGACACGGATATTTATCAGGCGAATGTAAAACAGAATGCCTATGTTCTGATGGATAATTCCGGAAGTATGGCATATGGGGTTTATGAGAGTAGTATCAATTACGCGGATATGTATGATTATCTATATGAAAAATCAGATATCGGTGACACTATTGCCGGTAGTGCCTATTATGAAAACCATGAAACTAGAAATAAAATATATCTCATTAAGGGAAATATCGGCGTCAAAGTGAAGACGGTTGACGGGGAACTTAAAGTCTTTACAGGCGACGCGGCCGATCCCGATTATTTGTGGTATTCCAATAACCTCATCGATCTTCATGTATTTCTGGATTCCGACGGTAATCTGGTTACTGAAGATGGTGAGACGGCACGGCTTACCGTAAACGATGACGGTTATGTTTTACTCGATGGGGTTGAACTTCCTCTTGGTCAGGGTCGTCTCCTTCACAATGTCAGTACCATGTTTGATGGTTCCACCGTCGATAAAGGTTTCGCGGGGCTGATGGAGGCTCCCGGTTATTATTTCAGCGGTTTGGAGGCCGTTGGAAATTCTGCAACCGATCACGATGCTGCAGATGACAATGACGAATATATTTATTTTTTTGTTACCGGCAACTGGATGAACATGCAGCAGATGTACAACCTGCATTATATCAGCGAACCTACTGGATCCGCTGCAAAAGGAGACGCGGCCTGGGAGTACGAATCCTTTCCCATTGATGAGGGAAGTTGGAGCGTTGTTGATCATGAGGTTGATTACCCGGATGATGAGGACGATAGTACGGACTATGCAATAAATTTGAGTGCCAATGATTCCGTCCAGACTATTACCCATGTGGGGGCATCGAAAATCCAGGTCCATTTCAGTATGTTCGATGTTTTTGGTGATGGCAGGAGTGATAAGTACAATAATGATTATGTGGTGATTTATGACGCCAGTGGGAATGAAATAGTTCGGTATGATAACGATAATAATCCGAAAGATGATTGGTCGCAAACTGTGACGGGCGACACGGTTAAAATTTGTCTTGTTTCCAATGTGAAAACTTCAGGATGGGGCAAGCATAAAACGATAGTGGATGATGAAGGACGCGGATATACGATCGATAAATATCGAATATCGTATGATACGGACGATTCGACCTCGTATTATACAATGCAATCCAGGCTTGATGTGGCTAAAGACGCCATGCTCTATGTTATCGATGAAATGAGTGGCAAGATCAATTGGGGGTTCGCAACCTTCAACTACAATGGCACGACGGCCAACGGGGCAACTATTCATAGCGCTCTCAATCCCAATGATACCGATGATGCCAATCGGGAAGCTATTGCCAACCATGTCGAAGGCGTTGAGCCGATGTATGGTACCCCTTTGGGCGAAGCCCTGCAGGATGTGTTCGAGGACGGCTACTACGGACACAGGAACTCGCTCGACAACCTGCTTTGTCGAAAGAATTATGTCATTGTCGTGTCCGACGGTTTTCCTTCCGGCGATAACAACTGGACTCGGATTTCAGGCCAAACCTTTTCTGACGAAGATGGCGACGGTTGGACTGCCGATCCTTACCAGTATGACAATCCTCCCGATAATTATTATGATGATGTGGCGAGCTGGATGTACAATCACAGCTGGCTTGACAAGAGCCTTGTTTCCGACCCTTCCACCTCCTATGTCAATGTGATCTCCCATCAGATATCCTTCGGAATGGATCATCCGCTTTTGGAGGATGCCGCTGCAGATGCGGGTGGAGAATATATCACCGCTTATAATAAAACCCAGTTGGTCAATGCCTTTTACTCCCTGGCTTTGTTGATTTCCCAGTCCATTTCTTTCACTGCACCCGTGGTTTCCGTAGATGCAACTAATAAAGTTGAAAACGGTGATGACCTTTATATGGGCCTTTTTCTACCTAAGGATGCCGATTATTGGCCAGGCAATTTGAAGAAGTTTAAATTGGGTGACGGAAGTGCCGATCGCCCCGAGACAGACATGATATATGACGGCGGAAATGTTGACGCGGTGGATGGTGACGGGCTTTTCGTCGACAATACCACTGCCTTTTGGGCGGACGACAATGATGAGAACGATTCGGATAACTATGGTGGTCCCGATATCGAGGAGGATGGTGCTGGAGAGGTGCTGACGGACAGAGTGCAGGCGCACGTTACTGCCGGGAGTAATTATTATGAACGGAATATTAAAACTTATTTGAGTGGGAGTCTGGTCGATTTCAACCAGACCAATGTTTTGCCCTCCGATCTCGGTTTGTCGTCTACGAACACCGAAACACGAAACAAAGTTGTCAATTGGATTTATGGGTATACGTTTGATGCCGATGAAATGACGGGAGCGCCTGTTGCTGCCAGGGAGTGGGCGCTCGGCGCCATTGTCCATTCACGACCAACCGTTATTGATTATTATAACAGCAGTGATTTTTCCCAAATAGATCAGCGCTATGTCGTAGTCGGTGCAGACGATGGCATGTTGCATGTGTTCGATGATGGGACCGCTAATGATGATGGAACCGGCAAGGAGGTTTTTGCTTTTATTCCACCGGATGTACTTGCGAGTCTGCCAGGTTATGAGACTGAATTGCACCAGGCTCTGGTTGACGGGTCCATAACATTGTACCGTCAAAATAAGCAACCCAAGTATTTGATTTTTGGTCTGAGGCGTGGGGGCGGTAGTTACTGGGCTCTTGATGTCAGCGATTCGGATGTAGCCAATTGGAGTGTTGCGTGGGTCTTTGCCGACAGTGAGTTGTCCCAAAGCTGGTCTGATGTCGAGATAGCCAAGATTCGCACCGGCGACAATGATTTCACCGATGTGGCAATTTTTACCGGTGGATATGATCCTCTGGAGGATGACTATCCGGAACCGTTTGATGACGAGGATAATAATGGATCTCCTTATGCTGATGGAGCGACTTATGCTGATGGAGCTAAAATCGACAAAACCGAATGGTCCTCGAGTGATAGCAGTCAGGATCTGAATGGCAACGGAATCTATGACGTGGCAAATCCTACAGGCGATGACCACGGTCGGGGAATATATGTTGTGAAGGTGAGTGACGGTAGCGTTGTCTTTTCTGTGAAGTATGGTGAGACCGCCTCACCATCTAGTATGGGAACGGCATCCATTGTCACCAATCAGACACGTACGGATTTCAACTATTGTTTTCCTGCATCACCCTCGGTTGTTACGGTGAGTAAGATATATAGCTATGATGATAACGGGAGCACTGTTTCGGCACGATCGACCAATGTTCTCGCTTCGATTTATGCTCCTGATATTTATGGTAATTTGTTTCGCATTACTTATGATTACGGGGATGGTACGGCTCCAACATGGCTGGTTAAGCATGTTTTTAGTGCCAATCCAGGCAGCATTAGTGCCAGTGGCAAGCAAGGGGGCGGGGACAGCAGCCTCGATATAGGGCGCAAGGTGTTTTACGGGCCTGCCGTATCATGGAAAGGGGCGGGTAGCTATTTCGATCCGTCAAACTATTATTACCCAAGTACGACTTTTTCCGGACAGTATACGATAGCCAGCCTCTTTTTTGGCACCGGGGATCGCGAACATCCCAATTACCAACTGATATTGGATCGGATCTATGCAGTTTATGATGATACTCCGGTGTCGGCAAGTAATACCGTTGCTGTAAGTTCTGCTCCCTATACGGAGGATGATCTTCTGAATGTGACCTGCGACGAGTTGGGTGTCGATACGAGCTTGGCCAGTGCCACGACTGATTTGCAGACAACAGAGTATAAATCCGGTTTGTATACCCTGCTTACCGATGATGTTCTCAATGCCGATACAACCGACGCCATGGAGTTGGCTGGCGAGGGGGAAAATGACGCTAAGGGTTGGTATGTCATTATACAGAAACAGGGATTGAGCGATTATTGCAGTCACTGTGAGTACGAAGCAACTGTTGATTCAAGTGAGGGTGGGGAAGACTACCATGTTGGGGAAAAGGTTTTGAGTAAATTTACCCTTTATGCCGGGACTTTGTACTTTACAACCTATCAACCCTCATACGATGATCCATGCGCTCCCGAAGGTAATGCGTATACCTATTCGCTAAACTATTTGAATGGGGAAGCCGCCCTTAATCTGAATAGCGATAATGATGACGACGATACGGTCAACAAGGATGTGACGGATCGTTATCGGAAATATAGTGGGGTCAAGGGGCTTCCTTCCGGTTTCGAAATAGTGATCAGAAATGGTCAGTCCATGGCTATGGCAAGTGTTGGAGGTGCTATCATCGGTGGCGGAGAAGGTGGTGAATATGATATTCCGGGACAGGAATCCGGCATTGATTTGTATTATTGGATAGAGCGTTGATAGCGTAAAAAAGACGTTACCTGCTCTTTGAAAAAAGAAGAGCATCTGCGGTACCTTTTGGGTCTCTCACCACTCAAAAGGAGGTCCACAGATGCTCCCAGGAGAACCAAGTCTCCCAGAAGCAATTTTGGCTTTAAATGGGCAGGCCGTCAACCATCTCTTTGATGCTCTCTGCCAGGACGCTGATCGCTGGCTCAAAGAGCAATTTACAGAGCTATTCAAGGCATTGCAGGCACGGTGGTTTTCCAATCACGGTCCCATTTGCCCTCGCTGCAGCGGCCAGCATGTTATTCGCAAGGGCTGGCGACAGCGACGTTTGAAAAGCTCCCGTGGGCAGCTTGAATTTTTCGTACTTCAGGCCCGCTGTAAAACGCGTGGTCGTACGTTTCGGCCCTTTACATCCCTTTCAGGAATCCCGACCTCAAGGCGCTTTCTGGAAGAGCTGCTGAACAAAGCAATCGACTTGGCGGTTCAACTGCCCTTTGCCCGATCCAGCCGGACCCTCAAGGCCCTGACCCAGGGATCAATATCCCATGAAGGGATCCGGCAAAAGGTCGCTCAAGAGGCGGATCAAATCGCCCTGCCGACGCAGGGGGCCGAGAAAACCGTTCTGGTTGATGCCACAAAGGTCAAGGCCGGAACCAAGCAGCGCGGCACGCCGGTGCATCTGGCCGTTGCGGTAGAGCCCGGACCGACAGTCGCCGGTCGTAAAACAATATCCAAGCGGCTGCTGCATCTTCACGTGGGGGGGGCGTCGAGTCTCTGCGACAGCGCCTCAAGGAACTTCGCCCGCAGCGTTTAGTGCATGACGGAGGCGAGAGTTATTCAGGCTGTGCCGAGAACATCCAGCGCTGCCGCTGGCACTTGGTTCACCAACTCAAGCACTACCTCTGGCAGGATGGCGTCGTCTTCGAGGAGCGCGGGTACTATCAGGATTGTCTCCGTTCTCTCCTCTGGGAGCCAGAAGGTGGCCAGGAAAGCTTGAACCTGTTTATCAAAGACATGAAGGAGTTCAACTTTTCCACAACTGCCTATCACCTCCAGGAGGCAAAAGAGGAAGCCTTTACCTGGGCTCAAAATCCAGGATTTTCTTATATGACAACCTCGCCGCTAGAGCGAGAAATGCGTGAACTCAACCGCCGTGCTGATGTCGGAGCACACTGGAGCCCAAAGGGCATCGAGAACGTTTTAAAGTTACTATTTCACAAGCGACTCAATGGCGAACCAAGCGGATCTTTGCGATCCAGGTAACGCATTTTTGTTGCTATCAGAGCGTTAGGAGAATAAACTATGAAGATATCAGGATTGGTCTTGTTTGCTGCAGTTGTTGTTCATCTTTTATCTTTTTCTGGATATTGCGGTATTTCCGTAAAATCACAAGAGGTATATAAAAGGATTGAGTCTGTATCATCGGAGGGGATTGTTAAGACTTCCGATGAAGG
>ERZ1673962.725-NODE-725-length-20218-cov-143.047116_pt1 | contig 20218 bp, 19 predicted proteins | sample MGYA00580188_ERZ1673962 | MGnify/ENA primary metagenome ERZ1673962 (study PRJEB41334, sample SAMN05608104) | rock metagenome | biome: terrestrial subsurface; feature: shale formation; material: shale | place: USA: Pennsylvania ... | reverse complement strand
AATCACTGTCCGGATGTGCGTGGAATGGGTGTCCGAGTCAGCGTGGAATCCGCACGATGCGCTGGTAAAGCAACAGACTGGTCATTTTATCGATTCCCGCCTACTGGACCGTAACAGTAGTACAGCGCTGCCAGGCACGACCAATACAGTTATGCAGCGACTGGCCGACACAGTCGATCCCGCGAAGCCTACCGCCGCTTTCAGCGCGAGGCGCCCAGCCGCCCCTCGGCATCGGAAAAGACGATCTCGACCCGGCGGTTCTGCGCACGCCCCCGCGCCGATGCGTTCTCGCTCACCCGAAAGGCCTCTCCGTAACCCACGACCTCGATGCGCCGGGCATCAATACCCAGCTCCCCAAGGAAGTTGGCTACCACCTGGGCACGGGAGTGGGACAGCGCAAGATTCTCAGCCGCGCTACCGCGATTGTCGGTGTAACCTTCGATACGCACCCTGCGTGCAGGGTTGAGCTGAAGAAAATGCGCCAGTTTGAGCAGCCGATGATTGGCTGCCGGCCCCAGTTCGGCACTGGAGGGCTTGAACAGTACATCGCCCAGGGTCATCACCAGGCCACGACCGGTTTCGGCTGCAGCAAGGTTGATCATCTGATCTTCCAGCCACTGGCCCTGCTGGCGGATATTCATCAAACGCGCCTGCTGCAGGGTCCGGCGCAACCGTTCGCGCTCCATTTCCAGCTGCGTCACGCGGCGCTGGTTCTGCGTCTGCTCGCCATGCTGGCTGGCGATCTGGCTATAACGCTGGCTCAGGTAGGCGTAATGCAAGGCATCCTCGGTGTTGCCCAGATAACTGGCAAAGCGCTGAGCGCGCTCCAGCGACTCCTCGGCACGTCTCACATCCAGGGGCGCATCACCCACTACCTGCGGATTACTGCTGACGGCCTGGTATGCCAGCTTCGCCTCTTCCAGCGCCTGTTTGACATCAGGGCTCGCGCATCCCTGAAGCACGCCCAGTGCCAACAGTCCGGCGACAAGACAATTCTTCACTGCACAGCCCCCAGCTGTTCGCGGAGCCGCGCGATACGTCCGTTCAGTTCCAGCAGCTGCAACTGGCTCTTCTCGTTCAATACCCTGGCCTCAGCCAGCCGCGCATCCAGCTCCGCCTGCTCAGCCTGTAGACGCGCTTCCCGGTAGTGCCCACGGTCCATCGCAGCCCGGGCTTCGTCGAGTTTTTCTTGAGCCATGAGCAGTTCCGGTGCCTGCACCGGAACGCCAACTGCATGTGCCTGTGCCACAGCTTGTTCGCTGAGTTTCAGCTGCGCATATGGCGCTGGATCACTGGCGCAACCGCCGATCATGGCCAGCATCACAAGCGTGCAGGAAAGAGATGTTCTCAAGCGCGTATTCCCGGATAGCAGGTTAGGGTTTCGTCTTCATCGACTGCTGCTTCCAGCGTTCGAGATTTTCCGCCAGCAGTTGCTCCTCAACGCCAGCCGCGCGCAATTCTGTCATTTTGACCGCCAGCTGTCCGCGCAGCCAGGGGCTGTTGCAGGCAGAGTCGTGGGCGATCGCGAAATGCATGCTTCGCTCGGCCACGGGCGGTTCCAGGCGCAGCACATCATCCAGCAGCCCCTGTGAATTCAGCCGTGCAACAGCGTTGTAGCGCTCATGCAGGACGTAATCGAGCTTTCCACCCAGCAATTGCTGCACCGATTCAGTCAGGCCGGTTGCCGAACGCAGGCGCAGGTTGTTCTTCGCGTAATGGTCGAATGCCTCGCCAGTGCTCATCGTCGCCACATAGGCTCCAGAGCGCCCGTGCAGATCCTCGCGACTGGCATAAAGAAAGCCCGGCTCATGACGAACCCAGGCCACCAGCTGCAGCGAAGTTATCGCCGGATGGACGACATCCAGATGCTCAAGCGTTTGCACATTCAGGCCTGCATCGACCAACAGATCCATCCTGCCGCTTCGAACCTCTTCGAAAGCTTTGCCGGCATCACCTGCGTAGAGCACTTCAAGCTTCAAATCGAGTGAATCGGTGATTTTTTTCAACAGATCGGCATTGGCGCCTATCAATCGCTTGGGATTCTGCGGATCTCGCCAGAGAAACGGCGGATTGTCCGCGCCCCCGGTGGCTATCAGCCGCTCGCACTTTCCTGCCGCTGCACTCGCAGCCAGCGGAGCCGCCAGTGACAGCACGATCAAAGCGGATTTCAGCAGCAAAGCACAGCGCATGGAAAGCCTCGTCATGGATAGCAGGCCCGATGGAGCCGAACGGCGATCTTAGCATTGCAACCGAGCGCCCAAGAAAAACCCGCTACGCGAGCGGGTTTTTTCTACAACGCATCAGCTCAGACGAGCTTTTCCAGCTCCGGCACGATCTCGAACAGATCGCCTACCAGGCCGTAGTCGGCTACCTGGAAGATCGGGGCATCCTCGTCCTTGTTGATCGCGACGATCACCTTGGAGTCCTTCATGCCCGCCAGGTGCTGGATGGCACCGGAGATACCAACCGCAATGTACAGCTGCGGCGCGACGATCTTGCCGGTCTGGCCGACCTGCATGTCGTTGGGTACGAAGCCTGCGTCGACAGCGGCGCGGGAAGCACCAACAGCGGCGCCGAGCTTGTCGGCCAGCGAGTACAGATGCTTGAAGTTCTCGCCGTTACCCATGCCGCGGCCGCCGGAAACGACGATCTTGGCAGCGGTCAGCTCAGGACGGTCGGACTTGGCCAGTTCTTCACCAACAAAGGAGGAAATGCCCTTGTCGCCAGTACCGGACACCTGCTCGACTGCAGCAGAACCGCCCTCGGCGCTGACCGGATCGAAGCCGGTGGCGCGCACGGTGATGACCTTGATGGCCGCCGAGGACTGCACGGTGGCAATCGCGTTACCGGCGTAGATCGGACGCTTGAAGGTGTCGGGGCTTTCTACCGAAACGATCTCGGAGATCTGATCGACGTCGAGCTGCGCAGCCACGCGCGGCAGGAAGTTCTTGCCGTTGGTGGTAGCAGCAGCCAAAACGTGGCTGTAGTTGCTTGCCAGGCCGGCGATCAGCGGCGCGACGTTCTCGGGCAGCTGGTTGGCGTAGGCTGCGTCGTCAGCAACCAGCACTTTGGCCACGCCCTCGATCTTGGCAGCAGCTTCGCCGATGGCGCCGCAGCCGCTACCGGCTACCAGCACGTGGATGTCACCACCGATGGCTTTCGCCGCGGCAACGGTGTTCAGGGTCGCGGCCGCGAGGACGGCGTTGTTGTGTTCAGCGATAACCAGGATAGTCATTTAGATTACCTTCGCCTCGTTCTTCAGTTTCTCGACCAGTTCAGCCACGGACTTGACCTTGACGCCGGCGCTGCGTGCAGCCGGCGCTTCGACTTTCAGGGTCTTCAGAGTAGACGTAGTGGTAACACCCAGCGCGTCTGGCGTAAGGGTTTCCAGCGGCTTCTTCTTGGCCTTCATGATGTTTGGCAGCGACGCATAGCGCGGCTCGTTCAGGCGCAGGTCGGTGGTAACGATGGCCGGCAGGTTCAGCGCGACAGTTTGCGAACCACCGTCGATTTCACGCTCAACCTTGACCTTGTCGCCCTCGACTTCCACCTTGGAAGCGAAGGTGCCCTGGGCATAGCCGGTCAGCGCACCAAGCATCTGGCCGGTCTGGTTGTTGTCGCTGTCGATGGCCTGTTTGCCGAGAATGACCAGCTGCGGCTGTTCCTTGTCGACTACGGCCTTGAGCAGCTTGGCCACGGCCAGGGAATTGAGTTCCTCGCCGGATTCGATCAGCACGGCGCGATCAGCACCCAGCGCCAATGCGGTACGCAGCTGCTCCTGGGCAGCGGTCGGGCCGATGGTGACGACAACGATTTCACTCGCCACACCCTTCTCTTTCAGGCGCACGGCTTCTTCCACAGCGATTTCGCAGAAGGGATTCATCGACATCTTGACGTTGGCGAGGTCGACGCCGGAGTTGTCCGCCTTGACGCGAACCTTGACGTTGTAATCGACCACTCGTTTGACAGCTACGAGAATCTTCATGGATTCCTCTTACTCTCCGGTGATGGGGATTCCGCCGAGGCGAACCGAGCTCGATTCGTGATTCTGGCTGCAATCATGGCCGCCAGCCTGTTCGGCGAGTACAAAACTGCCCGTATCTTGAACGCTGGGCATTGGGCCGGTCAACAAAACATACAGCCCGTCACGGGGTACGACGGACCGATTCTAACAGGGTTCGGAAAAATTCAAACAAACGTTTGTATTGGACCCATTCGGGCGGCTATATATAATGCCTGCCCGGCGGGGTCAGGGAACCGCTCACAGCCCCCTCCACCCTCTATACAACAATCAAGCCTGAGTAGGAGAAAGCCAATGGAACGCGAATACATGGAATTCGACGTCGTCATCGTCGGCGCCGGCCCCGCGGGCCTGTCCGCTGCCTGCAGGCTGAAACAGAAAGCTGCCGACGCAGGCCAGGAAATCAGTGTCTGTGTCGTCGAGAAAGGCTCTGAAGTCGGCGCACATATTCTCTCCGGTGCGGTATTCGAACCACGTGCGCTCAATGAACTCTTTCCCAACTGGAAGGAGCTCGAAGCGCCGCTTAATACAGCGGTCAAGCGCGACGATATCTACCTGCTCAAGAACGCCGAATCGGCCAGCAAGCTGCCCAATGCCTTCGTGCCCAAGACCATGCACAACGAGGGCAACTACATCATTTCCCTGGGTAATCTGTGCCGCTGGCTGGCGCAGCAGGCCGAGAACCTGGGCGTTGAAATCTACCCCGGCTTCTCTGCCCAGGAAGCGCTCATTGATGAACAGGGTGTAGTCAAGGGCATCCTCACTGGCGATCTCGGCGTTGATCGCGAAGGCAATCCCAAGGAAGGCATGTACACACCCGGCATGGAACTGCGCGCCAAGTACACGCTGTTTGCCGAAGGCTGCCGTGGTCATATCGGCAAACAACTGATCAGCCGCTTCCAGCTCAACGCCAACGTCGATCCGCAGCACTACGGTATCGGCATCAAGGAACTCTGGGACATCGACCCGGCCAAGCATGAACAGGGCCTGGTCGTGCATACCGCCGGCTGGCCGCTGAATGACGAGAATACTGGCGGCTCCTTCCTCTATCACCTGGAGAACAACCAGGTGGTGGTCGGGCTGATTGTCGACCTGTCCTACAGCAACCCGCACCTGTCTCCGTTCGATGAATTCCAGCGCTACAAGCACCACCCGGTAATCAAGCAGTACCTGGAAGGCGGCAAGCGTGTGTCCTACGGTGCCCGCGCCATCGCCAAAGGCGGCCTGAACTCCCTGCCGAAGATGGTCTTCAAGGGCGGCGCATTGATCGGCTGCGATGCGGGCACGCTGAACTTCGCCAAGATCAAAGGCAGCCACACGGCGATGAAGTCCGGCATGCTGGCGGCGGAGGCTGTCGCCGATGCGCTGTTGGCAGGGAACGAAGGTGGCGATGAACTGACCACCTACGAAGAGGGCTTCAAGAACAGCTGGCTGTACGACGAGCTGTACAAGAGCCGCAACTTCGGGCCCGCGATCCACAAGTGGGGCGCGATCAAGGGTGGCGCATTCAACTTCATCGATCAGAACATTTTCGGCGGCAAGATTCCCTTCACGCTGCATGACACCAAGCCGGATCATGCCTGCCTGAAACTGGCCGACGAAGCGAAGAAGATCGATTACCCGAAACCCGACGGCAAGCTCAGTTTCGACAAGCTGAGTTCAGTGTTCCTCTCCAATACCAACCATGAGGAAGAACAACCGGTTCACCTCAAGTTGACCGACCCGAGCATCCCGATCGACAAGAACCTGCCGATGTACGACGAGCCCGCACAGCGCTACTGCCCTGCGGGCGTCTACGAAGTGGTGGCCAACGACGACGGCAGCAAGCGCTTCCAGATCAACGCGCAAAACTGCGTGCACTGCAAAACCTGCGATATCAAGGACCCCGCCCAGAACATCACCTGGGTGGCACCGGAAGGTGCTGGCGGACCTAACTATCCCAATATGTAAAAAGAAAGGCGGGCTATTCAGCCCGCCTTTTTCGTCTCCCGAATAGCATGAAGTCACATCCGTCGACTCATGCCCTTCGCTCTCACAACCAAACTAACCGCCTTTGGCATTCTCCGCCAAAAATTGCAGCACCAGCTCCTGCTCACTGGGCGTCAAGCCTGCACGCGGGAACATGCTCTGGGTAATGCCACGCCACTGAGTGATGGTGTAGTCACTTGGCTCCTTGGCAACGTGACACAGCGTACAACGACCGTAGAACAGCTTCTCACCCGGCCCCATGTTCCCCATCGTCGCGCCTTTAACGGCCTGAGCGCGGGCCATAAGGTTCATCGAAGCAGCATCGATGAGCAGATCCTGCGGTGCCTCTTCGATTTCCGGCGGCTCGAACGCCAGGTTCTCCGACTCGGGATCGATGCACTTCCTCAGGCCGGCCAGGCAGGTATTGGCGCTGGTTGCCTGACTGAGGCCACTCGCTGCGAGACTGGTGGTGATGACGTTGATCGACCCGCTATTGCAACGTCCTTTCGAGTCGAACTGCACCCAGCCGCCCTCTTCAAGACTGGCAACCCCCTGCATGATCTGATCGGTCACCCGCGCTCCGGCAATGGTAATGCCGCGATCATTGAACAACTCGACAAGGTCACCCTCTTCGATGCCGTTGGCCTGGGCGTCCTCAATGCTGATCAGCACATGCTGGCGTCCCTGCACATGCTCCTCGTGACGCAGCTCCGTGTTGGCCATTTGCGAATGCAAGCGGTTGAACGGATGCGGACTGACCACATGCACCTGTCCCGGCTTGGCGTTACCCAGAAACTCTGCCGGTTCGAGGTACTTCGGTATCGGCGGGCAATCCGGCACATTGGCCTTGGCAATGGTTTCGCAATACAGCTCGATTTTTCCAGACGCTGTATGTAGCGGGTTCTTTTCCGGGTCCGTGAAGAAATCGCCGTGACGCACCCAGCGGTACATCTCTTCCGGCACGTCCAGCTTGACGTAGCCTTTTTCCCAGAACACCTCGAAGGGAATCCCCGGATTGGCATGGGCATAGGCATTTTCCAGCACCTGACGAACCGTCAGGCCCTCGGTGAACTGATAGCCCACACCCATCAGATCAGCCAGGCGCTTGAATATCTCGAAGTCATCAAGGCTTTCGCCATACGGCTCGATAACCTGGCGCATCGCATAGATCTTGTCGTTACTGTAAGTGCCGCCCGAACTCATGTCGTCGCGTTCCAGCACCGTGGTCGCGGGCAAGACAATATCGGCGAAGCGTGAAGACGCACACCACCAAGGGTCCTGGCAGATATAAGTTTCCACCTGTTGGTTCATCGCCCGCAGCAGTTCATTGGTGTTCTGCTGATGGGAAAACACGTTGTTACCCGCCACATACACCAGCTTGACGTCTGGGTAAGCCTCCTCGCTGCCATCGCGAGTGAACTTCTTGCCGGGGTTGAGCAACATTTCGCTGATTCGCGAAGCTGGACAACGTGTCTTGACCGGGTTGCGCCCCTGCGGAAGACCGATAGGCATGGTCTTGGTGGATTGCGGCATACCGCCACCGCCGTAATGCCAGCTGAACCCGATGCCCTCGCCCGGCTTGCCAATCTTGCCGACCATGGCGGCAAAGTTGACTGCGGCCCAGTGCGGCATTTCACCATGGTGCGCACGCTGCAACGACCAGGCCATGGCGAACTGGGTACGCTTGCTGGCGAACAACTCGGCCATCTCGATGATTTTTTCTGCAGCAATACCGGTGATGGCCGCCGCCCACTCGGGCGTCTTGGCAGGAGTTCCGTCGGCATCCTCACCCAGCAGATAGGGCAGGAATTTATCGAAGCCCACTGTGTACTTATCCAGATAGGCCTGATCGTACTTACCGGTCTTATAGACATGGTAGGACATGGCCAGGAACAGCGCCGTATCGGTGTTGGGGATGATTTTCACCCAGTCCGAGCCCAGCTCCACATCGGTAATCGTGTACTGCGGATTGATGGAAATGAACTTGACGCCCTTTTCCTTGATCTTCTGCCAGCGCGGGTACATCTGATGATCGGCGGTGGTGAATTCGACCCGGTTGTTCTTCCAGGGATCGCAACCGACCATAACCATGACCTCGGTATTTTCAGCCACCATGGTCCAGGACGTCTGCGGCGAATAGACCTCCATATCGCCGATGATGTGAGGCAGGCTGATTTGCGAGGCGCCACCCGAATAGTCGCCGGTGGTTACGGAGTGCCCGCCGATCAGGTTGAACAGGCGCCCCTGCAGCACTTGCGGGCGTAACAGCCCGCCATGGGACCAGCCGCCGTAGGAAGCACTGAACAACGCCTCGTTGCCATGTTTCTCAGCGGTATTCAGGATGGCATTGGCCGTCAGCGCCAGGGCTTGCTCCCAGGTAACCCGCACGAAGGGTTCCTTGCCACGCAAATGCGGCTTGGTATCGCCAGTAGGATCAGCCAGGTACGACTTGCGCACCATCGGGTACATAACCCGCGTCTTGTGGTAGACACGCTCCAGATAACCTTCGGTCAGCATCTTGTTGGGCATGGCGTCCAATTCAGGCACCGGCTGAATGCCTACCAGAACACCGTCCTTGACCACCGCCCGGAAAGGCCCCCAGTGGTCAGCACTGGGAATGATGACGGTATCGTCAGCAAAAACCTCATCGCTGCCAAACCAACTGAACCCCTGTACGGCCACGGCCGAAGCCACTGTAGTTTTGAGAAACTTTCTTCTGCTGACCGCCATATCGTCTCCTTCGACTCTATCCACAACTTCCCATCGCCAGGCCAAAAATATTTATTTTTTAGGCGGTTAGGCGTGTGGGTGGACCTTAAGCTAGCACAGATAGATTGAAGATCACGCAATGTCCGCATGGTTATATCCGGAACATCTACCAACCCGGCAGACGCTCAAATGGATGAGCGCACAATGCAGAACTGCAGCAGAGGAAGGAGCGCACTACAGAAAGCAAAGAAGAGAGTTCGCCCATGACTAGCGTCTGTTGACCCCAGGCGAGCCAATGACATTGATGCTCGGGTGGCTATCTGCATGGCATGGCAAGCAAACAACGCGCGGGGTGCGCTACAACGACCCGATGGGAAAAAACACCCCGCCGCTCCAGACGCCGAGCCAGCTCTGGCCGTCAATCTCGCAAGGCACCGCCAGGTCCACCAACTGATAGAAGACATTGCGATGGATCAGCGCTTCGAGATTGGCGCGCACATGTATGTAGGGAGCCGGCTCCCGAGTAGCCGGATCAATCTCGAAACGCAAGGGATGCTCAGCTCCCGCTTCGACCTCATCCTCAACATTGGTGAAAAAGCGCAGTAACTGCACCTCACCCTGCCCCTCAACCTCGAGTCGAACCGCCACGAAGGGCACATCCTCGACCTGGATTCCGACCTTCTCGACAGGCGTCACCAGGAAATAATCATCACCGTCGCGGCGAATCACCGTGGAAAACAATCGCACCATGGCCGGGCGACCGATTGGCGTGCCCATGTAGTACCAGCGACCGTCACGGGCAATGCGCATGTCCAGGTCACCGCAGAATGGCGGATTCCACAGATGCACGGGGGCCGGTCCCTTTTTCTCGCTTCGTGGAATCTGCCCCAGCAGATTTGCGGCCTGGTCTGAATCAGTCATTGGCATGCCTCAGCGAGCGGTACCCAACAAGCGCCGTGCATAGTCACGCAACGGCGGCCCCAGCAATTCTTCGGGCTGATTGTCGTACAGCCACAACAACCCACCTCGGCTACGGATGCGCGCCGTATCCACCAGGTAGCGCGTCCCGGTTTCCACCAGCATCAGTTGCACCACGCTGCTGTCCACCCCAAGACGATCCAGCGCACGCTGATCATTCAGCTCGTCGAAACTGCCGATGCGGTCGTCCGCGGCGGCGAAGCGTGTATACAGCAGGTAGTGGGCGCCGACAGATGACGCCTGAGCCATCGCCTCCTCAAAGCCGAGCGGCTGAGCCGAACGACGCACCATGGGAAAGTATTCGACGAAGCCTTTGAAGGCCTCCTCGGCGACCACGTTAGGCCGTGGATAGGCGTCTCCCGGCGGAACGAAATGAGCCTGGGCGACATAGATGAAGGAATCTGCCTGCAACCGCCAGGAAGCGGCACGACGGGTCTCGCTATGGTCGAGAATGCCAACATCTCGCAGGTGATAGCGCGTGCCTTCGGCCATATCGCTGACCTTCATGCAGCCACTCAGCGCAAAGACCAGCAGTGCAAGACTCCACAGTCGCATATCACCCCTCCCTTCATGAACCAGCAATCAGGCTTTGCGTCGCCTGCCATGCAGCAGACGATCAATCGCGCTTGCGCTTGTTACCCATGCGCACGCCAATGTCCATCAGGAACTGGAAAAAGCCTTCCTGATCTTCCAGTACGTTACTCCAGAACGGCGAGTGGTACAGCGCCACAGCGCCATGCACCAGCGCCCAGGCCGCGCAGTAGTGGAAGTATGGCGGCACGTCTTCCAGCTTGCCTTCGGCAATCCGCCCCTTGATCAGCTGGGTCAGGTGCTCGAAGTTCGAGGCACGAATGCGGTGCAGCTCCTCGATCATTTCAGGTTCCTGATTGCCCTTGACCACTTTTTCTTCAAGGCGGTCGAACAGACGATAGCGCTGCGGATCGCCCATGCGGAACTCGAAGTAGGCGCGCGACAGCGCTTCCTTATCCTGATCGAGGCTCGGCGAATGCAGCAATTCGTTGAGGTCGCGCTCGTAGTCGAGCATCAGCCGCAGATAGATCTCGGCCTTGGACTTGAAATGCTTGTAGATGGTGCCTTTGCCGATCCCGACCTTGTCGGCGATCATCTCGACAGTGACGCTGTCTTCGCCCTGCTCAAGAAAGAGCTGAAGAGCAATATCGAGAATCTCTTGCTCGCGACGGCGGAATTCGCGGACCTTGCGCGGTTCAATCTGCATAAGAGGCTGCAACGTGAAAATCGAGGCAGAACATTATGCCTATCCAGTCAGAAAATGCACGGAACCAGACCAATGAGCACATTGAATGACGAATTTCCACAGATTGAAGGCCTTCGCTACCTGAACCATGCGGCAGTCGCACCCTGGCCACGTCGGGCAACCGACGCTGTGAAACGCTTCGCCCAGGAGAACATGTCAGTTGGCGCGCGGGATTACCCGCAATGGCTGAAAGTCGAGACGAGCCTGCGCGGGCGGCTGGCCAGACTGCTCAACGCACCGTCCACGGCAGACATCGCACTGGTCAAGAACACCTCCGAAGCGCTGTCATTCGTCGCCTTCGGGCTGGACTGGAAAACGGGCGATCAGATCGTCATCAGCGATGAGGAATTCCCTTCCAACCGGGTCGTCTGGGAGGCCTTGCAGCCGCAGGGCGTCGAGGTGATACGCGTCAGCCTGAAGGGTGCAGACCCTGAAGCCGCGCTGCTTGCCGCCTGCAGCCCGAAGGTACGCCTGATGGCCATCAGCGCCGTGCAGTACGCCAGCGGCTTGCGCCTGGACCTGCCGCGACTCGGCGAAGGTTGCGAGCAACGCGGCGTATTGCTGTGCATCGATGCGATCCAGCAATTGGGCGCCCTGCCCTTCGACGTGCAGCAGAACCGCTGCGCCTTTGCCATGGCCGATGGCCACAAATGGTTGCTGGGCCCCGAAGGCCTCGGCGTTTTCTATTGCCGCAGCGACTTGCGCGCCCGCCTGAAACTGCACGAGTACGGCTGGCACATGCTCGAGCACGCCGGTGATTACGACCGCGAAGACTGGGAACCGGCACGCAGCGCACGCCGCTTCGAATGCGGCAGTCCGAACATGCTGGCTACCATGGCACTGGAGGCAAGCCTGTCGCTACTGGAAGAGGTCGGCATGGAAAAGGTGGAGCAGGGATTGTCCGAACGGATCGATCATTTGCAGCGCGAGCTGTCGGCCATGCAGGGAGTGAAGCTGCTGAGCCCTGTCGAACCCCTCCGCCGCGCCGGTATCCTGACCTTCAGGATCGACGGCTGGGACAATCAGGCGCTGTTCGAACGGCTGAAATCCGAACAGATCGTCTGTGCGCAGCGCGGTGGCGGCATACGCCTTTCACCGCACTTTTATACCCGGACCGAGATCATCGAACAGACCCTGTCGATCATTCGCAACATGAAAGCGGGGTGAGCGATCAGTGGCCTGGTGGCTATTCCAAATCCGTTTTAAAAACACGTCAATTACCCTGCAAACTCCTCGATAGCAGCCAATACTTCAATCACTGGTCGTGCCATCCCCCCAAAAGCACGACCAGTTGAGGGAGCGAGGAACGTGACCTCAAACTCCTAATGGTCTTGACCCGGCCCTGCGCCGGGTTCTTTTTATCCTGCTGCTTAACGAATCAGTTCGATCCGGCGCGCTGCCGGGCAAGGCGCAGCCGGAAACAGAACCAGATGAACAGCACCCAGAACGGCACCGCCATGACCGACATGCGCAGACCTGGCAGCCAGAGCATGATCACTGCGATCAGCGCCACGAAAGCCAGGCACAGGTAATTGCTGAAGGGGTACCAGAACGACTTGAAGGATGGCTCGACGCCCTGCGCCATCATCGCCTTGCGAAATTTCAGGTGTGCGAGGCTGATCATGGCCCAGTTGATCAGCAGTGCCGCAACCACCAGCGACATGAGCAGTTCCAGGGCGCCCTGCGGAAGCAGGTAATTGACCACCACGCACAGCAGCGTCATCAGCCCCGAAAAAACAATAGCCAAAACCGGTACGCCGCGACGGTTCACCCGCATCAGCGCCCGCGGCGCATCACCCTGTTCGGCCAGCCCGTAAAGCATGCGGCTGTTGCAATACACACCACTGTTGTAGACCGAAAGCGCCGCCGTCAGCACCACGAAGTTGAGGATATGTGCCGCAGTGTCGCTGCCGATTAGGGAAAATATCTGCACGAAGGGGCTGCTGCTGTACGGATCGCCCGCCGAACCCAGGGTTTGCAGCAGGCTATCCCAGGGGTACAGGGCCAGCAGTACGCTCAAGGCGCCGATATAGAAGATCAGAATGCGGTAAACGACCTGGTTGATAGCCTTGGGAATCACCGTCTTGGGATTGGACGCCTCGGCGGCAGTAATACCCACCAGTTCCAGCCCGCCAAAAGAAAACATGATGATCGCCAGCGCCATCACCATCCCGCTGATGCCGTTGGGGAAGAATCCACCGTGCGTCCAGAGGTTGCTGAAGCTGGCCTGCTCGCCGCCCCGCCCGCTCAGCAGCAGATACAACCCCAGGACAATCATGCCGACAATCGCCCCGACCTTGATGATCGCGAACCAGAACTCGGTCTCACCGAACGCCTTTACGTTGGCCAGATTGATCAGGTTGATCAGAATGAAAAATGCCGCTGCCGTGGCCCAGGTCGGCACCTCCGGCCACCAGAACTGCACATATTTGCCGACTGCCGTCAGCTCGGCCATGCCCACCAGCACGTAGAGCACCCAGTAGTTCCAGCCCGAGAGAAAACCCGCATAAGGCGTCCAGTACTTGTGCGCAAAGTGGCTGAAAGAGCCGGCGACCGGTTCTTCGACGATCATCTCGCCCAGCTGGCGCATGATCAGAAAGGCGATAAAACCGCCAATGGCATAGCCGAGAATCATCGATGGCCCGGCACTGCGCAGCACGCCTGCAGAGCCGAGGAACAGCCCCGTGCCGATGGCGCCGCCCAGAGCAATCAACTGGATATGTCGGTTTTTAAGGCCCCGTTGCAGGGAGCCGGTATGCAGTGTGTCGCTGGACATGGCGCCACCTATTACTGAAAAAGTATCGTCCCGAACGGCTGGATATCCGCGGGAGAGATGCTGCCCTGCTTACCAGTCACTACACGACAGGCATACAAAAGCGGCGCGGATTGTACAGGTTGCCGGTGCGTACGGCCTGCGTCATGACGTTGCGTTTTGTCGGGGCGTGGTCAGGCAGTGACCCGCGCCAGCGGAAACAGCCGCCGGAAATTATCGGTGGTCTGCTCGCTCAGCTGCTCGAAATCGACGCCACGAAGCTCGGCCAGGAACTGCGCCACTTCACGCACATACTGAGGCAGGTTCGATTTGCCCCGATAAGGCATCGGCGCCAGATAGGGCGAATCAGTCTCGACCAACAGGCGATCAGCCGGCACCCGACGCGCGACATCACGCAGAGCGTCTGCATTGCGGAAGGTCACAATGCCTGAAAACGAAATGTAGTAGCCCAGATCAAGCGCGGCCCTGGCCATGTCCCAATCCTCGGTGAAACAGTGGAGCACGCCCGCCTGCGGCAACGCCGCTTCACGCAACAGGTCAAGGGTATCGGTTCGGGCTGCGCGGGTATGCACGATCACCGGCTTGCCACAGACGCTGGCCGCATCCAGGTGGAGACGGAACGAGCGCTGCTGCAACTCGGCAGCTTCCGGCTCGTAGTGGTAATCGAGACCCGTCTCGCCGATGGCAACTACATACGGATGCTCCAGCTCGGCCAACAGCCAGTCGAGCGCAGGCTCGGCATTCGGCGCAAGATCCAGAGGATGCACACCCACCGAGCAATCGACATCCGCATAACGCTCCGCCAGCGTCTTTACGGCTGCGGCGTTGTCGGCACTGATCCCGATGCAGAGGAAATGCCCAACGCCACGCTGCCGCGCAGCCTCCAGCGCCGCATCAAGGGAACCCTCGTGCGCAGTGAGATCAAGCCGATCAAGATGACAGTGGGAATCTACCAGCATTGAACACGCCACCTGAGAATCGAAACGGGGCGCGCATTATAGGGGAAAATTCTGGGGGCCAAGCGCAAAGGGTGCTCGGGTCGGAGCAGCATGATTACCGCGGTTACTCTCTACATGGTGTGCGTTGGTCGGTCGGATTTCATCGCGCCGGCCAGGTAGGTTTCGATCTTGTTCCGGGCCGTCGAGTCGCCTTCACTGAACTGCACGCCGACACCTGCAGCGCGGTTGCCCTGGGCGCCCTTCGGGGTAATCCAGACGACCTTGCCGGCAACCGGAATCTTCTCCGGCTCGTCCATAAGGCTCAGCAACATGAAGACTTCATCGCCGAGGTTGTAGCTCTTGTTGGTAGGAATGAACAACCCGCCATGCTTGATGAACGGCATGAAGGCGGCATAGAGCACCGACTTGTCCTTGATGGTCAGGGACAGGATGCCGTTACGCGGGCCGAGATTTGCGGGCAGGCTCATGGGATGTTCCTAGCAGAAATTCCGATGAAGTCTAACGCGCCCCAGGCAGATTTGCCCACTGCACCAGCAGCGCTTCGAGAAGCAAGACACGGTTGAGGTTGGCCTTGCCCAGCACTTTCTGCCGATGGGCCAGCAACCAATCCTGCAACGCCAAGAGTTTTGCCGGTGTCGTTTTCTGCGCCAGATACTGGATCACCTTGGCCATATCGGTCGCGCCAAGCCCTGACTCATCCTCGCTCATCTGATAACGCAGGATCAGGTGCGCCCATTCGCAGAACCAGTCGAACAGCAGGATCAGCGAAAGTGGATTCCAGGCTTCAGCCAATTGACTGGGTGATTGCTGCTGCTTGAGCAACTTCTTTATCCCGTCCACGACCTGCACGCGCATCTCGAGCACACCCTGGGCATGCAGTCGGCATGCGGCCAGAGGCGAACCCGCCGCCAGCGTCAGCAATTCCTCGCGTTGCTCGGCAGGCAAATCCGGGAGCTGCACAGCCAGCCAGTCGAGACTTTGGGCGTGCGCCGGCAAGGGACAGGCCTGCTGCACGCAACGGCTTCTGATGGTCGGCAGCAGTCGGCTTGGCTGGTGGCTGATCAGCAGCAGCACCGTATCGCCAGCGGGCTCCTCGAGACTCTTGAGCAGCGCATTGGCTGCGTTGAGATTCATTGCCTCGGCCGGTTCGAGCAGCACCACCTTGCGTCCACCCATCTGAGCGGTCTGGGTCACGAAACCGACCAGCTGGCGCACCTGATCGACACGAATCGCCTTGTCAGCCTCTTCCGGTTCGAGGATGCAATGATCGGGGTGAGTCTGCGCAGCGAGTAGCTGGCAGCTTCGGCACTCACCGCAAGCACCCTCTATCGATGGCTGTCGGCACAGCAACAATGCCATCAGGCGTTCGGCCAGGGCTCGCTTGCCAATACCCGTCGGCCCATGCAGCAAATAGGCATGTGCATGCTGCGCGCGGCCTGCCAGTAACTGCCACAGGCCAGCCTGCCAGGGAAGGATTTCAGCCACTGACACGCTCCAGAATCTGCGGTAGCAGTGCGTGCAGATCACGCTGTACCGCCGCCAGCGGCTGTCCGGCGTCGATCACCCGATAGCGCGCTGGCGCCTGGCGGGCGCGATCAAGATAGGCATTGCGCACGGCCTCGAAGAAACCCAGACCTTCCTGCTCGAAACGGTCGAGACGCCCGCGTGCCGCCGCACGACTCAGACCGATCTCGACCTTCAGATCGAAAATCAGCGTCAGGTCGGGACGCAAATCGCCCTGCACGAAGTTTTCCAGCTGCTCAATGCGTTGCAGGGCCAGGCCGCGACCACCGCCCTGATAGGCATAGGTCGCATCGGTAAACCGATCGCACAACACCACCGCACCCCGCGCCAGCGCCGGCCGGATAACCTGATCGATATGCTGCGCGCGCGCGGCGAACACCAGCAGCAACTCCGTGTCGCTGGCCATGGGCTCATCGGCTGGCGCCAGCAGAATTTCGCGGATGCGTTCGGCCAGTGGGGTGCCGCCCGGTTCGCGGGTCAGCACCACATCGACGCCGCGCTCACGCAGATACTCGGCAATGAATTCGCGATTGGTACTCTTTCCCGCGCCCTCAGGCCCCTCCAGGGTGATAAAGCATCCCGTCACTGGCTATTCTCGCTTGCCGCCGGCGCTGGCCGGGGCGGTGGACTGGAACGGTAGTCGGCGCGGCGCTTGAGCTGATATTCGCGCACCGCCCGATTATGCTCGGCCAGCGTATTGCTGAAGACATGGCTGCCGTCGCCTCGCGCCACGAAGTACAGGCTGGTGCCTTCCACGGGGTGCAGGGCGGCGTGAATCGCCTCGCGACCGACCATGGCGATGGGTGTCGGCGGCAGGCCGGCATTGGTATAGGTGTTGTAAGGCGTCGGCTTGCGCAAATCGGCACGGGTAATCCGTCCGCGATAGTTTTCGCCCATGCCGTAGATCACCGTCGGATCGGTCTGCAGCAGCATGCCCCGTGCGAGACGGCGCACAAACACGCCCGCAATCTCACCGCGCTCGGAGGGCACGCCGGTTTCCTTCTCAATGATCGAGGCCATGATCAGCGCCTGATAGGGTTCCTTGTAGGGCAAGCCTTCGCTGCGACGCTGCCACTCGTCGGCCAGCACGCTTTCAAGCCGGACAAAGGCCCGTTGCAGCAATTCGATATCGGTTACACCACGGGTGAAGCTGTAGGTATCGGGAAAGAAACGCCCTTCCGGGTGCAGGTCCGCATGTCCGAGTAGCGCCATGACCTCGCGGTCGGACAGATCCGCGATGGTCTGCTCGACCAGGGGCGAAGCCTGCAGCGCGGTACGTACCTGCCGGAAATTCCAACCCTCGACAATGGTCAGAGTGTGCTGAACGACCTCGCCGCGCTGCCACAGCCCGATCAGCTCACCCGCCGTCATGCGCGCAAGCAGCCGATATTCACCGCTGTGCAGGGTTTGACCGGACAGATTCAGCCGCCAATGCAGTCGCAGCCAGAAAGAGTCACGCAGAACCCCTTCACGCTCCAGCCGCTGAAACAGACCACTGGGCGTATCGCCGGATACGACTTCCAGCATGCGCACATCGTCGAGCTGAAGCGGCTGCTCCAAGGCGGCGTGAAGTTTCCAGGCAACCAGGCCGTAGGCCAGCACAGCGAGCAGTACCACGCCCAACAGCGCAAAAGACAGTTTTCGAATCACGTACCACTCGACAGGTCGGCAATCAGGCTCTGCAGTTTACGTGTGAGCGCACCTACCGGCCAGACATGGGTGTGCAGTTGGCTCACGGGCCAGATGCCGTAAAGACTGTTGCAGACGAAGACTTCGTCAGCCATGAACAGTTGTTCAAGGGTGACATCGCCAATCTGGGTTGGGATCCCCTCACGTTGTGCGCGCTCGAGAATTTCAGCGCGCATCACGCCCGCCACGCCGCAACGCTCAAGCGATGGCGTCTGAAGTACGCCGTCCGAATACAGGAAAATATTGCTGAACACCGCCTCGACGACGCGCCCGGACATATCGCGCATCAGCCCTTCGGCAAAGGCCGAATCCTGCCATTCGCCACGGGCCAACACCTGCTCCAGACGATTGAGATGCTTCAATCCGGCCAGCGCAGACTGTTCGGCCAGGCGCGTGGCGCAGGGATACAGACGCACACCATGCTCGGCATGCTCGCGTGGATAATCGGGTGCCGGAGAACCCAGCAGCACTGTACGCGGATGGCACGGTTGTGGTGGCGCATAACCACGCAGGCCATCGCCCCGGCTGAGGACAAGCTTGGCGACGCCGTCACCCAGCGCGGTGCTGAATGCAAGAATCTGTGTACGCAGCTTCGCCGGATCGCAGGGAATGCCCAGACGCTGGCAACCGTTCTCGAGTCGTTGCAGGTGCCGATCCAGCAGTTGCGGTTGCTGGGCAACCACCCTGATGGTTTCGAACAGACCGTCGCCGTAGGCGAAACCACGATCATGAACAGGCACCCCGGTAGCGGGATGCCCATCCACCCAGGTCAGTGTCACTCGGCGAACCGACGGAACACCAGTGAGCCGTTGGTGCCGCCAAAACCGAACGAGTTTGACACCGCGACATCGATCAGCCTTGGCTTGGCCTCGTGCGGCACGAAGTCCAGATCGCAGCCTTCATCCGGCTCATGGAGATTGATGGTCGGCGGTGCCACCTGATCACGAATGGCCAGGACACTGAAGATCGCCTCAACCGCACCGGCAGCACCCAGCAGATGTCCCACCATGGATTTGGTCGAACTTACCGACAGGTCATAGGCATGGCTGCCGAATACCGACTTGATCGCCGCAACTTCAGCCTTATCACCCGCCGGTGTTGAAGTGCCGTGGGCATTGATGTAGTGCACCTGCTCGGCATCGATCTTCGCGTCCTGAATGGCATTGCGAATACAGCGTGCAGCACCGGCGCCATCTTCCGGCGGCGAGGTCATGTGGAAGGCATCGGCGCTCATGCCGAAACCAATCAGCTCGGCATAGATCTTTGCACCACGAGCCCGCGCATGTTCCAGCTCTTCCAGCACCAGCGAGCCGGCGCCATCGGAGAGAACGAAACCATCCCGGCCCTTGTCCCAGGGACGGCTTGCCGTTGTCGGATCGTCATTGCGCGTGGACAAGGCCCGCGCGGCGGCAAAGCCACCAATCCCCAGCCCGCAGGCAGCCATTTCCGAGCCACCGGCAACCATCACATCCGCTTCACCATAGGCAATGTTCCGCGCGGCCATGCCGATGCAGTGCGTACCGGTGGTGCAGGCCGTGGCAATGGCGTAGTTGGGACCTTGCAATCCCAGATGGATCGAGAGAAAGCCCGACACCATATTGATGATCGAACCCGGTACGAAAAAGGGTGAAATGCGCCGTGGCCCCTGTTCGATCAGGGACTTGCAGCTGTTCTCGATGTTGGTCAGGCCGCCAATACCGGACCCCATGGCAACCCCGATGCGTTCGCGATTGGCGTCGGTGATCTCCAACCCGGAATCACGCACTGCCTGGAAACTGGCAGCCAGGCCGTACTGGATAAAGAGATCGAGCTTGCGCGCCTCTTTGGCCGGCAGGTATTGCTCGACGTCGAAATTCTTGATCGATCCACCAAAGCGGGTGGCATAAGCAGAAAGATCCATGTGGTCTATCAGGCCGATGCCACTGCGACCGGCGAGAATCCCCTGCCAGCTGCTTGGCACATCGTTACCCAGTGGCGATAGCATGCCCATCCCGGTGATGACGACGCGTCTACGCGACACAGCAATTCTCCTTACGTTTACTTGTAGCCCGACCTGCTCCGCTGACAATCGCAACGGATGAGAGAGCATCCTTCACAGAGGTCGTTCGCATGGACGCGATCCACTGCATTTAATCTGATTTTCAAACAAAAGCCGCACTACCCGTTCAAAGGCAGTGCGGCTTTACTGACTCGAAGCAGGATTACAACTTACTGCGCGTGCGCGTTGATGTAATCGATGGCTTCTTGAACAGTGGTGATCTTCTCGGCTTGCTCGTCCGGGATCTCGGTCTCGAATTCCTCTTCCAGAGCCATCACCAGCT
>ERZ1673962.724-NODE-724-length-20222-cov-2.945406_pt1 | contig 20222 bp, 19 predicted proteins | sample MGYA00580188_ERZ1673962 | MGnify/ENA primary metagenome ERZ1673962 (study PRJEB41334, sample SAMN05608104) | rock metagenome | biome: terrestrial subsurface; feature: shale formation; material: shale | place: USA: Pennsylvania ... | reverse complement strand
CACGATCAGGCCTCGGCAGCGCTCGACCAATTGGCCCATCAGCAGACCGTTGCGGCATCCCCCCCCGGCCACGAGCATCTCAACCGGCTGGGGGCCGTGGCCCAGCTCCTGGCCCACCACCGCCGCGCTGAAACCCGTCAGGGTGGCCAGGGCATCCGCAGGCGACCTGTTTTCGAGTTGGGCCAGCCGCCGCTCCAGGTCGGCCTGGCCAAAGAGTTCTCGGCCGGTGGATTTCGGTGGCGGGGTCTGGAAGTAGGGCTCCTGAAGCCAGAGCTGGATCAGGTTTTCATCGCTCCGTCCCTGCCGGGCCCAGGCCCCATCGGCGTCGTAGGCCAGCTGGCCGCCGCTGAAGTGACGGGTAGCCAGATCCAGCAGGGTGTTGGCGGGGCCACAGTCCCAGCCCCGCACGGCCTGGTGGCGCTCGGGTCCCGTGGCGGGGGGGATCAAGGTGAGATTGGAGATGCCACCAAGATTCAGCACCGCCCGCCAGCCGCCGCAGCGCCCCAGCAGGGCCTGGTCAGCGGGCGGCACCAGGGGAGCCCCCTGGCCGCCTAAGGCCAGGTCTGCGCTGCGAAAATCAAATACCACCGGCCTGCCGAGCAGCTCGGCCAGCAGCGGGCCCTGCAGTAGTTGCCAGCTGGCCCCTCGCCTGCCTTGCCGGGGCGGGCGATGCCAGATGGTCTGGCCATGGCAGCCAACCAGGCTGGCCCTGCCGCCGGGATCGCAGGCCCGGGCTGCCCGGGCCTGCTCTTCGGTGACCGCTTCGGCAAGCTCCACCAGCTCCGCTGAGCTAAGGGGTTGGCCCTGCCCCAGGGCGATCAGCCGCCGTTGCAGGTCGGTGGGGTAGGGGCTGAAGTGGTGGGCCTCAATCCTCCAGCGTGGCCGCCGGGGCGGGCCGGCAAAGCTGGCCAGCACCCCATCCACGCCATCGGCGCTGGTGCCACTCATCAACCCCAGCACCCGCATCAGAGGCGGCTCACTTGTTGGGCTGGGGGGTCATGCGCAGGTAGGGCTTGATCTCGGTGACGCCCTTGGGGAACTTGGCCCGGGCGTCTTCGGTGGAGATCGAGGGCACCACCACGCAGTCCTCGCCGTCGGTCCAGTTCACCGGGGTGGCCACGGAGTGGTGGTCGGTGAGCTGGAGGGAATCGATCACCCGCAGGATTTCGTGGAAATTCCGGCCGGTGCTGGCGGGATAGGTGATCTGCAGGCGCAGCTTCTTGTTGGGATCGATGATGAACACCGAGCGCACCGTCAGGTTGTTGAGGGAATTGGGGTGGATCATCCCGTACAGGTCCGACACCTTTTTGTCGGCATCAGCCAGGATCGGGTAGTCGACGCTGGTCTTCTGGGTCTCGTTGATGTCGCAGATCCAGCCGTTGTGGCTTTCGGCCGAATCCACGCTCAGGGCAATGGTTTTGACATTGCGCTTGTCCCATTCGGGGCGCAGCCGGGACACCTCACCCAGCTCGGTGGTGCACACCGGGGTGTAGTCGGCGGGGTGGGAGAACAGCACCACCCAGCTATCACCGGCGAAGTCGTAGAGGTTGATCGGACCCAGTTGGGAGTCCTGGGTGAAGTCGGGAACGGTATCGCCGAGTTGGAGGGTCATGGCCGCAGGGGAGATGGAATCCAATTGAAGATCGTGCCACAAGCCAGTGCTCGGATGCGGTAGTTCAGGTTTCAGGCCCCTGGGCCGGCCAGCTGCGCAGTTCCTGCTTGAGACGTTGAAGGCCTAGCGATGCCGTTGCAGAAACGAACAGGGCCGAGCTTTCCAGGCCACGGGCCCGCTCGATTTCGGCGGCCGGGCAGCGGTCGATCTGATTGGCGATTAGGCGCCGCGGGGCCGTAGCGCCAAGGGAGTCGAGGATGGTGTTCACCATGTGCCACTGCTCCGGCCAGGCTGGATCGGAGAGGTCGACCACAACCATCAGGCCGTCGGCCTCCAGGGTTTCCTCCAAAGTCGAGCGGAATGCCTCCAGCAGGGGTGGGGGCAGGGCCCGGATAAAGCCCACCGTGTCGGTAAGTAGCAGGGGTTCCGGCAACTCAAGCCGCCTGGTGGTGGGATCCAAGGTGGCGAATAACTTGTTTTCAGCCAGCACCGGCTCGCGCCCACTGGCTCGGGTTAGGGCGTTGAGCAGGGAGCTCTTGCCAGCATTGGTGTAGCCCACCAGGGCCAGCCGCCGCAGGCCCTGGCGGCTGCGGCGCAAGCGGGCCCGGTGTTCACCCAGGTGGCTGACCTCCCGCTGGAGCCGCTCAAGACGGCGGGCAATGGCACGGCGGTCCTTCTCCAGCTGGGTTTCCCCCGGCCCCCGGGTGCCGATGCCACCCCCCTGGCGGGACAGGCTGAGGCCCCGGCCGCTGAGCCGGGGTAAGCGGTAGCGCAACTGGGCCAGTTCCACCTGCAGCCGGCCGGCTGCGCTGGCTGCCCGCTGGGCAAAGATGTCGAGAATCAGCTCGCTGCGGTCACTCACCGGCAGATCCAGCAGGCGCTCCAGGTTGCGGGCCTGCACCGGCGTGAGTTCCCGGTCTGTCACCACCAGGGTGGCCCCCAGTCGCCTTGCCTCCAGGGCCGCTTCACCCACCTTCCCCTCGCCCCAGAGGGTTTGGGGCGCCACCTGGCTGCGGCGCTGTTCCACCACCCCCACTGGCACCGCGCCGGCGCTGCACACCAGCCCCTCCAGCTCGGCGATCAGCCGCTGGGCGGCGCCGCGATCTCCCGGGCTGAGGGCCAGCAGCAAAACCCTCTCCTGCCCTGCCTGGGCTGGGGCGATGGCGGTCGCCAGCGGCTGGGGCTGGACCGCGAAGCCCAGGGGATCGCGGCCGCAGAGCTGGGCCACCAGCAACTGGCCTGGCCACTGGCCTCCCGCTCCCGCCCGGTCGCCAAAGCGCAACCACAGCAGGGGAGCCAGATCCAGCCCCACGATTCCCTCTTGGCGGCCTGGTTCGAGCTGCTTGGAGCGGCCGCAGCAGGTGAGCAGCCTCAGGTCAGAGCCCTGGCGGCGGTCGGATCCAGGGAGGCGGTCCAGCAGCCGGCCCGATTGCTCCAGGGGGCCCACCCACAGCAGCCGGCCCAGGCCCCGCCCGTCCACCACCAGGGTGAGGGGCAGCTCCAGCTCAAGGCTCTCGCTGGCCAGCCGCTGCAGGCAAAGCAGTTCGGCGACCTGGTCTTCGGGGTGGCGCCGCTGGCAGAGCCGCTCAAGTCGCCGTTTCTGGGCTGGCCGCAATCCGGCCGTGCGCCCCGCCAGTACCCCTTGCTTCACCAAAGGCTCTTTGCGGGGGTACGGCCGATCATGGGCGCTGCACCTTCACCCAGCGGATTCCGGCGGCCTGGGCACCGGCCCCATCCTCCGGGCTGTCACCCACATGCCAAACCTGCTCGGCCGTGAGATCCAGCCGGGTCAGGGCCAGCTGATAGGGCAGGGGATCGGGTTTGGCGGCTCCGGCTGCTGACGACACCACCACCGCCTTCAGCCAGCGGGCCAGCCCCAGAGCCTCGAGCAGGCCGGGCAGGCGGCTATCGAAGTTGCTGACGACGGCGAGTCGCAGGCCGCGACGGTGCCAGGCCTCCAGGTGCCCAGGCACGTCGGCATACACCTGCCAGAGCTCGGCCTGGGCAAAGCGTTGGAAGAGCTCCCGGCCCAGGTTCGGCGGTGGTGCAGCTCCCGCCGCAAGGGCTCCGGCGGCGCTGAGTACCTCGCCGACCCTGGCTGTCCACCAGCCGATCTCGGCCTCCTCCAGGGCCCGATCGCCTAGTCCGGGAAAGGCCAGGGGCGGGGCTTGTCGATAGATGCGGGGGAAGGCGCGATCGATGGCCGCAGCCTCAACTGTCAGGCCATGGCGGCTGGCCAGCGAGGCATAGGTGGTCCCCACGCTGGTGCGCAGGTAAATCAGGGTCCCCATGGCATCGAGCAACAGGCCCCTGGGACTAGTCCCAGGGTTCATCGCGGCCAGTCCGCCAGCCAGCCGGCCGCCACCTTGAGCTGGTGGGCCTTGCCGGGCAGCCGGGCCAGGTAGGCCAGCCTGCGGATTTGGAAGGCGGCCGCTCCCGCCGGGGTGAATCCCCCCCCCGTGAGGCTGGCCTCGCCCACGCCAAGGCTCATCATTTCGCCGAGGTCGTTGAACTCGAAGGGCTCCAGCCCTTCCCCTGCCAGCGAATGCACCAGATTGCCGGCCAGGCATTCGGCCTGTTGGAAGGCCACTTGGGCATTGGCAGGCAGGGCATTTGCAGGCGCGGCGGCTTCAACGCCGCTGTCTTCCATCTCCACATGGGCGATATCGCCTAGGGCGAAGATGTGGGGGTGGTTGCGCAGCTGCAGGCTGCTCTGGCACAGCAGGCGGCCCTGGCGGTCAACGGGGGCAGCAGGGTGGATCTCCGGGGCGCGAAAGCTGAGGCCGGCGGTCCAGATCACGGCCTCCACGTTGAGCTGCTCCTGCCCGCCGGGCCCCTTCAGTTCAAGCCGGTCTGCTTGCACCGCCTCCACCTGGGTGTGGCTGCGCAGGCGTACGTCACGGCGCTGTAAGGCGCGATCCGCCTGTTCCCGGTTGAAGGCCTTGGCCAGCGGCAGCAGGCCTGGGCCCTGCTCGATCAGCTCCACGATGGCGCTGCCCTGGAGCTGGTCGGCCAGTTTGCAGGCCAGCTCCACGCCGCTGGCCCCAGCTCCCACCACGGCCAGCCGCTGCAGGGGCCGAGCCCGTTCCCGCAGCTTGCGGATCAGGCCCTGCAAGCGCTCCACATCGGCCAGGGTTCGGAAGCCGAAGCAGTGCTCCACCACTCCAGGAATCCCGAAGCTGTTGGCCTGGGCTCCGGTGGCCAGCACCAGCCGGCTGAAGGCCAGTTGCCGGCCTGCGCCGGTATGGATCAGGCCGTTGTCAGAGTCAATGCGCACGACCCGGTCCTGCAGCCAGGCAACCCCTTTGCCCGCCAGCAGGGTGTCGTAGCGGGGGGCGATTTCCCAGCTGCGCAGTTCGCCGCTGAGCAATTCATAGAGAAGGGGGAGAAACAGGAAGCGATCGTTGGGATCGATCAGAAGAATCGGTGGATGCTGGCGCCGGCCGGCGAGCGCCAGGGCTGTGTAGAGCCCGCCGAAACCGCCTCCCACAATCACCACCGGGGCCGTTACCGGCGTCGCCGCAGACTCCACCATTGCTTTGTGGTCCGTTGCCGACAGCATCGACCAAACCCTAACCAGCAGCTCATGCCAAGGGCGATGATGGCCTAATGCAGACGGCTCCAGCTCCCGCCCTTCCTCCCGATTGCACCGGTCGAGCGATTGATCTGGGGGCGGTTCGGCCGCGACTGGCCCAGCTCTCGGCTCCGGAGCGGCTGCACTGGGGCCTGGAGACCTTTGACGAGGGGTTTGCCGTCACCACCAGTTTCGGGATTCAGTCTGCGGTGCTGCTGCAGATGGTGGCAGACCTGGCTGAGCAGACCGGCCGCTCCCTGCCGGTGATCTGGGTGGATACGGGCTACTTGCCGCCTGAAACCTATCTCTACGCAGATCAGCTGGTCCAGCGGCTCAAGCTCAACTTGGTGGTGGCGCAGTCGCTGATCAGTTCTGCCCGGATGGAGGCCATCCATGGCCGGCTCTGGGAAACCGGCCAGGCCGGTGATCTGCAGCTCTACCACCGCATTCGCAAGGTGGAACCCCTAGACCGCAGCCTCACCGACCTGGGGGTCACCTGCTGGGCCAGCGGGGTGCGCGGCAGCCAGACGGACCATCGCCGCACCATGGAGATCCTGGATTCGGTGCGGCAGCGCTGGTCGCTGCGCCCCCTGCTCGCCTGGAGCAAGCGGGAGGTGTACTACTTTATGGAGGAGCACCAGCTTCCCCAGCACCCGCTGTTTGAGCAGGGCTACTCGAGCGTGGGTGACTGGCATTCTAGTGGCCCAGATGCCGGCGAGGTCAGTGGCCGGGCCACCCGATTCGGCGGAATCCAGCAGGAATGTGGCATCCACCTGCCCGGGTTGATGGGCGAGGGCATCTGAGCGGGGCCCGTTGGCTGTTGATCGGCAACAGTCGATGGCACTGGGCCATGGCCGGCTCTGGCGGCCTCCACTGCTGGAGCGCGCCTGCCGGGGAGGGGGTAGCCAAGGGGCTCGAGGAGCTGGTGGGCTGGGCGGCGGTCGGTCCGTTGCCGCCGGGGGTGGCTCTGGATCCGAGGCGGCGGCTCCATTTGTCCGATGTGCCCCTGAGCGATGTGCCCCCATGGTTGGGCCTCGATCGGGCGCTGGCCGGCTGGCAGGCCCATCGTCTCAGCGGCCAAGCCGGGTTGGTGGCAGATGCGGGCACGGCGCTCAGCCTCACCCGGATTACGGCCGAGGGGTGTTTCGCCGGAGGACGGCTGCTGGCGGGTGCCGGCCTGCAGTTACATGCCTTGGCAGGGGCCACGGTTGCTCTGCCACATCTCCAGTTGCCTCCCCAGTTGCGTCCCCAGTTGCCAGCCGATGGCTGGCCCCGCAGCACCGAGGCCGCCATGGCCACCGGGGTGCTGCGGGGTCTGGCCGCAGCCATTGCCCAGGCTGCCTTTGAGGCAGAGGGGCAGGGGCCGGGCACGATTCTCTGGATCACAGGCGGCGATGGCGAGCTGCTGGCCCCCCTGGTGGAGGAGCTGCTGGCGGCCAGTCCGATCGCGGTGCAGCGAGCCCCCCAGCTCGTGCTCGAGGCCCTGGCTGCGCTCAGGCCAGGCCCAGCTCGCTGAGAATGTCGTCGGCCATGGTTTCGGCTTTCACCTTGGTGAAGATCTTCTCGAGTCGGCCTTCCCCATCCACCACAAAGGTGTGGCGCATCATGCCCATGTACTCCTTGCCCATGAATTTCTTCAGTCCGTAGCTTTCGTAGGCCGTAGCCACCGGACAGGGCTCGGCGTCGCTGAGCAGGGTGAAAGGAAGGCTGTATTTGGCTATGAACTTGGCGTGGCTGCCGGCAGCGTCTTTGCTGATGCCCAGCACCGTGATGGCATGGTTTTCAAAGGCACTCCACTGGTCGCGGAAGTTGCAGGCCTCCTTGGTGCAGCCGGGGGTGTCGTCCTTAGGATAGAAATAGATCACTACCCGATTACCTTTCAACTGGGAGAGGGTTACGGGATTGCCGTCCTGGTCGGGCAGGGTGAACTCGGGGGCAGGATCGCCGATCTGCAGGGCCATCAAACGCTGGAATGACACATCCTTGAGCCTAGGAACTGGCTGGGACCCGCCGTCGGCGGGCAGCAACGCAAGGCCCCTGCTCTGGTTGGTGCCCCTGGCGGGAGCCGGGCTGGCCAGCCTCTCCGCCGAGGAGTTGGGCTGGGGCGAGGGGCTGCCCGCTCTCCAGCGCCTTCGTTATTGGCACAGTCGCGCTGCCCTGCGGCAGGTGTTGGCCCCTGTACTGGGCTGCGGCTCCGCAGCCGTGCCGCTCTTTAGCCCGCCCGGCCAGCCGCCGCGCCTGCTGGAGGGGCTCGGCTGGATCAGCCTCAGCCACAGTGGCCAGGGGCTGCTGATCGGCTATTCGGGTGAGCCGATCGGCGTGGATCTCGAGCTGGTGGGCCGTCCCCTCGATGCCGCCGCTTTGATGCGCAGGTTTTATCCGATTGGGGAACAGGGTCAACTTGAGGGGCTGACGGGGGAGGCCCTACGCATGGCGGTGCTCACCAGCTGGGTACTCAAAGAGGCGGCGATCAAGTGGCGCCAGAGCAGCTTGGCCGTGGAGCTCCGCGACTGGAGTTGCGACCATTCCTGCAGCCAAGTGCAGCATATTGGCGAAGAAGTGCAGCCGGATTGCTGCACTGCGACGGCGGCAGAATGGCGCTGGGCGGCCGTGGGCAACGGCTGTTACTACCCCCGGATTGATAGCCGGTTTTGACGCCAGATCGGCCAAAAAACGCTAAACGGACACGAAATCTAAAGGGAATCTTTTAATTTCGTGTCGTTGTGCTCCAGCTACTTGCTTTCCCGGGGAAATGAGCCAGTTGATAGCTAGCTTTTTAGTGAACCGATTCGATACTCCCGTGATCAAGCGTTTGCTGGCCGGCCTGTTTGTGGGTACGGCCCTCTCTGCGGTGGCTCTGCCAGCGTCCGCCGCAGTCGACAACAATCTCCCCGTTCGTTGGAACACCGGCGGCGCCGTGTGGTCCACCAACCAGGATGCCTTCAATACATTCCTGCAGTCTGGTGAAGTCACCGATCGGGGCCTGGAAGGGGGCCTGAACCGCTCCGGCTGGACCGCCGCCGAGGTGCGTGAAGGCATGAACAAGACCTACAACGTCGACTTCGTTGGCGTCTCCCGCTTCCTCTACTCGGATGCCGGCGTCAAGTTCCTCAAGAACCAGACCTCCAGCTACTTCCCCTACTGGAGCATGAACACCTATGCGGTGCAGGCCCTGCGTTCGGCAATCATGGCCGATGCCCGCGATGGTCAGATCTCCTCGGCAGGGATCATGAATGCCCTGCCGACCGACATGCGCTTGGCTGACTTCTGCAACACCTACACCGGTGCCCAGAACGTCTGTGCCGAGGGCCGTTGTCAGGGCGACGCCCAGTGCACCTCCCTGCTCTCCTGGTATGTGTTCCTGCCAGCCTGCCTCCAGGCCAACCAGATGGCCGATCCAGTGGCTGAGGTGCGTATCACTCCGGCTCCGGCCCAGCAGTACCAGCCCGATGCCATTCGCGGCCTCTGGTGAGCCGATCGTCTTCCCCTAGCCGCCCCGGCCTGGCCGGGGCTTTTTTGATGCCGGTTTGGCTTTGGTGCCCGCTTTCCTCCGGGCGATCAGCAGGGTGTGCTCAAGCTTCTGGGGTAGGAATTGGCCAAGGCGGGCGCTGAATCCTTCCCGCAAAACTTGCAGCGCCTCGGCGTCCAGGGGGCCGCCGCGCAGGGCGGTTATCTGGCCTAGGTAGGCGCTGCCAGGGGCGAGCCAGCGCTCGAGCAGGGCGGCGGAGAGCTCCAGCTGGAGGGTTTCCTGCCAGCGCTGCCCATGCCCATCCCAGCCCCGGTCGTTCAGGGCGCGCTGGGCCGCTTGCCCACTGCCCTCGAGAAGCTCCAGCTGCTGCCGTTCCAGAGCGACGAGTTCATCCAGCAGGTTCCCCAAGGGGCCCTGGGGGGAGCCCAGCAGGGCCAGCAGCCCTGCGGCAGGCCCCAGCTGGGGGCTGCTGAACAACAGCCGCCATTGGCCTGAGGGGGCCAGCCTGGCCCCAACCACCCCAATCCAGTGCTCCACCTGGGCGGCACTGAGGCCTTGCCAGGCTTGGCGAGCCACCACCCAGTCGAAACGATCGCCGCTTTGGGCTTCCAGTTGGGTCCCAAGCGCCTCCGGACAGGTCTGGGGCACCACCAGCAGCTGGGGCTTGCTGAGGCTGTCGAGAATCTGTAGCTGGGCCGCCAACCGCTCCCGGTCGCAATCTTGAGCCACGGTGATCACCACGCCGCCCTCAGGGGTGGCGGCCAGGGGGTCGAGGGCCCAGAGCAAGGAGCGGGCCTCAAGCACCAGCACCCTGTCGGTGCGCTGCCAGCTCACCCCTTCCCAGAATCGACTTCTCAGGTTGTCGAGCCTTTCCCCTTCAGCGGCGGCCTGGCGCTGCAGCCAGCGCTCCAACTGGGGATCATCGGGGCCGCTGCTCAGCACGTCGCCCTGGTCGGCGGCCAGTTCGGCCGCGGCGGCCAGCTGGGCGGCTCGCCGCTGTTGCAACCGCTCCCGCCTCTGGCCTTCCCAACCCAGGTTGCCGGGTTGCCAGAACACCTCCCCCTGCAGCGCGTTGGGCAGGTAGTTCTGGGCGACCCAGTGCTCGGCGTAGGCATGGGGATAGCGATAACCCACCCCATCGCCAAAGGCCTGGCCATCGCGGTGGGCATCGCGCAGGTGGGATGGCACCTGTTGGCGGCTGGTTTCGCGCACGCTCTTGAGGGCATCAAAGAAGCCCAGCACGCTGTTGCTCTTCTCGGCCCCCGCCAGGTAGAGCGCCGCCTGGGCCAGGGGGTAGAGGCCCTCCGGCAGGCCCACCCTCTCAAAGGCCGCCGCACAGGCTTCCACCACCACCACCGCCTGGGGATCGGCCAGGCCGATGTCTTCTCCGGCGGCGATCAGCATGCGGCGGAAGATAAAGCGGGGGTTTTCGCCGGCCTCCACCATGCGGGCCAGCCAGAAGAGGGCCGCATCCGGATCGGAGCCCCGCAGCGACTTGATGAAGGCACTGATCGTGTCGAAGTGGGCATCCCCCTGCTTGTCGTAGAGCACCGCCCGCTGCTGGATTGACTCCTCGGCGATGGTCAGGTCGATGACGATCCGGCCATCGGCCTGGGCCGGGGTTGTCTCCACCGCCAGCTCCAGGGCATTGAGCAGGCTGCGGGCATCGCCGCCGGCCACATCCACCAGGTGGTCGGCGGCCTCAGGGGTGACGACGATGGTGCGGTCGCCATAGCCCACCTCCGGATCGCGCAGGGCCCGCCCCAGCAGCTGGTGCAGGTGGGGGGCTTCCAGGGGTTGCAGGCGAAACAGCCGGGAGCGGCTGACCAGGGCCTTGTTGACCTCGAAGTAGGGATTTTCGGTGGTGGCGCCAATCAAGGTGAGCGTGCCGTTTTCCACCCAGGGCAGCAGGGCATCCTGCTGGGCGCTGTTGAAGCGGTGCACCTCATCAATGAACAGGGTGGTGCGCAGGCCGTGGCGGGCCAGGCGCTCCTTGGCCCCATCCACCTCAATTCGCAGATCCTTGACGCCGGCGAGTACGGCATTGAGGCTGCTGAAATGGGCCCTGGTGCTGCCGGCGATGATCCGGGCCAGGGTGGTTTTGCCTACCCCCGGCGGGCCGTGCAGGATCAGGTTGCCGACCCGGTCGGCGGCGATGGCCCGGCGCAGCAGCCGGCCCGGCCCCAGGATTGTCTCCTGGCCCACAAAGTCGTCGAGGGTCCGCGGCCGCAAGCGATCGGCCAGGGGCGCCACCCTGGCCAGGGTGATCTCGCGTTGATGGCTGAACAGGTCGCTCAAAGGCGCTCCAGGGATGGGGGGCACTCCTGTCGGCTGCCATCATCGGCCCGCTGGCGATACGCTCGGCCAATGGGACCTATTTGCGCCGTAGCCCGCTCTCTGCCGCTGTGGGCTGGGCTGATCGCCGCCCTGTTGGGGGGGTGCCGGCCCCAGGATGGGGCGGCAAAGCGGCTGCCCCAGGTCCAGAGTCAGCGGATTGGGACCGCTTCCTTCCAGGCCAGTTTCGACACGCTGAGCACCCTTGAAGCTGCGGCCGAAGTCAACCTGGCGGCCCAGGCCGGCGGGCGGATCCAGCGGCTGCTGGTGCGCCAGGGCGACACGGTGCGGCCGGGCCAGTTGCTGCTAGTGCTCGACCAGGCCCAGCTGCGGGCGGAGGTGGCCAGCCTGCGCGCCCAGATGCAGACCAACCAGCTCAATTACCAGCGCTACCGGGAGCTGGCTCGCCAGGGGGCCGCCAGCGCGCTGCAAAGGGATGAGTTCCGCCAGGCTTACATTGCCGCCCGCGAAGCCCTTGTGGCCCGCGAAGCCGACCTGGCCTTCAAGGATCTAAGGGCTCCGATCGCCGGCACCGTGGCCGATCTGCGGGTCAAGCAGGGAGATGTGATTCAGCCAGCGGCGGTGCTTACCCGTCTGATCAGCAACGACCGCCTGCTTGCCCGCATTGATGTCCCCGCCGCCTATGCCGACCGGGTGAGGTTGGGGCAGCGGGTGCTGCTGCTCGATCCCGCCCGCTCCGAGCCGCTGGCCCAGGGGCAGGTGAGCTCGGTGGATCCAGGCGTGAGCGCCCCAACCCAGACCCTGCTGGTTAAAGCCGCCTTTGCCAATCCCCAGGGCCGTCTGCGCAACGGCCAACGCAGTCGCACCCGCCTGGTGCTGGACCAGCGTGAGCAGCTGGCGGTGCCCTTTGCGGCGGTGACCCAGCTGGCGGGCCAGTCGTTTGTCTATGTGGTGGGCAGCCTTGCCCAGCTGGAACGGCAGCCGGGCAAGGCCCCCTTGGCCGATTTGCGCAAACAGCCGCCCGGTTCCCTTTTCGCCCTGCAGACTCCGGTGCAACTGGGCGAGCTGCAGGGCACTCTCTACCCGGTACGGCGGGGTTTGCAGCCGGGAGATCGGGTGATCACCGCGGGCCTGCTCAACCTGCGCCACGGGGCACCGGTGCGTCTTGCGGCCAACCCCGGCTCAAATGGTTCCTGAACAGGGCACATTCCTGCTGGTCCGCTAATTTGCGGATTACTGCTCTTGCGTTGTGTTTCGCGCGGTCCCGGCGCTCTCGTTTGTGGCCCTGCTGCTTGTTGCCTGTGGCAGCAAGCCCGAGGCCAGGCAGCCCTTGGCAGTCCAGACCGAAACCATCGGCGAGGCCAGTTTCAGCCCCTCGATCCAGGTAATCAGTCAGCTCAGTTCCACCACCGACGTGGCCCTCAAGCCAGAGGTGGATGGACGGGTGGTCAAGATTCTGGTCACCCAGGGGCAGCGGGTCAAAGCAGGTCAGCCGATTCTAGTGCTCGACAACGTGCAGCAGTCGGCAGCCCTCGATGCCAGCAAGGCAGAAGCGAGCAAAGACATTGTCAATGCGGAGCGCTACATCTTCTTGAATGAGCAAGGTGCCGTGTCCACCAAGGACCGTGATTACTACGTCACCCAGGCGATTCAGAGCCGCGACCAGGCGCGCGCCACGGCCGCTGATCTCGGCTACAAGTACGTCACGGCTCCAATCAGTGGTGAGATCGGTGACTTAGATACCGTCAAGATCGGCGATTATGTACGTCAGGGGCAGGCGATCACCGGCATCGTTGATAACAGCGATCTCTGGACCTTGATGGATGTGCCGGCCACCCAGGCCTCCCGGGTGCGGTTGGGCCAGCTTGTGGAGCTCAAGTCCCAGGGAAATCCGCCTGTGATCAACATCGGCAAGGTGGTGTTTATTTCTCCTTATTACGGCGTCAGTGGCAACCAGTCCTCACCGAACACGGTGCTGGTTAAGGCCTCTTTCCCCAACCTCACTGGCAAGCTCAAGACCGGTCAATACGTGCGCAACCGGATCATTACTGGCAATTCCCGCCAGCTCTCGGTGCCGGTGCAGGCCGTGATGATGCAGGCCCAGCAGCCCTTCGTCTACCGCGTCTTCCGCCTCAACCAGGTGCTCGCCAAGATTCGGGCCTCCACCCAGATCCCCGAAGCCCAGAAGCAGAAGCTGGAGGCTCTGCCGCCGGAAACGCCGATCGTGGTGCAGATGCCGGTGAAACTCGGCACCTTGCAGGACAACCGCTATCCCGTGCTCTCTGGCCTGGCGGCCGGCGACCAGGTGGTGGTGAGCAACACGGCCCTGTTGCGCACCGGGATGCCAGTGAAGCTTGCTGGTGCCGGTCAGCCGGGTGTGAACTGAGGTCCACCCATGTCGCTATCAGACAAGTTCATCAAGCGGCCGGTTCTGACCACCGTTTGCAGCATTCTGATCGTGCTGATGGGCATCATCGCGATCCCAAGTCTGTCGATTGAGAACCTCCCCAACATCGCGCCGCCCCTGATTCAGGTGACGGCCAACTACGGCGGGGCTAATTCCATAGTTACTGAACAGGCCGTTACCAATCCGCTCGAGCAGCAGATCAACGGTGTGCCGGGTGCCGCCTACATCTCCTCCACTAGCTCGAACACCGGTCAGAGCATCATTCAGGTTTATTTCAACGAAGACACGGATATCAACATCGACCAGGTGAACGTGCAGAACCGCGTTTCCCTGGCTATGCCCCAGTTGCCGCAGCAGGTGTCGGCTACGGGGGTGTCGGTGATGCAGAGCACGCCTTCGATCCTGCTGGCCTATCAGGTCACCTCGACCGAGGGACAGTTTGATGCGCCTTATATCAATGGCCTCATTTATGAGCAGCTCTATTACCAACTGGAACGGGTTCCCGGCGTCGCCCAGCTGAGCATGTTGGGCGGCAGCAATCCAGCTTTCTGGCTGTTCGTCGACCCCAACAAGCTCACGGCCAACCAATTGACCGCCGATCAGATCGTTAATGCTGTCAAGAGTCAGAACAGCGTTGCGATTGGTGGTCTGATTGGTGGCCCGCCCGCCGGAGGAGACCAGCTGTTCGCCTACCCAATCCTGGTGGCCGACAACGGCAACCTGATGTCGGTGGAGCAGCTCAACGATCTGATCGTGGGCAAGTCACCCCAGGGCAATCTGTTGCGGCTCCGGGATGTGGGTCAGGCCACCTACGGCTTCAACACCTTTGCCCAGCAGGCCGTCAGCGTTGATGGCTACCCAGCGATCACCGTGGCGGTGTTCCAGACCCCCGAGAGCAACGCGCTGGATGTGTCGGAAGCGGTCGTGGCGGTGATGGACCAGTTCTCCCAGACCGTGCCTGCGGGTATCACCGTCAAGCAGATCTACAACATCGGCCAGTTCATTGAGTCGGCCGTGAGTGGCGTGACCGATGCCCTGGGCCTGGCGATTGTGCTCGTGCTGGTGATCCTGTTTCTGTTTCTGCAGAACTGGCGCGCCACGGTGGTTCCCAGCCTGGCGATTCCGATTTCGCTGATCGGCACCTTCGCCTTCATCAAGGCTTTTGGATTCTCGATCAACCAGCTCACCCTGCTGGGGTTGGTGCTCGCCACCGGCCTGGTGGTGGATGACGCGATTGTGGTGATTGAGGCCGTCTCCAAGAACCTCGAGAGCGGCATGAGCCCCCGCAAGGCTGCGATGGAGTGCATGGGCACCCTGATCGGTGCGTTGATCGCCACCTCGTTGGTGCTGATGGCGGTATTTGTGCCAGTGGCGTTCTACCCGGGCGGCATCGGCATCATCTACAAGCAATTCGCTCTCACGATCGCCTTTTCGATCGCCATCTCCACCTTCAACGCCCTCACCTTCTCGCCGATGATGTCGGCCCTGATCCTGAAGGCGGAGCAGCCTCCGAAACCGAAGGGATGGGGTTGGACGATCGGTGGTGTGGTGGTGGGTTTGGCGTTCGGTCGCTTCAGCGCCGCATCATTTGGTGTCGGCGCCTACGTGTTCGGTGTGGTGCTGTTCGGTGTCGCCGGCAGCCGGCTGGCCTTGATTTTTGATCGCTTCAACCAGTTTTTTGCCTGGCTCCAGGCCAGTTATGCCCGGCTTTTGCAGGTACTCATCCGCAAGCGCAAATTTGTGCTGGCTGGTCTGGCCGGGGGCATCGTGCTAACCGTGCTTGCCTTTTCAGCCCTGCCTTCGGCGTTTATTCCGGAGGAAGACCAGGGCTACGGAGTGGGGATCTTCCAGCTGCAGAATGGCGCCTCCCTCAGCCTCACCCAGCAGACCGGCCTGGAGATCGCCAAGGTGCTCAAGGAGGAGCCAGACATCACGGCGGCTTCGGTGGTGAGCGGCTACGGCTTCAACGGCTCCAGCCCCGACCAGGGTGTGTTCTTCTTTGGCCTGAAGCCCCTGGAGGAGCGCAGCGGAGCCGATCAGAAAGCCCCCGCCATTGTTGCTCGGCTCAACGCCAAGCTCGCCAGGATCAGCAGTGGCCTGGTGGTTGCAGCCCAGCCCCCGGCGATTCCAGGCTTCTCGGCCCAGGGTGGCTTCTACTTCCAGTTCAACGACCTCAGCAACGGTTCCTACAGCTTCAACCAGCTTGATGCTCTGGCCCAGCAGCTGGTGGCCGCGGGTACAGCTTCCGATCAGTTTTCCAGTCTCTACACCCAGTTCATTCCCAGCGCGCCGGCCTTTGGTCTGACGATCGATCGCTCGATCATGGGGACCCTCAATGTCGACTTCCAGCAGGCCATGCAGACGATCGCCGTGCTCGCTGGCGGCAACTATTCCGGACTCACCTATGAGAATGGCCAGGTGCGCAACATCTATGTGCAGTCCGAAGCGTCGGGACGCAGCACCCTGGAGGATGTTCTCAGTTACTACGTGCGCAACCGCGACAACAAGCTGGTGCAGGTGAGCGAGTTTGCCTCGTCTGAACTCACCAGCGCCCCGCCGGTGATCAGCCACTACAACCTTTACCGAACTATTTTGATTCAGGGTGCTGAGGCAATTGGCAAGAGCTCGGGCCAGGCCCTGACAGCCATTCAGCAGATCTTCCAGAAACTGGAATTCAACAACATTGGCTATGCCTTCACGGGCCTGGCTTCGTTGCAGCTGTCAGCCGGTAATGCCAGCGTTTTGGTGTTCGGCCTGGGCATCCTGATCGTCTATCTGGTGCTGTCGGCCCAGTACGAGAGCTATGTCACCCCGGTGATCATTCTGATGACGGTGCCGTTGGCCATGCTCGGGGCCCTGGTGTTTTTGGCATTGCGCTCTATTGACCTCAACATCTATGCCCAGGTGGGTCTGGTGACCCTGATCGGCCTTGCTGCCAAGAACGGCATCCTGATCGTGGAGGTTGCAGAACAGCATCTGGAGGAGGGCATGGGCATCGCCGAGGCTGCTATGGCCGCAGCCGAATCCCGCATGCGGCCGATCCTGATGACCGCGATCGCCTCGCTGGCAGGCTTCCTGCCGCTGGTGGTGGCCACCACAGCTGGTGCCAACAGCCAGCAGTCGCTGGGCACGGTGATCTTCGGCGGCCTCCTAGTGGCCACGGTGCTTTCGCTGGGAGTTGTGCCGCCCTTCTACGTGGTGATCAAGCAGCTCGAGGAGCGCTGGTTTGGTGAGGGCGGCGGTGCTGGTGATGGTGATTCCAGATCCGTTGCCGTTCCCACTATCTCCGGACAAGATTGATGGCTGCTGATTCTCGCCAGTCAAGGCCCAGGGGGTTTGGACTGATGACAAGGATTGTCTATGTCCATCAGGCCATTTGTTTAACCTTCTTTGTGGCAGGGTTGCGGCTGTATTCAGTCCGTGGCATTGAGGGCCTTGTGCTCCACCGTCTGCTGGGCATTGTGATTTCGCTTGCCGTATTGCTCGCCATGTTTGGTGTTGCAAGCGGGAAGTCGCTGAAGGCTCTAGCCTGGCTACGGGTGGTTTTGTGGATTGGGGTTTTCAAGATCTTGATGGTTCAACTCTGGCTGCTTAGCCAAGGCGAAATTGATGTGGCTTCCTACGTTCGCGCGATGTTGCTCAATGAGCTGGTCGCAATTCCTCTTGCTGTGTACTGGTCTAGGCCGGCTCACTTTCGTTATCTCTCTTCCATCGGTCGCACGACTGGCTCTACAGCGGCTTGAGCCCGTGGGGCCGATCGTATCGGGTGGGCCTTGATGGCCAGCAGCCCAGTGGGGCAAATTAATGAGGATTCGACAATAGGGGTCAATCTGGCTGTGCCCTTTCAGGTTGTAGGCTAAAGATCATCATCCTCTGGACGAGGAAAATCAGTTGGGCGGCGCTCCACCCGGCCATCAAGACCCCGTTCACGGCTTCTCCCACGCTTAACAATTGCCAGCATTTGGCCAGGGTGACGTCTCCATAGCCAACTGTTGTGAATGTAATGCCCGAGAAATACAAACTTTCTTCTAGGCTGTGAATCGCGCCGACGTGGCGGTAGACCCAGGCCCATAGAAGGATCTCTAGGAATAATGTGCCTGCTGTCATGAGTGCTCCAATGGCAATCAGCAAGTGGCAGCGAATGCTGCTTGTTGAGCGCCAATTGCTGAGACGTTTTGAGTGCACAAAGTCGGCCTGTATGGACGTCACCAATGTATGGATGATCGTTGTGGCCATGAACATTCCCAGCACGATGCCAGGGAGGCTGCCGATCTCAGGGCAGCGCGAGAGCTGGGGTGTCGTTGGATAGCTGCTTAAAAGGATCCCGGCCGCTGCTCCTCCGGCTAGTAGCACCCATTTCGCTTGTTTCCAGCTCATTTGACAGGCCAATCCTCGAAGTCATGTGTCATGAAGGCATCATCCAATAGGTAGGGACAGCCACGCACCGTGTTGGCGGCGGATGTGGCCGTTATGCCAGCTCCAGCGCCAGGGCTCCATGGCTCGAGCCGTCTCGGTTGCGTAGCTGCAGGCCGGATCAACCGAACAGCCAGCCATTGAGCAGCGGGATCGTCACGAACGACGCGGCGGTGTTGATCAGGATGCAGACCGCCAGACGCTCCACATCCAGACCGACCCGATCGGCGATCACGAAGGTGAGCAGTTGGGTGGGCATTGCCCCCTCCAGCACCACGGCCTGTAGGTATGGCTGCTGCAGGCCGATCCAGCTGGCTGCGGCAAACACCACCAGCGGTGACACCAGTAACTTGATGGCACTGGCCAGCAGCAGCGGCAATGGTTGGTGGATGCGGCGGTAGCGCAGCCCCATGCCGAGCGACAGCATCATCAACCCGGTGACGGTGTTACCGAGAATCCGCGTGGCTTCCATCAGAAAGCCCGGCACCGGCACGCCACTGGCGGTCCAGGACAGGGCCAGAACGATGGCCCAGAGCGCCGGCATCGTGGCCACGGCCCGGAAGGCCTGCCGCAGCACACCGCTGCGCGGCTTGCCGCTGAAGCTCTCGCCCAGTGCCACTCCCACGCTGAGATTGAGGGGTGTGGTGGTCACCTCGCTGAGGATGGCCACCTTCGCGACCTGCAGGGAGAGCGAAGGGAATAGCCCCTGCAGCACCGGCAGCCCCAGGTAGGTGACATTGCCGAAGGCGCTGGCGAGAATCAGAGCTCCCTTTTCTTCGGAACGCAGCCCCAGGGGGCGAAACAGGAGCACCGCCAGAGCCAGGCAGCACGCCACGCTAATTCCCATTACCAGCGGGATCTGAACCATTTCGGCTCCGGTCGGCACGCTGCAGATCACCCGGAACACCAGGGCCGGCAGAAACACATTCAGCACCAGCATGCCGATGGTTCTGCGCGCGGCGTCCACATCCAGATCAAGAAACGGGTAGCGCAGCAGGCTGCCGACCAGCGCTATCAGTCCGAGGGCCAGCAGAACCTCAGTCATGCGGGGTGCTCATGCAGGTTGCTGCTGAGGGCTGCTGATCAGATGCAGTCACCTCTTAGTCACACAAAGCCAAGCAGAAATGACCTTAGGCGAATCATTCGGCAAAGCTCCGCAAGATCGGCGTCCCCCATGCATCCCCATCGTGGATCGGGTGCAGCCCCAGCGGCGGCAATTCGTCGGCGAGGCCTTTCCCCGGCAGATGGGCCATCGCTGCTACTGCTGAGCGTGGCGGTGATGGCAACCTCTGCTCTCGGACTTGCAGGGCTGATGCCGCACGGAACTGCTGGCCCATTCGCGTGGTCGCCGTTGGATCGGGAATCGGGGGCAGATCAGGCCCAGTCCCAGGGATTGATCAACATCAAGCCGATCTCGGCGAAGTCGTGGACGTCTCGTGTGGCCAGAGGCACCCCATTGGCTAGGGCCGTGGCCGCGATCACCGCATCGGCTGTCGCCATCGGCTGCGCCAGCCGTTCGCGTCGCCGCAGTACTTCGGCGTACCAGTGGGCGGCTTCGCTGCTGAAGGGCCAGATCCGCCCGCTGAATAGCTCGGCCACCAGCGCCTCCCAGCTCAGTTGGAGTTGCACCTGGCGTCGTCCCGCCGGTAATCGGGCCAGGCCGTGCAGGATTTCGGCCTCGTTCATGGCTGTGATCGCCACCGCCTCGGGATCAAGGCCATCGGCCCAGGCCAGCACCCCTGGATCGGGCTTTGGCCGCATCAGCTCCGAGATCACATTGGTATCGAGCAGGATCACCGCGAGCCCTTCCGGCTGAACTCAGCTGGAGAGGGCTGGGATGAACGGTCAGGAAGGTCCAGCTCCACGCCGCCGAGCTGGGCGAAGTGGGCCTGGATACGGCTGCCCAGCCCCGTGCCGTTTCCGGCCGGCTGTCTGGCTTCGATGGCGGAGCGGAGGATTCTGCGCGCTTCCTCCTCCATGGAGCGCCCCTGCCGGGCGGCCCGGATGCGGAGCTGAGCCTTGGTGTGTTCGTCGAGGTTGCGGATCGTGAGGGTGGCCATCACTGGTGCCCGCTTGCGTTGAAAGCATTGCTGTCAACGCTAAGGCCTCAGGGTGCCACCCGCACCTCCGAGCCAGAGAGCGCCGTGGTCTGGCTGCCCGGCGCTGCCGTGATCGTGTAGACGAAGCGGCTGCCGTCCGGGCTGACGAAGCTGGTGGCCTTTTGGCCGTCGGGGTAGGTGGCCGTGCCGATGCAGTCGGCGCTGACCCGGTAGGTGGCCTTCTCCACCCCACCGGAGCCATCGGAGCCCATGTAGCTCAGCACAATGCCGCCTCGGCCGTCGTACACCTCGCGTCCGCTCTCGGCGTAGGGCTTGCCGTTGAGCACGCCACTTTCGTTGTAGAGGTAGGTGCCCTTGAGGGTGGCGTTGCTGCAGGTGAGCGGGTTGGCCAA
>ERZ1673962.723-NODE-723-length-20227-cov-39.755304_pt1 | contig 20227 bp, 17 predicted proteins | sample MGYA00580188_ERZ1673962 | MGnify/ENA primary metagenome ERZ1673962 (study PRJEB41334, sample SAMN05608104) | rock metagenome | biome: terrestrial subsurface; feature: shale formation; material: shale | place: USA: Pennsylvania ... | reverse complement strand
GCAAAAGCTTATAAAAGATGGCCTCATAGAGCTCGGCAGGCTGCTGCTCATTGAGAGGGTCGGCAACGATTACTTCATTAAACAGCCAGATGGTCGTTTATTGGTCAGAATCAGATCCTGCGGTTTCAGTCCTCTTGAGTCCTTGCAAGTGTAGGTTTTCGTACAAAAGCGCTAACCTGCCATTTTCCTTGTGGAAGAACCTCCAAATTTGACAAGTTTGACCATAATTATAGCGAACCCTGGAGCTGTTTAAATTGCCCCTGGATCACCGCCTTTTCCTGAAGAATTGCTTTGTTCTCGTCGGTCAGATACGTCACTTTATCCTGTGTGGTTTTCAATTCGGTTTTGGTGGCCTCCAAAGCCTGTGATAACACGGCCACTTCCTTATCGACTTCTGCTTTCTGAACAGTGAGAGCAGATATTTTTTCTGCCAATTGCTCATTTTTATGCTGGTTTTTCCGGTTCTTCGTCATGGCGTCTTCAAGGTCGCGTTTCAGCTTCTGGATATCATCTACCTTTCCGTTTAGGTCCCTGTTTAGCGTTGCATTGGCCTGTTCAAGTTTATCGGCATTGTTTTCTAACTGCGCATTGGCATCCAACAGCTCGGACGATCTTGACTCGGCCTGGGTGAGCCGGTGTTGCAGATCCAGGATCTGGTCTTTCAATCCCTGGTTAACCGAACGAAATTGTTCGCGCTCCTGTTGACGATCTTCGGCTGTTCGCTGCTGGTAATGCTCGAAATGGTCACGGATATCCCGGTTTTCCTGCTTGAGTTCCGTGACGGTTTCTTTCAAATCGGCGGTCCGGGCAATAGCCTCGTCCCGTTGCATCTCTGCCTTGGTCAGGTTGATGCGTGTATCTTCCAGAGCCTGAGTTTTCTGGTCTACTTCGTTGGTAAGTTGCCCGATCTGGATTTCTAAATCTTTCTGGCGGGCAGTGAGCTGCGTAATCGCGTTGCTGGCGTCGTCGAGCTTTTTCCGGAGATCTTCATTCAGCCCTTTGAACTCCTGTCGGGCCTGCTCGATGCGGTGGTCGGCCATCTGCTGCACTCGTTCGTGGAGAGATTTCACGACCTCCACCAAGTCGCTCGGGAGTCCATTGGTATCGGCCGCGTCCCCGTTATCGGAACGCCAGCGCTTGAGTAGTGGCGCGATCGTGCTTTTGCTGCCGGTGCCCAAATGTTCGCGCACCCGATCCACCGTAGGTTCTTGGCCTTTCGTTTTGATGGCTTCAGCGGCTTTGGCAACATCGTGGTAAGTGACTCCGGCGCGTGCCATAGGGATTTCCTCTCAGATTATTTGGTACCGTATTATGTATAACGTATTATTACATTATATTTATGATTTTCAAGACTACTTGAATTTCAAATATTAACTAACGATAATGACCATTATCGTTGGTTATGATAATCAGGCATAATTTTTTCACTTGTAACGCCGGTACATAGCCGCCTTTTGAGCGACCGCGATAGGAATTCGATTCATGCACAGCAAACCACCCAAATTGACCACTGACTTATCATTACGTAATGAGCGATCATATCAGATTGCCCATCGGGAATCCGAAGCGCTGCGTCACTATCTCCAGGCAGCCACCTCTGACAACACGCGCAAAGCGTATCGCTCGGCCATTCGCCAATTCGAAAAATGGGGTGGCCGACTGCCTACCGACAGGGATACTGTCGTGCGCTATCTACTGATCAAAGCTGAATCTCTCAACCCTCGGACACTGGATCTCCACCTGACGGCCATCGGCCAATGGCACTACTACCAGGGAGTCGCTGATCCAGTAAAAGATCCTCTCGTGCGCAAAACGATGGAAGGCATCCGCCGCACTCACGGCCAACCCAAACGCAAAGCCAAGGCGCTGCGCCTGGAGCACATCGCACAGATGGTAAAGCATCTCCAGCAACTACCAGATAGCAAGAAGAAGTATCGGGATATCGCACTGGTGCTAACGGGCTTCTTCGGGGCGTTTCGTCGCAGCGAGTTGCTCGCAATACAAGTCACGGACCTGGTGTGGGAGCCTGAGGGCTTGATCATTCGGCTGCCCCGTTCCAAGACCGATCAGCAAGCTACTGGCTTAGTGCGAGCCCTGCCTTTTGCAGGGAATCCAACCTGTTGTCCAGCCAGAGCAATAAAGCAATGGATGGATACCGCTGATATAGCGATTGGTCCGCTGTTTCGGCCGGTCAATCGCTGGGATCAGGTTCAAGCCAGGCAATTGAATCCTGGGGCAATCAATGATGTGCTCAAAACCCTTGGTAAAGCCTGTCAGTTCGATTTTGTCCCCGAACTGAGCAGTCACAGTTTTCGTCGCGGCCTCTCTACCTCGGCGGCTCGGGAACGCGTGGACTATGAACTGATTAAAAAGCAAGGAGGTTGGAAAAGTGATGCTACCGTTTGGGAGTACATTGAGGAAGGACAGCAGTTCAACAATAACGCGTCAGTCATTCTGATGGAAAAAATGAGTTTGCTGCTGAACGCTGAATCTCCAAAAAAGGGAAAGTAAACAGGATCGAAATCATCTCGGTGCGAACATGATAATGCCCATCCCTACCAGAGTGACGGCCACGCCAACAAAATCCCATAGGTGCGGGCGAATCCCATCCACACCCCATAGCCACAGCATGGCTGTCGAAACATAGACGCCGCCATAGGCGGCATAAACCCGGCCCGCGGTGGTTGGATGAAGAGACAGTTGTAGTTGAACAAATATGTTTGTAACCGTAACAAATAAGTCTGTAACTAAAACGGTGGAATGCAGGCTGTAGCGTGATTTAAGGCGAAAATCGTTCATTCAGTTACAAATATAATTTTCGGTAAGGCATATCTGACGACGGTAGAATCGGGGCTCCAGCACTGTCCAGTTACAGACTTATTTGTTTGCCCACAACAGTAACCAGGCAAACAACGCCAGGCTGAACGCAGCCGGCAGCAGAACCCATGCGGATGCCGATTTCTTCAGCCAGAGGTATGGCAGGTAGCAGCCGACTATTTCCGCAATAGCTGTGATGATAAACAAACCGAGCGTGTAGAGGATGGACATACGAAGTTCTCTTGTTAGTGCTGATCCGTTTGGCTGGGCACGGGTTGATCCCGGCAAGCTTCTTCGGGCAGTTCGATTTCAATTGTGGTGTGAGCCAGCGGGTATTGTTCGAGCGCCATAGCAATGGATTGTTTGATGGCACAGTATTCGTCAGGGCCAAAAACTCCCTCGTGATCCGCTACGATATGGGCCGTCAATACATGCTGTTCACCATCCAGGGACCAGAGGTGCTGGTGATGAATTCCGCTGATGCCATTAATGCCAATTAGTGTTCGCCGGATCTCTTCGTGAAGCGCCTTATCTGGAACAGCCTGAAAGAAAAGCTTGCAGGTTACCCAAAGATTCCGACACACATTAAACAGAATAAAGAGAGTAAACCCCACCGATAACAATGGGTCGAGAATAGGCCAGTCGGCAAACTGCAAAACGATTGAAATAATCAGCACTGCCACCCACCCCAGCACATCTTCCAATAAATGCCAGTTCAATACCTTTTCGTTCAGCGTATTTCCCTTGCTAAGGCGATAAGCAGCAATACCGTTGACGGTGACGCCCAGAATCGCCAGCGCTAACATGCCCTCGGTGACGGGCATCACTGGATTGGCCAGTCGGGGAATTGCTTCGCCTAATACCCACAGCGATCCGGCAATCAATACCAGGCCGTTGATCAGGGCGCCGAACAGGGACAACCGCCGGTAGCCATAGGTGAATTCGGTGTCGGCGGATTTACGTCCCAGCCGGTTCAGGAACCAGGCGCTGCCAATGGACAGACTGTCGCCCAGATCGTGCACCGCATCGGCCATGATAGCCGTGCTGTTGGTGAGCCAGCCGCCGATGAATTCGATGATGGTAAAGCCCACGTTAAGAAAGAACGCCATTGCTATGCGGCTTGCACTTTCATCTTTGTGGTGTGAATGATCGTGTTGATGCATGAGCAACCCTTACACAATAAATGTACCTGCCCTGACCGTAACGATAAGGGCAGGCACAACGTTTATGCCATGTCGCTTAACTTGCCTTTTGAAAACCAGGCAAACAGCACCGGCAATACAAACAGCGTCAAGAACGTAGCGGTTACCAACCCGCCCACGATCACACTCGCCAGAGGCTTTTGGATTTCTGCGCCGACACCATTCGACAGCAGCATGGGGATCAGGCCCAGTGCCGAGGTAATAGCAGTCATCAACACGGGCCTTAGCCTTGAAACCGCTCCATCAAACACCGCATCCGATACTTTAAGGCCGTCCGCAATCCGTTGATTGATGCTTTCCACCATGACAACGCCATTCAGTACAGCGACCCCGAACAGGGTGATGAAGCCCACTGAGCTGGGTACCGACAGATACTGGCCGGAAATCCAGAGTGAAAACACGCCACCAATCACCGCCAGCGGGACATTCACCAGAATCAGCATGGCCTGGCCAACCGAGGCAAAGGCAAAATAAAGCAACAAGGCAATTAATCCCAGCGAAACCGGCACCACCAGTGCTAAACGCTTTTGCGCTCTCTGCTGGTTTTCAAACTGGCCACCGATATCGACGGAATAGCCGGTGGGCAGGTCCACTTGCTCCACAATCGCCTGACGAATATCGGCAACCACGCTGCCCATGTCCCGTCCCTGAACATTGGCCTGAATTACAACCCGACGCTGCACGTCATCACGACGTACCTGCGGTGGTCCAGATGCGATACTGACTTCCGCCACATCCCCTAGGCGTACCCAGGCACCTGACGGGGCCTGTAAGCGCAGATCGGCAATGGTTTCACGGTCTTCGCGAAACCGCTCGGCGAGCCGCACGTAGATGTCGTAACGCTCGTTGCCATTGATGATCTGGCCGGCACTGGCACCTCCCAGCCCTTCGCGTACCAGCTCCATCACGTCGCCCACGGCCAGACCGTAACGGGACAAAGCTCTGCGGTTCGGCTTCACCACCAGTTGAGATTCACCGGCGATCTGCTCCATGGCCACATCGCGCGCCCCTTCGATTTCTTTCACTGCGGCCTCAATGGCCTGGCCCTTTTCGGCCAGCACGGCAAGATCGGGACCAAACAACTTGATGGCCAGCTGCGCTTTGACGCCCGAGAGCAACTCGTCCACACGGGTTGCGATGGGTTGCGAGAAGTTGAGCAGTAAGCCTGGGTGTTGCTCCAGTTTCTGTTCCATCAATGACTGGAGTTCATAACGGTTGTCTGCACTGGTCCATTCCGGCACCGGTTTAAGGCCAATATAGATCTCGATGTTATTCACCGGCTCAGGATCGCCGCCGATTTCAGCCCGGCCAATACGTGACAGTGCATAGGTTACCTCTGGGAACTCCATCAACTTGGCCTCCAGTTTGGGGGCCACTTCCAGCGCGGTATCCAGACTGGAAGAAGGCGCCAGGGTGACGCGCAGATTAATGGTACCCTCCTCCAGTTCAGGCACGAATTCGGTACCCAAGCGGGGCAGAACCAACGCGGCCGCTACCACCATAATGGCAGCGATACCCACCACCACTTTGCTGTGTCCCATCGCCCAGGCTAAACCTTTACGATAGAGCAGATCGAGCGGCTTCAATACAAAGCTCTCGCGTTGGCGAACCCCCCTGCGAAAGAGATAGGTTGCTAGTGCAGGCACGATGATCAGGGCCACCAACACCGCCGAGAGCATGGCGAGCATGATACTGATGGCCATGGGTTGAAACAGTTTGGCTTCGACACCTTCAAAGCTGAACAGTGGCATGAAGACAACCAGAATAATGGCCGTGGCAAAAAAGATGGGGCGAGCGACTTCCTTACCGGCTTCCTGCAGGCGCAAGGCAATACCATGACGGTCGTGGGCCGCATCAACAGGGTCCACGTCATCGGAATCCACCCGCGATTGTCTCTGGGTATCATGTTCAGCATCCGGGTGCGTCAGATGTTTAAACATGTTCTCCACCATTACTACGGAGCCATCCACCAACATGCCAATGGCGACCGCAATCCCCCCCAGCGACATCAGATTGGCCGACAATCCGAACCAAGCCATCACCATTAAAGCGATTCCAATAGATATCGGGATGGACATCAACACCAGAAAGGTGGCGCGCAGGTTCATCAGGAATAGCGCAAGGATCACGACGATGAAAATAAACGCCAGCAGCAGGGCATTGACCACGGTCTGTACGGCCTGGGTGATCAAATCCGCCTGATCGTAAAATGCCTCGAAGCGAACACCTTCCGGTAATGCCTGGTTAATACGCTCAATGCGTGCATTGACTCCATCAATGGTGGCCTTGGTGTTGGCCCCCATGCGCTTGAGCACGATGCCGGACACCACCTCGCCGAGATTCTCCACCTTGTCGTCGGCGTTCTTGCGCGTCATGGTCACCGCTCCCTGACGGATCTCACTGCCCAGGGCCACTTGCGCCACGTCGGACACGGTGATCGTAGTACCGTCCACGGTTTTCAGTGGCACCTGACGGATCTGTTCCAAGCCCTTCTCACCATGATCCAGCCAACCCGTACCCCGGATCACCAGTTGCTCCTGGCCCCGGTTCATATACCAACCGCCGACGTTGGTGTTGTTGCGCTCCAGTGCCATCATGACGTCGTCCTGGGTCAGCTCGTAGGCCAACAGTCGGGACGGGTTTAGGTTAACCTGGTACTGACGCACCTCACCGCCAAAGGAGAGCACATCGGTCACGCCCTCGGCCGGGATCAATAGCAGCTTCACCACCCAGTCGTTCAAGCTACGCAAAGCCATGGCGTCGAAACCGGCATCGGGTTCTGCCACCAGCAGATACTGATAGACCTGACCCAGGCCGGAAGTATTCGGGCCCATTTCCGGTGTGCCGACGCCATCGGGGATCAGCTCCTTGGCAGCCTGAAGCCGTTCAAATACCAGTTGCCGGGCAAAATAAATATCGGTGCCTTCTTTAAAGACTACGGTAACGCCGGACAGGCCGGTTTTGGAAATTGAGCGCACCTCTTCCACATCCGGTAAGGCGTACATCACGGCTTCGATGGGATAGGTAATAAGCTGTTCCACCTCTTCGGCAGCCAGCCCCGGTGCTTCGGTATTGACCGACACCTGCACGTTGGTGACATCCGGAAAAGCATCCAGATTCAGTTTGGGAATAATAAAAACGGCACTGACCGTTAGTGTGATCAGGGCTATCACCACCAGCAATCGGTTGATGACCGCCCAATCGATAATTCGGTTAAACATGGGGTCTCCTACTGCTTAGTGGTTATGGGGGTCAAAGCCGCCCTTGGCGATCTGAGAGGCAACAAAGAAAGCGCCCTGAGTGACGATGCGAGCCCCCGGACCGACACCGCTAATTTCACGTAGCGGCCCGAGCGCTCGACCCAGCTCCACCTCCACTGGCTGGAATTCGCCAGGATGGTCTTCCACGAACACCGTCCAATCTCCGTCTGCGCCGCGCATCAGTGCGGTTTCGGGTACCGCTAGCACGGGCCTTTTAGTCTGGAATCGGAAATACACCTCGGCGAACTGGCCAGGGTGCAGGCGGTGTTCCGGGTTATTGACCAACAGGCGCACGGTACGGGTACGGGAGATGGGATCAATGGTGTGCGCCTCCTGAGTGACCTTGGCGTTTACACGGACATCCCCAGCCACCACTTCCGCCCGCGTTCCCGCGCCCAGCGTCAGGGAGAGATCGGCGGGCAGGTGGGCCTCCACCCAGAGTTGCTTTTCATCGGCCAACGCAATCAAGGGCGCGCCCGCCTCGATGCGCTGCCCCTGCTCGAAATCATCTCTAAGCACCGCGCCGTCAATCTCGGCATGCAGGGTATACTCCCCTAATGCAACAGATTGCTGAGAAGCGACCAACGCTTGCAAGTCCGAGGCGGAAAGGCCGTAGGCCAGCAGCGTCGCCCGTGCCGCTTCTAGGTTGGTTTTGGCCGTGATGTAACGCTGCTCACCCACGGTTTTGCGCCCAAGTTCCTGTACTCTCTGCCATTCAGGCCAAGCCGTGCGGTAATTGGCTTGTGCTTGCGCCACGGTTTCACTGAACAGAGTAACCAGCGGCTGACTCTGTTCGACGTGATCGCCCAGGGCGACATGGCGGCGCAGCACCACGGAGGGCACCCGGGGCGATACCCGGTAACTGGTGTAGCCGTTGGAAAGGATCTCCCCCGGTGCGTAAAGCTGATAATCGACCTTTCTGGGAGTCAGTGGGTTTACCTGAATATCGGCCAGGGTCATTTGCGCCGGGTTCAGTGAGGCAGAAGTAGCTTCTTCGTGACCTCCATGCCCACCATGATTATCGTGGTCACCGCCCTCGCTATGCTCTTCATGCCCGTGTTCTGAGCCGGAGTTGTGCTCGTCGTGGGCACTGTGTTCATCATGATTTTCGTCGCCATGATCATCGTGGCCGTGCTCGCTGTCAGGCTTATGCGCATCATGCTCTTTATGGTTTTCCTCACGATGATCGTCATGATTATCCTGTTCGCTATGGGGTGCCGCCGTTGTCGCTTTTTCCTGCCCATGCTCAGACTCAGATTCTTTGGCGTGGCTGGCGGTTGCGGTCGCAAGACCAGCCACCAAAATGGCTACCAGTGTTTTATTCATGTTTATCATTCCTGTTTAATTCGTTGACGCTGTCGATGACTTTGTTGCGTTGTTCAGGTGGCCCGATTGCTGAAGTGCTTCGGTGAGCGCAAGCCGTGTCTGCTTTTCCAGCTCAATGCCTGCCAGCAGGCTTTCGGTGCGTTGATTCAAGGCCAGCAGATAATTAGTGGTGGACAGATCACCCGTGCGCCATTGCCGTTTCAGCAGTTCGGCGCTGTTCTCGACCCGACCCTGAACAACCTCTTGCCAGCGGCGATATTGCTGTTCAAAGCGCTGCCAGGTGGCCTGTGCAGCCTGCCAGTCAAAGCGCTGCTTGCGGTAGATAGCCTGAAAACGAGCCTCGGCCTCCAGCGCTATGCGTTCGGTGGCGCGAGTTTCTGCACTGAAGTTGTTGCGGACATTCAACGGGATGGAGAAGGTCAGCCCGACAACGCTCTCTCCACCATCACGACCGGAATTGACGCCAAAGGTGGGCTCCGCCTTGGCGGTACGCCGTGTCACTTCAGCTTCCTCCTTCAGCGACTGCCAGCGGGCGTGGGCGCTGGCTACGGCCGGGTGTTGCAGTAACTCCTGATCCGAGGTCAAGTCTGGCTGGGAGGGCCAGAAATCATCAGGAATGCCGCCTCGCGTGGGCGCCCATGCGGGCAGCAGCTCGCGAACCCGGATTTCGGCTTTCTGTATCGCGGCTTCGGCCTCGGCAACCTGAGCCAGCTGCTGTGACAGGGACAGAAAGGTGAGTTCGGCATCGATGCTGCCCAGATCACCTGCCTGCTGGCGCTTATCCACCTGTTCGAGCAAGGCGTTAAGTTGCTGCTGTTGCGCTTGGGCAATGGCGGCGGCGCGGTTGGCGGCATGCCACTCCACCAGTGCGGCAAGCGCCTCGGCGGTTTTGTCCAACACTTGTTGCTGGTACAGCGCTTCGGCGGCGCTTCGCATAAAGCCCGCCTGCTGCCGTCTTGCACCCCGTCTGTCCCACCAGTCGATGGTCTGCTGAACGCCGACCCGGTAGTTGTCTTCCTCTCCATTACGCTCCAAATCGGTGGACAGCTCCGGGTTGTAAAGCGGCTGCTCCAGCGCATCGGCGCTGGCGTTGGAGCCCAGCAATTGCTCGCGGGCGGCAAGCACCTCGGGGTGTTGTTGTATCTGGGAGGCGAGCCAGGCGCTCCAACTCGATGTCTCTGCGTAAGCAAACATGGGCAGAAAAAGCACGCACGCGCCCAGCAAGGCCCGTCTGGGCCAGTCAAATCGTCTCATATTGATGCTCCTGAAATTCAGCGTGCGACGGTTTGGTCGTGCACCGGATTTTGCCGTTGTTGGGGTTCATCCCGGTGAAAGGCGACCTTTATTACGGTATCACCAGGCAAGGCGGGGAGCTTTGCAGAAAAACGCACGCCGCCCTTGCGTGATGCGCGTCTGGTGAGAAGGCGCGGTGAGTAATCAGTGGTTGTTTCCGCAATCAATTCGTTATCAGCAGACCAGGCTGCGATGTCTACATGGCCTCGGGGAAGGCCGTAGCGCAGGTGAGCATCCATCCGTCCGAAGACGGTCAGCTCCGCGGCGGTATGGTTCACGGTCACCTGGCGGAAATGCCAGCGTTGGTTGTCGGTATTGACGACTTCAATTTCAGGCAAGCTGTTTTCGGCCTGAGCGGAATTGACAAGCGCGAGGCTCAGCGCGAGCCCAATAGCGATCTGTTTCATGATGTTTCACCCTAAAATAAATACCAATTGTTCGCTGTAACCCAAGGCTACAGAGGCTGATGACGTGCTGTTGAGGCGCGATCAGGCGATTGGAGGGCGAAACAGAGAGGGGGGAATACCAGAGGTGAGGTTGGCCTGATAGTCGGCTTGTCCGTTTTCTGAGAATAAATCGGCTAAGTGTGAAGTGGCTCCGATCAGAACGACAGAGCCGTGGCCATGACAATGGCAGCAATGGTGGCAGTCATATACAGACTGTCCGGGCTGATCGGGTGTCTGCTTGGCGAGCAGATTGTCGTTGTGGGTATCAGTGGCAGTGGATTGATGCGAATGGTCGAATTCCAGGTGCTCCGTCCCGGATTGATGAAGCTGGTGAACGTCCGCCATGGCAGCCACAGATTGCAGGGCAATCAGTAAGGCCAGTAGACAAGTTAAGTAATGGCGGATGTTCATGTGGAATGTGGAGCCCTTATGCTGTCAGGTTCAAAACACTAGCTGCTAAAGACTATCATATTATAGAAAAGTTTCTTCAGTCTTTTCCGAGTAGACCGTTCTACAGCGTGCATTAATCACCACAGCAGCTTCTCCTGCATTTAGGTGGGAGCTGAAGCAGAGGGTCTCGACATTAACGGTTGCCGCATTAGACAGTATCCAATTGTATACAACGCAAACCATCATGCCACCAGGTTCAAGTGGGCATCGATGACATCCCAAGGGGCCTGCAAGGCGCCGGTTTCCGTCCGCTTCAACAAACCCGCTTCCTCCAGGGCGCGGGTATCGGCATGAACATTCTTGTAGTCACGCGCCAATGTGGTTGCCAGCGCCCGTACACTCATCGGGCCCTGTTGGCGGAGCGTCCTCAGCACCTCCAGACGTCGAGGGGTGATCACCGCCAGAAGCATGGAGAGGTCTTCGAAATTCAAGTGAACCTCTGTATCGATTTTCTCGCCGCGTTCTGCCCGTTGCCAGGCATCCACAAAGCGATCAAACCCTTTGTCAGGATTTTCAGTGCCAATATGGATATGCTGTTTAGTCATGTTGTTCACCTCGCAGTCGTTCGATGTCGGCTTTAAAGTCGGCGATAAGTTGTTGTACGGAGATCCAGGTGTAATTCTCTTCGTGCTCTTGTCCTCCAGCGTCTCCGTAATGCCGGTGATCCCCTTTGCCGCGCTCATTGTCATAGCGGACCAGGCAGTGGCCGGACTGGCCGTAATAGAGCCGGTATTTCAACCCATGTGGTCGCTCCGCGTCGGGAGCCGGTAGTCGCCAGATCACCATTTCGCGGATGGCGCCGTCCCGGTAGACGTACTTGTCCCTGAAGAGTAATTCTGCTTTCATATGGCTAATGATACCATATGGCGTATATGCGTGATAGTGGTGTATAGTATCGAATTCTGTGGAATGCAACCGACGTTATAAAAATCTAGAATAATCATGACCGCCTTACATGAAACCGCTTATCCGCGGTTAAAGTCTCAGCCGACACCTGAGGATCTGGTTACCGTCTATACGCCGAACCAGGAAGAGCTTGAGCTGGTTCGATCCCAGACTCGCCAGCCTACCGCTCGCTTGGGATTCATGGTGTTACTAAAGACCTTTCAGCGTCTGGGCTATTTTGTTCCCATTGCTGAAGTGCCGGAGGCAATACTGAACCATCTGATGACGTGCCTGGAACTCAAAAGTCAGGCCGCTCCTCTGGAAAATTACGATACTTCCGGCACTCGTCAGCGGCATCTCAAGTCGATCCGAGACTTCCTGGGTATTACCCCGGTTAGCGACACCACTCTTGAGTTTCTCAAGTCTGCTTTGCGTGAGGCGGCCACCACCAAAGACGAGATCCCGGATATCATCAACGTGGGCCTGGAGTCGATGGCAAAGGCCCGGTACGAACTGCCAGCATTTGGTACCTTCGTGCGTGAGGCAAAAGCAGCGAGAGCACAGGTCAATCGTGAGTTGTTCGAGGCTGTATACCATGACCTGTCTGAAAGCGCCAAAACCCGTATTCAAGAGGTTCTGACGCCCACTACGAAAACGAGCCAATCCAAGAGCCTTTGGGACCTCATCAAGCAGGAGCCACGAAAGCCGACGGTCAGCAACGTGAAAGAGTTTGTAGACCACCTCCGCTGGTTGAGAACCTTTGACGATTGTCTGCCGAAAGACCTGATGCTACCCGCGCCCAAGCTCAAGCGCTTTGTCATTGAAGCTAGAGCCCTCAACGTCGCCAACATGAATGAGTTGGCCGAGCATAAGCGCTATGCCTTGGCGGCACTTTTCATTCGCGCCCAGACAGGAAAAGCCTCTGATGACATTGCCGACATTTTTATCCGTATCGTCCAGAATCTGATCAATCACGCCAATGAAGCCCTTAAACAGCATCAGCTCTCACAAACTCAGCAGGTTGACGCTCTAATCGCGGCATTACGGGATGTTATCCAGGCGTATCAGATTCCCGGTACCGAGATAGAGCGCCTCGACGCGATTGCCCAGGCATTTCAGGGAGAACCCGACGAACTTAAAAAGCGCTGTGACGAGCAGTTGGCCTATGCCAACAATAATTATCTGCCCTTTATGCTGTCACTCTACCGGAGCAAGCGGGCTCTGTTGTTCGATTGCGTTGCCCACATGGATTTACAATCGACGACTCAGGATCAATCGACGCTCGATGCTCTGGCCTTAATCATGGGGCATCGTCGTAGTCGTAAGCCGACTCTGGATGCCGTGAATGCCAAGGGCGAGCCGCTTGATCTGTCGTGGATACCCGATAAATGGTTAAAACTGGTCACTGGAAAAACGACCCGCAACAGAAACAACACGGAAGTGCATCGAAAATATTTCGAACTCTGCTTGTTAACAACGCTGGCCCAGGAGTTGAAGTCTGGCGACGTGGTGATCATGGGCAGTGATAAATATGGCGATTTTAGAGACCAGTTGGTGAGCTGGGAGGAGTATCACGAACAGATCGCCGAGTACGGTGAACTGGCCGGCATCATTACCGACCCCAAAGCGCTTATTGCCGAACTTAAACGTTGGTTGAGAAAGTCATCGAATGAAACCGATAAAAAATTTCCGGGCAATGATCAGGTCAGAATTGAAAAAGGTGAGTTGGTCATTCAGCGCGTTAAACGCAAACCCATTCCCGCCGCACTGGAAAGAATCAATCGTGCATTGGATGACCGGCTGTCGGAAACCAGCATCCTCGACGTATTAATTGATATGGAAAAATGGCTGGGATTAAGCAAGGGTTTCAAGCCATTATCGGGGCATGAAACCAAACTCACCGATCATCAGCGTCGCTTTATCGTTACCTTATTTTGTTTCGGCTGCAACCTGGGGCCCACACAAACCTCCCGTTCCATTGAGGGCATTAACCGTCGCCAGATTGCGTGGTTGAACCTGCGTCATTCGACAGAGGAGAAGATCGATGAGGCCATTACCAAGGTCATCAATGCCTACAATCGATTCTCCCTACCGAAGATTTGGGGTACCGGCAAGACGGCGTCAGCCGACGGCACCAAATGGGATCTTTACGAGCAAAATCTTTTGAGTGAACACCATTTGCGGTATTTGGGTACCGGTGGCCTCGGCTACTATCATTTGTCTGATACCTATATTGCGTTATTCAGCCACTTCATTCCCTGTGGTGTTTATGAGGCCGTGTATATCCTCGATGGATTATTGAAAAATCAGTCAGACATTCAGCCCGATACCATACATGGAGATACCCAATCCCAGAGTGAAGCGGTGTTCGGGCTCGCTTACCTGCTGGGCATCAAGCTGATGCCCAGGATTAGAGGCATTAAACATCTGAAGCTCTACCGGATCAGCAAAGAGGATCACTTTAAGCATATCGATACCTTGTTCAAGGACACCATAAAGTGGGAGCTGATCGAATCGTGTCTGCCCGATATGCTACGCATTGCGTTATCAGTGAAAGCCGGAAGAATCAACGCATCGACCATTCTGCGACGATTGGGAACCTATTCCAGAAAAAACAAGCTTTACCTGGCTTTGCGAGAGCTCGGTCGAGTCGTTCGGACCGTTTTCCTGCTGCAATACATTGCGGAGGCTGAAATCAGGGAAATGATCCAGGCCGCGACGTGCAAAAGTGAGGAATTTAACGATTTCTTGCAGTGGGTGATGTTTGGCAATGATGGCTTGATCGCGGAGAACGTTCGGCACGAACAGCAAAAAATCATCAAATATAATCATCTTGTCGCCAACATGATTATTCTTTACAACGTGGTGACAATGACAAAGGCGCTTGGGGAGTTGGCAGAAGAGGGCTATCCGATTGACCCCGAAGTGCTTGCCGGGACATCACCTTTTCGCAGGGGCAATATCAATCGTTTTGGAACGTACTCAATGAATATGGACCGGGAAGTCCCCAACATCGAGTTTAACATACCAATCCCAATACCAGACAAAGACACCGGGTTGATCATTAATTAATCTTGTGGCTGTTTATTTAAGGAATCGTTGCCGACCCTCATTGAGGCGGGCGAGGGTTGAGCGAGCAATCGGCTTGGCTCCGAGGTGGTAGAGTTTATGCCGCTGACTGGCGAGGCTAGACTCGATGTCGCGAAGACTTTGTCGGCCAGAAATCTGGGACATCGCAATGCCAATGAACTGATCCCAGCGTGAAGCTGAACGGAGTTTTTGCCCCACATGATGCTCACGAGCCGTTCGCTCAAAATCGTGTCTGGACAAAGGCTGGAGCAACTGATGAAACGCGGTGTTATGATGAGACAAAGCCTGAATCCTTTGTGAGTAGAGTGTTTGGTCGCACTCTCATTTTACTCACTTGGATTCAGGCTTTCTCATTTGCTGCCATTTATGGGACAGCAGTGGCCCTGTGGCTGCCCTTGTTAGCTAATTCAAGTTGCTCAGTTGTGCTGAACCAGGCCATGATTGTCCATGATGTCTTCAATTTCAGACAGGCTGGCCGGGTCGTCGATAGTGGACGGTACAGTGTATTCCTGACCATCCGCAATCTGGCGCAGCAGCTTGCGCAGGATCTTGCCGGAACGAGTTTTGGGCAGGCGTTGTACCACGATGGCGCGGTTGAAGCAGGCGATCGGGCCGATTTCCTTGCGTACCATTGCGACCAGTTCCTTTTCAAGAACAGCCTCGTCCACATCGATGCCATCCTTGAGCAAGACCAGACCAATGGGGGCCTGCCCTTTAAGTGCGTCATTGATACCGATGACGGCGCATTCGGCAACAGCGGGATGATCGGCAACGATCTCTTCCATTTCGCCGGTAGACAAGCGATGGCCTGCTACGTTAATGACGTCATCAGTGCGGCCCATGATGAACACGTAGCCGTCTTCATCCTTGTAGCCGCCATCACCAGATGTGTAATAGCCCGGGAAGTCAGACAGGTAGCCGGCTCGGAAGCGCTCATGGTTGCCCCAAATGGTCGGCAGGCAGCTCGGTGGCAGTGGCAACTTGATGGCAATAGAGCCCTGTTCGCCTGCCGGCATCTGATTACCCTCCGAGTCCAGAATCTGCACATTGAAGCCTGGCACCGGCAAGGTGGCAGAGCCCGGCTTGGGCTCTTTTTGCTCGATGCCCATCAAGTTGCCACAAATGGCCCAGCCGGTTTCGGTCTGCCACCAGTGATCGATGACTGGTTTGCCGGTTTTTTCAATGGTCCAGTGGTAGGTTGGTGGATCAAGGCGCTCACCTGCCATGAAGATGATCTCAAGGCTGGACAGGTCGTACTTGCTGATCTCTTTGGCGTCAGGATCTTCTTTCTTGATGGCGCGGAACGCTGTCGGTGCGGCAAACAGAGCCTTGATCCTGTACTCTTCACAAAGGCGCCAGAATGCACCAGCATCCGGTGTGCGTACGGGCTTGCCTTCGTAAACAATAGTGGTTGCACCTGCCAGTAGTGGTGCGTAGACAATGTAGGAGTGCCCTACAACCCAGCCAACATCGGATGCGGCCAAAAATGTATCGCCGGCGTCGATGTTGTAAATCGCCTTCATGGAGTATTTCAGCGCGGTAGCGTGACCACCATTGTCACGCACTACGCCCTTGGGCTTGCCTGTTGTGCCTGAGGTATAAAGGATGTAAAGCGGGTCGGTGCCTTTTACCGGCACGCAATCGGCCGGCTCGGCAGCCGCGATCGCCTCCTCCCAGTCCAGATCGCGGCCGGCAATCAGGCTGGCTTTTGCCTGCGGACGCTGCAGTATGATGCACTTTTCAGGCTTGTGAGCAGATTGCTCGATTGCCTCGTCCAACATTGGCTTGTATTCGATGATTTTCGAGACTTCAAGACCACAGGAAGCTGTTACTACCACCTTAGGCTCAGCATCATCTATGCGAACTGCAAGCTCGTGAGGTGCAAAGCCACCGAATACCACGGAATGAATCGCCCCCAGCCGTGCAACCGCATACATGGCGATCAGTGCTTCCGGCACCATTGGCATATAAATTACAACGCGATCGCCTTTCTCCAGGCCCTGCGCCTTGAGCACCCCGGCGAACAGTGCCACCTGATCACGCATTTCGCGATAGGTCAGCTGGCGCTTGGTATTGCTGACCGGTGAATCATAGATGACAGCCAATTGGTCACCACGGCCATTTTCGACATGATGATCCAGTGCCATATAGGCAGTGTTCATTTCGCCATCCGCAAACCAGCGGTCAATGCCGTTTTCATCCTTGGAGAGGATGGTTTGGGGCTGTTTGAACCAGGGCAGGTCTGCCGCCTTTTCGGCCCAGAAGGCTTCCGGGTTTTCAACAGACTTGGTGTACTCTGCATGGTAAGACATCGCAGCGGCCTCTAACTCTCGGGTTGGTGAATAGCTCAGGAGGTTTATAGTTGTATTGTTGACAGTCCCTGAGGCAGGTGGCGACACTTTAGCGAAAGTTCTTCCCGAGTAAACTAAGACAAAAGGCGTAAACAGCTACTTCGGTAAAGGCTGCAGGGCCGCAAAGCGAGCCATGCTGCAGGCTTCGGTAAAATTGAGGCTGATCACATATGAAACGAATAGTCTCAAAGTGTCGACATGGTGTCACCAAATAGGGGTAAATACCTATCAGCAATGAAAGACACTAAAAAAACCCGCACGGCGGGTGCCGGGCGGGTTCTTCAATCCAGTTTTGCGTTACATGTCGCTGGTCTGGACCGGGATGGCTGACTTCATGCCAGTCAGCTGGTTTCGAGCGCGCAGTTCATCATCGGTAATGCCGACGCCGTTATCCGACTTGGCATTCTCGAAGTAGCACAGAGTTGGCTGGTAGCCTTCCGCTTCCTGTTCGTCCAATTGGACGTAGGAACAGACAATCAGCAGATCGCCTTTCTGAGCCTTGTGCGCGGCCGCTCCGTTGACAGAAATGACGCCACTGCCATTTTCAGCCCTGATGGCATATGTGGTGAAGCGTTCGCCGTTGTTGATGTTGTAAATATGGATCATTTCATATTCACGAATGCCGGATTTTTCCAGCAGTTCACCATCGATGGCACATGAACCTTCATAATGAAGCTCTGCATGGGTAACAGTTACCCGGTGCAGTTTCGCTTTCAAGAATGTCTGCAGCATACTGAAAACCTGCGTCTTCTCTCTGTATGACCGGCTTGCCGGTACTCATTAACACCGCTCTCTGGTATCTGTGATACCGGACGTCCGTCCGCGGCTAACCCCTTCACTGAATAGGCAAAATGATCCCACAGGTTCCGGCTGGAAGTCTGAGGGTGCCATGGAGGGGATGGACGTCGAATTGGTCCTGAGAAACAGCGATCTGAAAAAGCGGGTGCATTCTAGCACGTTTGTTTCAAATTATAAGTGCGCGTTCAGGAAAATTTATGCAACGCAGCAATCTCAAAATATTTTCAATACTGTATGACAAGCCCTCAGGCAAAGCGCCCTCTGTTTGGACTACAATGGCGCTCTCTCAAAGGTTATTGCAATGGATGTACACGTGAACAACAAAAATCTGCACACACAGCTCAGCCAGTCACTGAACCAGCGTATCCTGATGCTTGATGGCGGCATGGGCACCATGATCCAGGAGCGCAAGCTGTCTGAGGCGGATTACCGTGGCGAACGCTTTGCCGATTGGCACCTGGACGTCAAGGGCAACAACGACCTTCTGGTACTGACTCAGCCGGATTTCATTCGCGACATTCATATCGCCTACCTTGAGGCGGGCGCGGACATTATCGAAACCAACACCTTCAACGCCACCCGCATCGCCATGGCGGACTACGAGATGGAGGTGCTGACCCGCGAAATCAACGTGGCTGCTGCCCGCCTGGCACGCGAGGCGGCTGACAGGATAACAGCCCAAACTCCTGATCGCCCTCGCTATGTAGCCGGGGTGCTGGGTCCGACTAACCGTACAGCGACCATTTCACCGGATGTAAACGATCCAGGTTATCGCAATGTGACCTTTGATGAGCTGGTAGAGGCCTACACCGAGTCCATCGACGGTTTGCTTGAAGGTGGCATCGACATCATTCTGATCGAAACCATTTTTGACACCCTAAACGCCAAAGCGGCGATCTATGCCATTGAACACTACTTTGAGCAGCATGATATTCGCCTGCCGGTGATGATTTCCGGCACCATCACCGATGCCTCCGGGCGTACGCTTTCCGGCCAGACCACCGAAGCCTTCTGGAACTCGGTACGTCACGCCCGCCCGATCAGTATTGGGCTCAACTGCGCTTTGGGGCCGAAAGAGCTGCGCCAGTATGTGGAAGAGCTGTCTCGGGTAGCCGACACCTTCGTATCCGTGCACCCCAATGCAGGCCTGCCCAATGCCTTCGGCGAGTATGACGAAACGCCCGAACAGATGGCAGACGAAATCCGCGAGTGGGCACAATCCGGTTTTGTGAATATCGTTGGTGGCTGCTGCGGTACTACGCCGGAACATATCCGCGTCATTCGCGAAGCACTGCTGGATCAGGCGCCACGGAAAATTCCTGAACTGGCTGTCGAGTGTCGCCTGTCCGGTCTGGAGCCGATGAATATTGGTGCCGATACCCTGTTCATCAATGTGGGTGAGCGCACCAATGTCACCGGCTCGGCCAAGTTCCGTCGCCTGATTAAGGAGGGCGACTACGAAACAGCGCTTGAAGTGGCCCGCCAGCAGGTGGAAAACGGTGCCCAGATCATCGACATCAACATGGATGAAGGGATGCTGGATGCCGAAGCCGCGATGAACCGCTTCCTGAACCTGATCGCCTCTGAGCCTGACATCTCACGGGTGCCGATCATGCTCGACTCCTCCAAGTGGCATGTGATGGAGGAAGGACTCAAGCGCATTCAGGGCAAGGGTGTGGTCAACTCGATCAGCCTCAAGGAAGGCGAAGAGAACTTCATCGCGCAGGCGCGCAAGATTCGTCAGTACGGTGCTGCTGTAGTGGTCATGGCGTTTGATGAGTCCGGTCAGGCTGATACCTACAAGCGCAAAATCGAAATCTGTGAGCGTTCCTACCGTGTGCTGGTGGACAAGGTGGGGTTCCCGCCGGAAGATATCATCTTTGACCCCAACATCTTCGCCATTGCCACCGGTATCGAAGAGCACGACAACTACGCCAACGATTTCATCAATGCGACTGGCTGGATCAAGCAGCACCTGCCTTACGCCAAGGTGTCCGGTGGCGTGTCCAACGTTTCCTTCTCGTTTCGCGGTAACGACAAGGTGCGTGAAGCGATTCACTGCGTCTTCCTGTATCACGCCATTAAAAACGGCATGGATATGGGTATCGTCAACGCCGGCCAGCTGGCGATCTATGATGACCTGCCGGAAGATCTACGCGAGCATGTTGAAGACATCGTTCTGAACCGCCGCGCAGACGGCACCGAGCGGATGCTTGAGCTGGCGGAGAAATACCGGGGTGGCGCCTCCGAATCTTCGGTCAAACAGGATCTTGAGTGGCGCAGCTGGGAGGTCAACAAACGGCTTGCCC